>Ga0181559_10000974_pt1 | contig 27544 bp, 25 predicted proteins | sample 011ome_21_FD_133752 | JGI IMG/M metagenome (GOLD analysis project Ga0181559, IMG submission 133752) | Coastal salt marsh microbial communities from the Groves Creek Marsh, Skidaway Island, Georgia - 011508AT metaG (megahit assembly) | ecosystem: Environmental > Aquatic > Marine > Intertidal...
TGTGCTGGGCACGTGGGGACCAAGGCCGGAAGAGGCCATGGAGCTCGTAAGGCGCATCAAGTCGGATCCTGCCCTTGCGCATACGTACAGCCAGGAAGTCCATAAGTGGTACACCGCGGACAAGCAACAGAACATTCAGGCCGAGTTGGCGGTACTTTTGGGGCATGCCCAAGGACCTTGACCCCGAGGACTACTACACGACCCCCGAAGGCTTCGTTGTCTTCACGGAGGCGTACCACCTGAAGCGCGGCCACTGCTGCCAAAGCGGCTGCAAGCACTGCCCTTACGGATTTGACAAACGCACCGGCCGCTTCACCAAGAAAACGACATGACCCTGACCCCTGCCCAACTTCAAGCCGCGATACAGGAAGGCCTTCCCGCCGTGTTGCCCCCTGCGGTCGAGCGCAACCCCGAGTGGAGCCACGCGCCTGTCCGGAAGGACATTTTGACGGACAAGGAAAAGGCGCTCGCCCTGAAGAACGCGCTGCGTTACTTCCCCGCCTCCCAGCATGCGGAGTTGGCGCCGGAATTCGTTGCCGAGTTGCGTGCATACGGACGCATCTACATGTACCGACTTCGTCCGACCCACGCCATGAAGGCGTACCCCATCGAGTGGTACCCTTCGAAATGCAGGCAGGCGGCGTCCGTCATGCTCATGATTCAGAACAACCTGGACCCGGCCGTGGCGCAGCATCCTGAAGAGCTCATCACGTACGGCGGGAACGGCGCCGTGTTCCAGAACTGGGCGCAGTACCGCCTCGCCATGAAGTACCTGAGCGAGATGGAGGAAGACCAAACCCTCGTCATGTACTCCGGCCACCCGCTCGGCCTCTTCCCCTCGCATCGGGAAGCGCCGCGCGTCGTGGTCACCAACGGCATGGTCATCCCCAACTACAGCCAACCCGACGATTGGGAGCGCATGAACGCGCTCGGGGTGAGCCAGTACGGCCAAATGACCGCCGGCTCGTACATGTACATCGGCCCGCAGGGCATTGTGCACGGCACGACGATCACGGTGTTGAACGCGGGACGGATGATTGACCGAAAGCGTGGCGTGACCGACACCACGGACGGGCTCGCGGGCAAGCTTTTTGTCACGGCCGGCCTCGGGGGCATGAGTGGCGCGCAACCCAAAGCCGCGAACATCGCGGGCTGCGTGTCTGTGACGGCCGAAGTCAATCCTGCGGCGGCGTACAAGCGCCACGAGCAGGGGTGGGTCGACCACGTGGTCACCGACCTTGATGAGCTTTCGTCTCGGGTGCGCGACGCGGTGGCGGCCAAACGCGCCGAGTCGTTCGCCTACCTCGGGAACGTCGTGGAGGTTTGGGAGAAGTTTGACGAAGACGGCGTACTCGTGGACATGGGCTCAGACCAAACCTCGCTGCACAACCCTTGGGCCGGGGGTTACTACCCAGTGGGCCTGGACTTCGAAGCGGCGAACGCGATGATGGCGGAAGACCCCGAGACGTTCAAGGCCCACGTGCAGGCGTCGCTCAAGCGGCACGCGGCGGCCGTGAACAAGCACACGGCGCGCGGCACGTACTTCTTCGATTACGGCAACGCGTTTTTGCTCGAGGCGAGCCGTGCGGGGGCTGACATTTTGGCCGAAGACGGTGACGGGTTCAGGTACCCCTCGTACGTGCAGGACATCATGGGCCCGATGTGTTTCGACTACGGATTCGGCCCGTTCCGTTGGGTGTGCTGCAGCGGCGATGCGGCTGACCTTGATGTCACGGACAACCTCGCGGCCGAGGTGCTCGAGCGACTCATGGCCGAAGCTCCGGCCGACATCCAGCAGCAGATGCAGGACAACGTGCGGTGGATCCGGGAGGCGAAGGCCAACAAGCTCGTGGTGGGCTCGCAGGCGCGCATCTTGTACGCCGACGCTCAAGGTCGGGCCGAGATCGCTTCGGCCTTCAACGACGCCATCAAGGACGGCCGCCTGAAGGGGCCTGTCGTGCTCGGGCGCGACCACCACGACGTCAGCGGCACGGACAGCCCGTACCGCGAGACGTCCAACATCTACGACGGCTCGGCCTTTACGGCGGACATGGCCGTCCACAACTTCGTCGGCGACGGGTTCCGGGGCGCGACGTGGATCAGCCTGCACAACGGCGGAGGCGTGGGATGGGGCGAGGTGATGAACGGCGGTTTCGGGATGCTCATTGACGGCAGCGAAGACAGCGAGCGCCGCCTTCGGTCCATGTTGCACTGGGATGTCAACAACGGCATCGCGCGCCGGAGTTGGGCCCGCAACGAAGGCGCCCAGTGGGCCATCGACCGCGCCATGGACATGGAGCCTCGCCTGAAGGTCACGCGCGCAAACCACGCGGACGACGACCTTGTCGCACGGGCCCTTTCCTGAACATCCATGGACGCGTACGACCAGCGATTCAACCGCGACACGGAGTGGGGAGACCTGCGGGACACACGGTTTGAAGGCTGCACTTTCGAGGGCGTGGACTGGAAAGAAAAAGACTTGCGCGGTGCGCGCTTTGAGGAGTGCATGTTTGTGGAATGCGACTTGAGCAACGTCCGAACCTTGGGGCTCGGACTGCAAGACGTCACATTCCGGGGCTGCAAGGTGGTTGGGTTGGATTTTGCCTCATGCAACACGCTTGGGTTGGAAGTCCGGTTGGAGGAATGCGTGGCGGACAGCGCGAATTTTGAAGGGATGGACGCGACGGGCGTGTCTTGGAAAGGGGGTCGGGCGCGTGGGGCCGATTTCACGGGTGCGAACCTCGCAGGGGTTGCGTTCGACGACGTGGATTTGACGGATGCGGTGTTTGAGCGCACCCGACTGGAAGGGGCGGACTTCCGGAATGCCGTTGGCTGGCGCATCCGGCCGGACGAGAACCGCTTGCGCGGGGCGAAGTTTCGCCGAGAAGACCTCGAAGGCCTGGTGTCAGGGTGGCACCTTGACTTGACCTGACACGTCGAAAACACCCTTTGGAAACGATTTGCGTTTTTTTCGTTTCCTGTGCGCGCATCGCGTTGTAGTTTTGCGGCCGCATGTCGCAGCGCACCCCGTCATCCACGCCTGTCCAGTCCCTCGACGAACGAGGAACAGAGCTCCGTGCGCGGTGCACTCAACTCTTTGGTCGGTTTGGGATCAAGGCGCTCAGCATGGACGATTTGGCCGGGCATCTCGCCTGCTCAAAGAAGACGCTGTACAAGTACTTCAAGGACAAGCGTGACCTCGTCTCCCAAGCGCTGCACAGCCACATCGACGGGTTGGAAGCGCAGATGACCGAGCTGATGACGGGGGAGGGGAATGCGATTGACTTGGCGCTGGCGGAGATGGAAAAGAAGCACAAGATGCTGTCGGCGATCAGCTCGACGGTGCTTTTCGATTTGAAGAAGTATTACCCCAAGGTGTTTGAGGCGACGCATGCACGCCGGCGCAACATGATCCGCCGGGTGGTCGTGCACAACGTCACGCGGGGGATGGAGCAAGGGATGTACCGCCAAGACCTCAACGTCGAGGCGGTGGCGGACTTGCATTTGGCCCTCGTGGAGGACATGGTGCGCCAAGCTGAGAACGGGACGTTGGAACGCCCTCTTGCCGAACATTTCAAAGAGCTTTTCACTTACCACATCCGCGGGATTGCCAGCGCACAAGGCTTGGACTACCTCGAATCGAAACTTTCGACGAACCGATGATGAATCCACATTTGGGCCGCCGGTTGGCCCTCACGCTTGCCGCGGTGAGCTTGACGTTGGGCAGCGTTGCCCAGCGTGAGCTAAGCCTGGTCAAAGCCCAAACCCTCGGCGCCGAAAACGCCTACGCCATGCAGCGTGCGCGCATTGACGTGCAGGTGGCCGCGAGGGACGTGAAAGAGCTTTTGGCCACAGGCCTTCCTCAAGTGAGCGCGTCGTTCGACGTCAACCACTTCCTCGACATTCCAACCCAGGTGGTGCCGGCGTCGTCGTTCGATCCTGAGGCCCCGGAAGACCTGGTTTTGGAGCTCTCGTTTGGGACGACCCAAACCGCAACCGCAGGATTCAACGCCAGTCAGCTGATCTTCAGCGGCAGCTACCTCGTGGGTTTGAAGGCCTCGCAGGTGTTTGCGGACGCCAAGGCGTTGGCGGTGGACGCGACGGAAGTGGAAACACGCCGCATGGTGGCGGAAGCGTACGCCACGGCCCTGGCCGCGGAGGCGAATGTGGAAATGTTGGACCGCGCCTTGACGCTTGTCAAGTCCTCGGAGCAGGAGCTGCGGGAATTGGCCAACGAAGGGTTGGTGGAATCGGTGGACGCCGACCAACTCCAACTTACGCGCCAAGCCCTCGAGCAGCAACTCAGCACCGGCCGCCTCCAAGCGGAGCTTACAAAGCAGCTGTTGCTGTTCCAGTGTGGCCTTGACGTGGACGAGGACGTGGTTCTGACGGACGACCTCGAGGTGCTGACGACGGTAACGGTTCCGGAAGCGGTGCAGGGGAACTTGAACCTGAGCGCCATCCCCGCGCTGGAGGAGCAGCGTCGGTACGTGGCCTTGGCCGAGCTCGACGTCCAAAACCGCCGCGCCGAAGGCTTGCCGCAGGTCGCCGCGTTTTACTCCAACAGCACGCAGGCCTTTCGCGACCCGGAATTCCCGGTCCTTGCCGACCAAAACAACTGGTACCCCTCCCAGATCGTGGGCCTGTCGGTGAACATGCCGATTTGGACGAGCTTCGGCGGCAAGCAGCGCGTCGAGAAGGCGAAGCTGCAAGTGCTGACGGCTGAGTCGGGCCTCGAGCAAATGGAATCGGCCGCGCGACTCGAGCACGCCAACGCGAAAGCCACCTTCCTCGACGCGCAAGCCGCGCTGGTAACGGCGAAGGCGCAACGCGATTTGGCCAACCGCATCCTCACCCGCATCGAGTCCGGACACAAAGAAGGTGTCCGGAGCAGCTTTGAACTCAACACCGCCCAAAACCAACTCCTCGAAGCCGAGGGGAAGCTCATCGGCGCCCAACTCGCTTGGCTCACGGCCCAGCAACGGTTGATCGCCTCCAACCCACGACCATGAAAGTGACAATGAATTCCCTTGGGTTTGCCGCAACCCTGACCGCGCTGGCGCTGGCGCTCGTGCAATGCGGTTCGCCCGCAGAAGGCGCTGAACCAGATTCGGAAGCCGGGGCGTCTCGTTTGACCCGCGTTGGTGTGACGACGCTCAACGCCGAGCCGTTCTCGCATGCTTTTGCTGTGCAAGGCAACGTGGAAACCGACCGCATCGCCAACATCTTGGCGGAATTTCCCGGCGTGGTCCAAGAAGTGCTTGTGGAGGAAGGCGCCAAGGTGAGCCAAGGCCAAGCTTTGCTGCGCATCAACACCGACGTTTTGGCCAAGCAGCGTGCGGAGGTGGTGACCCAGCTCGAGCTGGCGCAGAGCTTGTTCGAGCGCCAGGAGCGCCTGTGGAACAAGGACATTGGGTCGGAAGTGGATTTCCTTCAAGCCCAAACAGGCGTTGAAGCCCTTCGACGCAGCCTCGCTACCCTCGACGAGCAGATCGGAAAAGCCACGGTACGCGCGCCGTTCAGCGGCGTGCTCGACCGCGTGTTTGTCAACGTCGGCGAAATGGCTTCGCCTCCGATGCCGGTGGTTCGGGTGGTGGACCTAAGCGACCTGTACGTTCGAGCTGCCGTGAGCGACCACTATGCAGGCGTGGTGAAGGCCGGTCAGCCGGTGGTCCTCGAAGCGCACGGCATGGAGCCGTTGGAAACCCAAATCCGCCGCGTCGGCCAGTTCATCGAGGCGGCGAACCGCACCATCGACGTGACCGTCGACCTGCCCGAGGGTGTGTCGTACGGGTTGCCCAACATGGTGGTGACGGTGAACATCACGGACCTCGCGTTGGACAGCGCCTTGGCGTTGCCTTCCGCGCTGGTGCAGCAGGACGCCAACGGCCAGGAATACGTTTACCTCCTTCGGGGCGACCAAGCTTCGAGGCAGCCCATCGAAACAGGTGTGGTGTCGGACGGAAAGCTGCTGATCACGAGCGGACTCAAGCCGGGCGACCGGGTGATTGACCGCGGAGCCACCCGCGTGGTGGACGGCGAACGCGTGACCTTGATCGAATCCTGAACGGCACATCATGAGCGAAACGACCCCCAATACGACGCCTCAGAAGGGCGAAGGGAAGCTGCGTGAGTTTGGGCTGACGACGCTGAGCATCCAAAACAAGACCACGGTCTTCGTGCTCATCGCCATCATCACCCTGTCCGGCATCAGCAGCTACTTGTCGGTGCCCAAGGAAGCCTTCCCGGAGATTGTGGTTCCGGAGATTTTCGTCAGCACGGCCTACCCGGGGAACAGCCCGGCCAACATGGAGAAGCTGATCACGCGTCCGCTGGAAAAGGAGATCAACACGATTTCCGGCATCGACAAAATCACGTCGACCAGCGTACAAGGCTTCAGCGCCATTGACATCAAATTCAACTTTGACGTGACGCCGACGGAGGCGCTGCGGAAGGTGAAGGACGCCGTGGACAAGGCCAAGGCCGACCCCGACTTTCCGACCGACCTGCCGGCCGACCCAAGCATCATGGAGCTCAACTTCAGCGAGCTCATGCCGGTCATGAACATCAACCTGAGCGGCGACTACCGCCTTCAGGATTTGAAGAAGTACGCCGAGTACCTCGAGGACAAAGTCGAAGCCTTGCCCCAAATCAGCAAGGTTGACATCCAAGGCATCAGCGACCTCGAAGTCGAAATCGAAGTGGACTACCTCCGTGCGGAGGCAATGCAGGTGAGCTTCAACGACATCGCAGGGGCCATCGCTGCCGAAAACATGACGGTGTCCGGCGGCGACCTGTTGGTGGACGGCGTGCGCCGGAGCGTTCAAGTGGAGGGCGATTTCACGAGCATCCAAGAGCTTGAAAACGTCATCATCAAGGCGGAAAACGGGTACATCGTGCACCTCCGCGACGTGGCGCGCGTGGCCTTTGTGGAGAAGGAAAAGGAAAGCTACGCCCGCGAATACCTGCGACCTGTGGTGTCCCTCGACGTGGTGAAGCGCGCCGGCGAAAACCTCCTCGAGGCGTCGTCGGCCATCAATGCGATCATCGAAGAAGCGAAGCGCGACGTCTTGCCGCGCAACCTTAACGTGTCGATCACCAACGACCAAAGCGACATGACCCAAACCCAGGTGGAGGAGCTTCAAAACTCCATCATCTTCGGCGTCTTGCTCGTGGTCGGGGTGCTCCTGTTCTTCCTCGGGTTGCGCAACGCCCTCTTCGTGGGGGTGGCCATCCCGCTGTCGATGTTCATGAGCTTCCTCATCCTGAATTCGCTTGGCGTGACATTCAACACGATGGTGTTGTTCTCGCTTGTCTTGGCGCTGGGCATGCTCGTGGACAACGGGATTGTGGTCGTGGAGAACGTGTACCGCCTCATGGACGAAGGGTACAGTCCGTTTGACGCGGCCAAATACGGGGTCGGCGAGGTGGCGTGGCCGATTGTGGCGTCGACGGCGACGACCCTCGCCGCCTTCCTGCCCCTCGCCATGTGGCCCGGCCTGATCGGCGAATTCATGAGCTATTTGCCGCTCACGCTGATCATCGTGCTCGGGTCGTCGCTCTTTGTGGCGCTGGTCATCAACCCAGTTCTGACGTCGGTCTTGATGAAGGTCGGGGAGGAGAAGGTGAACCGTCGCCGCACCCACGTGGCCACGGCCGTGCTGGTCGGGGTCGGGGCGTTGTTTTTGGGGTTGGGGGCGACGGGGTTGGGCAACATGCTGATCCTCGCAGGACTGCTCGGCCTAGTGAACACCTACGTGCTGTACCCCACGACGCGGTTCTTCCAAAACAGCCTGTTGCCTCGCCTTGAAGAAGCCTACGAGCGCTTTTTGAAATATGCGCTCTCCGGCCGCCGGCCCTGGGCCTTCTTCTTCGGCACGGTGGGCCTTCTGTTCTTGTCCGTTGTGTTGATGGGCCTGTTCCCACCTAAGGTGTTGTTCTTCCCGGACAACCAGCCGCAGTACCTGAACATCTTCATTTCGAAGCCGATTGGGACGGACCTCGAGGAAACCAACGAGGTGGCCAAGGAAATCGAACACGTGGTGCTGGACGTGTTGGCGCGCGACGAGTGGAAGCGCCCCAACCCCGAGACGGGAGAGTTCGAAAGCTTCATGGTCAATTCGGTCATCGGCACGGTGGGGAACGGCACGAGCGACCCCAACGAGGGTCCGCAGCTTGGACCCACGCCGCACAAGGCACGGATCGTTGTCAACTTTGTGAAATTCCAGGACCGACGTGGTCTCGCCACAGGCGACGTGCTGTCGGCGATTCGGGAGGAGTTGCGCGGGTACCCCGACGCGGAGGTGGTCGTGACGAAGAACTCCGACGGGCCACCGCAGGGCGCGCCCATCAACCTCGAGCTCGTCGGCGACGACTACGACGAATTGCTCACGGCAAGCGAGGAGGTTCTGCTGTACTTGCGCGGCAAGGATTACACCGGGGTGGAAGAATTGAAAATCGACGTCGACAAGCGCAAACCCCAAATGCCCGTGGTCATCGACCGCGAGAAGGCACGCACATACGGGTTGAGCACCCGAGACATTGGGTACGCGTTGCGGACGGCGTTGTTTGGGCGGGAAGTGGGCACCTACAAAGACGGGGAGGACGACTACCCCATCAACGTGCGGTTTGCGGAGGAATACCGGCACAGCAGCGACGCGTTGATGAACCAAAAGGTCATTTTCCGCAGCCAAAGCGACGGCCAAATCAAGGAGGTGCCCATCAGTGCGGTCGCCACGGCCAGCCGCGCCACCACGTTTAGCGCAGTGAAGCGCAAAGACCTCAAGCGCGTCATCACGATGACGTCCAACGTGCTCGAAGGCGCCAACCCCACGGAGATCATTTCGCGCATGGAGGCGGACATGGCAGCAGATCTCACCCTGCCGTCCACGGTGCGCTGGGCCTTCACGGGCCAGCAGGAAGAGCAGCAGAAGGAAATGGCGTTCCTGTCCAAGGCGCTTCTCATCGCGCTGTTCCTGATCTTCCTCATCATCGTCAGCCAGTTCAACAGCGTGACGACGCCGTTCATCATCGGCTTCAGCGTGCTGTTTTCACTGATTGGCGTGTTGCTCGGGTTGGTCATCTTCCAAATGGAGTTCGTGATCATCATGACCATGATTGGCATCATCTCGCTTGCGGGTGTCGTGGTGAACAACGCCATCGTGTTAATCGACTACACGAATTTGCTCCGCGCGCGCCGTCGGGAGGAGCTGGGTTTGGAGGACGGCGACTCACGAGATGCGGTGACCAAATTGCCGTTTGAGGAGGTTCACACGGCCATCGTCAAGGGTGGGCGCACGCGTCTGCGGCCGGTGTTGCTGACGGCAATCACCACGGTTTTGGGCTTGTTGCCTTTGGCCATCGGCCTCAACATTGACTTTGTGCGGTTGCTGACCGAATACGACCCCAACATTTACGTCGGCGGGGACAACAACGTGTTCTGGAAGCCGATGAGTTGGGCCATCATCTTTGGGTTGACGTTCGCCACGTTTCTGACCTTGGTCATCGTGCCGGTCATGTATTGGTGGATTGAACGGACCACCTACAAGTTGGCGGGCCGGGAAGTGTAAGCCTCGCCGCGAAATCACAGGACACAGAAAAGGGAGACACAGGCCTCCCTTTTTTCATTTCGCGTCTGGCGTGTTGCGTCAATCCTCAACCCAACTCACCCCTCGACCTCGTGGGTGTCGAGGTTGAGGATGTACGTGTTTCCGTTGCGCGTGACGGTGGCGAGGTTGTCGCATTCGCCGTCCCCAAAGTCAATCACGACGTTGTGCTGCGGCCGATCCACGGTGACGGTTCCTGAAATCGGGTAGCCGCAGGGACGGCTGTGCACGACGGCGTCGAGGGTGCGGGTGGACCCACCCCAAGCGCCTGAGGTTTCGTGGGTGGCGACGCCGTCGCGCTGCACGACGTTGTCGTCGCACGGCTCCGTGTCAAACCCTTCGAGCCAGGTCAACGTGCCGGCGTAGTTGCGCGTCAAGGTGTGGCCGTTGCGGGAGACGGTGACGTCGTGGTTTTGGCTGTACGTCGGAAGGCCGTCTTCGTTTTCGCCCTCAAAGGTGAGCACTCGGGTTCCCGTCATGGTGACGTTTCCGACCTGAAAGCCGTCAAAGGTGGCGGTGCGTGTGGCGCCAATTTCGGTGCCCAAATCGCCCGTCACCACGATTTCGATGACGCCGCTCCGAGGCATTCCGTTGGGCCCTTCGCATCCTTCACCAAATTCGAGGGTCACGGTGCGTGGGTACAGCCCTTCGCCGGAGTCGGTGACCGTGACGCATTCGGGCACAAACGGACTCTCTCCGCCGCAGGGCGTTCCGCCTCCGTGGCGCAACGTCATGGCGTCGACGGGGCCTTCCATGTGGCGGTCGGCGAGGTCGGCGACGGATTCGTCCGCGCCCAAGGCGCGGGTTTCGGGGGCGAGGGAGTCCTGGCGATTGCAGGAAGTCAGCCCCACGGTCAGGGCGAAGGCGGCCAGCGCCGCGGTTTTCAGGGATGCATTCATGTCGAACGTTGTTTGGGGTTCGGAGGTGGGACGAGCCAGTCTCGCGCAAGTTGAAACGCGCCAGCGCTTTTAACACCCGTTGTCAACGCACGATGACGCGTTGCACTCGGGGACCGAGGCGCGTGAGAAGTTCGTAGGGTATGGTTTTGGCTTGCGAGGCCAAATCGTCCAGCCGCGGAGCCTCTCCCCACAGCGTAACGCGGTCGCCGGGCTGCACGTCGAGCCCCGTGACGTCGACGGTGGTCATGTCCATGCACACCCGACCCACGGTCGGCAGGAGACGGCCTTTCCAGAGCACTTTGCCCTGCCCGTTGCCGAGGTTCCGAGGGTAGCCGTCGGCGTACCCGACCGACAAGACGGCCAAGACGCGGTCGTGGGTGGCCGCGTCGGTCCAGCCGTAGCCCGAGCCGTGGCGGGCGGGGACGTGCACGAGTTTGGCCACGGAAGTTTCCAAGGACAGAACGGGCTGCAACCCCAAGTCAAGCGCGCCCGGACCCAAGCCGTACATCGCAAGGCCGACGCGGATGTTCGACAACAACGTCGCCCACGTTTCCTTGTTGTCCCCCACGATTTCGTGAACGCGTGCGGCACCTGCCGAATTCAACACGTGTGCGGGAACGTTTGGGAAGTGCGCCTGCGTGCGCTCGTGGAATTGCGCCAGCTGGCCGCGGGTGCGCTCATCCAACGTGGGGTCGTCGGCACCGGCGAGGTGGGTCATGACGGTGGCCAAACTCAGCTCTTGAGAGCCCAGCAATTCTTCCGCCCGCTCGTCTTCGTGCGGGGCGAGCCCGAGTCGGTGCATTCCTGTGTCGAGTTTCAGGTGCACAGGCCAACCCTCGATTCTGTGCGAAGCTGTCCAGCCGTGGGCGAGCTCGAGGTGTTCGAGCGACACGAGTTGAGGTTCAAGGCGGTGTTCGAGCAGGGTGTCGAAGGTGCCTGGGTCGGGATTCAACACCAAGATGCGCGACGTGATGCCTGCCTCGCGCAAGACCACGCCTTCGTCGGCGTAGGCCACGGCAAGCCAATCGACGCCTTGAGCTTCGAGGAGGCGCCCGAGCACCACGGGGTCGGTTCCGTACCCCAGGCCTTTGATGACGGCGATGACCCCTTTGGCGCCGACGTGACTTCGGAGCACACGCACGTTGTCCACCAACGCGGAGACATTCAGCGTCAGGGTAGTGACGTGCCGAGTAGGGGCCAAAGCTTGCACGGCTGCGCCCAAACGTTCGTGCGACGCCACTTTGACCAGCACGTTCGCTTCGTCCAAGGCTCGTGCCGCATCCACCAGGTCGTCGAGGGACTGAAAGCACGTTACCGCAATGCGCTGCGCGTCGGGACCGGCGACGTGGTCAGGAAACGCCTCGAGCGCCTCCCCTGACCAATGCGGCACCCACATCCACAGGTCGGTCAACGACGACCGTCCCGCAAGGGCGAGGATGCGCTTGGCGCGCTCGCGTTCGTGGAGTCCACTTTGGGCCACGTCGCCCACGAGGGCGAGGCGGCGTGCTAAATGGGGCGCGCGATCCAAGGCGTCGAGCGCCACTTCCAGCGACCCCAAATCGTGGGCGCAGTCGTCCTGAATGAGCACGCCGCCTCGAGCCCGCTTGACGTTGGAGAGCCTCCCCGTGGGCGCCTTCAGCTTGCGAAGGCGTTCCGGCAGGTCGTTCAGGGCCGTGCCGTGATGCAAGGCGACGAGGGAGGCCGTTGCCGCGTTTCGGACGGAAGCCAGGCTTGTGCCGTCCAAGACCACTTCGGCCCGTTCTCCTTGCCAATCGAACGTCCAGGTGTGGGTCGAGCTCCCGGCCGTCACCACGAGTTGCGCCTCCTCGCGCCCGGGCTCGTCGCCAAACGCCCACGTGACAAGCTCGCCGGGCACCAAGGCCGCGCACGTTTTCCGAAACGCCTCAGGCATGAACACCCGCCCGCACCCTTGAAAGAGCACGCACTTTTCACGCGCCAAATGCGCCTCGTCGTCAAAATTCCCGAGGTGGGCTTCACCAAGGTGGGTCAGCACGCCTTCGGTCGGGGCGATGCACTGGGCCAACCGAGACATTTCGCCGGGCTGGCTGATGCCGGCCTCCACCACAGACAAGTCGTGGTGTGTGTCCAAAGACCACACACTCATCGGCACCCCCAGTTGGCTGTTGTGGCTGAGTGGGCTGCGGTGGACGGCTGCGGTTTCCGGCAAAAGTTCAGCGATCCATTCCTTGACGGTGGTTTTCCCGTTGCTTCCTGTGACGGCCAAGACAGGCCCGCTGAACGCGTCGCGTTGAGCGCGGGCCAGGCCTTGAAGTGCACCAAGCACGTCTTCCACTGCCAGCACGTCGGCGTCTTGAGCCCACGAGTCAGAATTGCTGGGGTTTCTGCGAACCACGAAGCGCCGAACTCCCGCACGATGCGCTTCCACCAAGAAATCGTGCCCGTCGTGCCAGGGCCCGTGAAGGGCAAAAAACACCGTGTCGGAGGGCCGGTGAAGGGTGCGTGTGTCCGCGGTCAAGCGCTGAACCAAACCCTCGTCGGGGCCGAGCATGTGAGTCTGGCCCGGGTGAGAGGTGACGTGCGTGGCGCACCACGCGCGCCAGGCTTCGACGCTCCACCCCCGTCCGGTCATGCGGACTTCGTTTCGTTCGCCGCGACATACGCGTGACGCGCCAGGGGGATGTACCGGTCCTGTGCTCCCAATTCCACTTGGCTCGTCCCGCCTGCAATCCGGTGCGAGAAATGCGCGGCCCGGCCCGTTTCCATGCAGACCGCATGCAGTTTGGTCACTTCTTCCGCCAAGGCGAGCAGCTGAGGCATGGGCCCAAACGGGCGCCCCTCGTAATCCAAATCCAATCCGGCCACAATGACGCGGTACCCTTGGTTGGCAAGCTCGTTGCACACGTCGGGCAGCCCCTCGTCGAAGAACTGCGCTTCGTCCACCGCCACGATCGAGAACCCTTCAAGGCGTCCGGGATTACGAAGCCGCGCATCCTGGACCTGTTCCCACAATTCCTGGCTGGAGGTGACGACGCGCGAGGGCATCGCGTTTCTGTCGTGGCTCACCACCTCCACGTTGTCGTAGCGCGTGTCGGTGGCGGGCTTGAAAAGCGCGACGGGAAGCTTTGCGATTTGGGCGCGGCGAATGCGGCGCAGCAATTCTTCCGTCTTCCCGGAAAACATCGGGCCACAGACAACTTCAAGACGGCCTTCTCCTGCGGGCAGGCCGTGGGGCGAAGAGAAATGATCGGATGCGTGCATGGGACGGCAAGTTAGCGCGCGGCGGGGTGTATGTTTGGGGCCATGAAGCCAATTTCCTTCAAGTTGCTCACGGCCGCAGCTGCGGTGTTGTTTGCCTCGTGCACCCAAACTCCGGGAGACGGCGGCCGCGCGAGTTTGACTGGCCACGTGCAAGAGGAGGCTCGCTTGGTGCTCACCAACCCCAACTCAGCCCAAGGCGACGCGTACCCCGCTCGGGACCACAACGTCTTTTTGATCTACGGCGACAACGTCGGACCGGACGACCAAGTGGAGACCAACCACGAAGGCAACTTCGTGTTTCCGTGGTTGCGCCCGGGAGACTACACCGTCTACGTTTACAGCGAGGACACGTCTGGCACCGTGCCGCCTCAAGACATGGTGGTCCTTCAGCACGTGACTGTCGAATCGGCCAAGGAAACCGTGGTGCTCGACACCCTTACCGTGTTCAAAGAGCTCTGATTTCGGCCATGCGCTGCCTTGTTCTTTGGATGACCGAACGCCTGTTCGCTGCGATGCTCTTGCTCGCCGGCGGGACGACCCTTTGGGCACAGGTGCCGAATTCCTGGTTGGGGCTGTCCACAGGCCAAAACCTGCCGCGCGGATGGGAATGGTCTGCCGAAGGTCAACTTCGAAGCTCCGCCGCGACGTGGAACGAAGGGCTGTTGGACGTGGGTTGCGAAAGGTCGTTTGACGCGCTGCCGGGCTGGTCTCTTGGAGGTCAATGGCGAACCTCCTGGGACTGGCCCCCCGAAGGCGGGTGGACGACCTCGTGGCGCTGGGCCACTTCCGCCCAATGGCGAACCAAGGTCGGAGACCACAAAATGGGGTTCCGGGTGCGGCATCAGTTCGGCGGCCCCTGGTTGCGACCGTGGGACCGCGCGCGGTGGCGCGTCCAGGCCAAATGGACCCACGACCTTCCCGACGGCTGGAAGCTCGAACCGTCCTTCGAGACGTTCCTCGGTCCCCGTGCCCTGACCACGGAAACGGGGATTCGTCTTGAGCCCGTGGCGGTTCGAGGCCGCTTGGCGGTCGACAAAAAACTCGCCAAGCGCCGCCACCTCACCCTCGGCTACCAAGCCCAATCGGCAGTGCGCTCGCAGCCCTCCGCCCTCGAACACACCGTACTTTTGGCCCTCGATTTGGAGCTGAAAAAGTGGAAAAAGCGCAAGAAGGACGACGCCCACCCGTGAGAAAAACACGGGCCTCGTGAAAGTTTGTCCACGAAGTCGCTTGGGTTGTCCACATCGTTTCCTATCTTCGCACCCCCAAATTTTGGGGAAACTCAACTACGCAACCCGTACGCTGTGGATACTTTGAGCTACAAAACGCGTTCCATCAACAAGGAGAACGCAGACAAGAAGTGGTGGTTGGTCGATGCCGAAGGTCAAACTTTGGGTCGCCTCTCTTCACAGATTGCCACGTTGCTGCGCGGCAAGCACAAGACCAATTTCACCCCCCACGCCGACTGCGGCGACTACGTTGTGGTGGTGAACGCGGAGAAGATTGTGCTGACCGGCAACAAAATGCAAACCAAAGAATACATCCGCCACACGGGTTACCCAGGCGGACAACGTGTTCGCACTGCGGAAGAGCAGTTGAAGCGCAAGCCTTTCGCTGTGGTGGAAGACGCCGTTCGCGGCATGCTCCCCAAGAACCGCCTCGGTCGCGAAATCTTCCGCAACATGCATGTGTACGTGGGTCCTGACCACAAGCACGAAGCTCAACAACCCACGCCATTTCACCTGAACGCCTAATGGACGTCATCAACACCTCAGGCCGTCGCAAGACGAGCGTTGCCCGCATTTACTTGAAGCCCGGAAAGGGCGAAGTCACCGTGAACAAGCGTCCCGCTGCGGAGTACTTCACTACGGGCGTACTTCAGTACAAAGTCAACCAGCCGTTTGTCCTCACGGAAACGGAAGGTCAGTACGACGTGAACGTGAACGTCTTCGGAGGCGGAATCACCGGTCAAGCTGAAGCGGTGCGGTTGGCGGTGTCCAAGGCCCTCATTGAAATCAACCCCGAGTGGAAGTCTTCGCTGAAGGCGGAAGGTCTTACAACGCGTGACCCACGTATGGTGGAGCGCAAGAAGTTTGGCCAGAAGAAAGCACGTAAGAAGGAGCAGTTCTCCAAGCGTTAATCGCTTTTGGGAGGGGCTCTTTCCCTTTTTTAATCTGTTTAGAATCCAAACGGCGCAGACCTGAAATCAGCTACTGCGGCGTTGCCTAACCTAGGAACGTAAACAACATGTCTAGAGTTACCTTCGATCAATTGCTTGAAGCAGGTGCCCAGTACGGCCACCTCAAGCGCAAGTGGAACCCCCACATGGCCCCCTACATCTTCGCAGAGAAGAAGGGCATTCACATCATCGACCTCCACAAAACGGTGGTCAAAGTCGACGAGGCCGCTGCGGCCATGAAGCAGATTGCCAAGAGCGGCAAGAAAATTTTGTTTGTTGCCACCAAGAAGCAGGCGAAGGAAGCGGTTGCAGAGCGCGTCAAAGCAATCGGCATGCCCTACGTTACGGAACGTTGGTCTGGCGGCATGTTGACCAACTTCGCGACAATTCGCAAAGCGGTTCGCAAAATGAGCACCATCGACAAGATGGAGAAGGACGGCACCTTGTCGACGATGTCCAAGCGTGAGCGCTTGCAGGTCAGCCGTCAACGCGCCAAGCTCGAGAAGAACCTCGGCTCGATTTCAGACTTGACCCGCATCCCTGCGGCCATCTTTGTGGTGGACGTGATGAAGGAGCACATTGCTTTGGCGGAGGCCAAGAAGTTGGGCATCCCCGTCTTCGGAATCGTGGACACCAACAGCGACCCTCGGGGCGTGGATTTCGTAATTCCGGCCAACGACGACGCGACCAAATCCATTGTAGCCATCGTGGATGCCTTGGCCGGCGCTGTGGCGGAAGGTTTGAACGAGCGCAAGAGCGACAAGGAAGTGACAGAAAAGGCCGCAGCCAAAGAGGAATCTGCTGCGCAGGAAACCGAAGAGGCACCTGCAGCGGACGACGCCAACGAGGAAACGGCCGAAGCCTGATTCCGCCCCCCTTCATTGAACACTACATCAACCACAACCGACATTATGAGCATCACAGCAGCAGAAGTCAACAAGCTCCGCAAGCAGACTGGCGCGGGCATGATGGATTGCAAGAAGGCCCTCACGGAGGCCAACGGCGATTTCGAAGCGGCCATTGAAATCCTTCGCAAGAAGGGCCAAAAGGTGGCAGCCAAGCGTTCCGACCGCGAAGCAGGTGAAGGCGCGATCCTTTCAGGAGTCAACGGCGACGGAAACGTCGGCGTAGTCCTGAGCTTGAATTGCGAAACGGATTTCGTGGCGAAAAACGAAGCGTTTGTCGCGGTCGCTCAAAGCCTCCTCGACTTGGCGCTGAGCGAAGGCGTGGAGAGCAAGGACGACTTGATGAGCAAAACGTACACGGGTTCGTCGTTGAGCGTTGCCGACAAAATCACCGAAGAGGTGGGCAAGATTGGCGAACGCATTGAAATTGGCGAATTCCAAGTTGTTCGCGGAAACAAAGTTGTTGCGTACATCCACCCTGGAAACCGCTTGGCTACGGCTGTGGCGTTTGACGGTGCCGTGAGCGACGAAGTTGGCCGCGATGTTGCGATGCAGGCTGCAGCCATGGCTCCCGTTGCGGTGGACGAGTCGTCTATTCCCGAGGACCTCATTGCCAAGGAACTTGAGATCGGAAAGGACCTTGCCATCCAAGAAGGAAAGCCTGCTGAAATGGCGGAAAAGATTGCCGAGGGCCGCTTGAAGAAGTGGTTCAAGGAGGTGACTTTGGTGAACCAGGCGTTCATCAAGGACAACAAGCAGACAGTGAGCCAATATGTTGCTTCCAACGGTGGAGGCGCAGTGACGAGCTTTGCTCGCGTGGCGTTGAGCTAAGCGAAACGCTTGAACTTGCACGACGAAGGCTGCCCATGGGGTGGCCTTCGTGCTTTTTACGCGATATTTGGACTCGCATGAAGTACAAACGCGTCCTCCTGAAGCTGAGCGGTGAAGCCTTGATGGGCGACAAGCAATTTGGCATTGACAACGGGCGTTTGGCCCAATATGCAGGCGAGGTGAAGGCCATCGTCGACAAGGGAATCGAGTGCGCCATCGTCATCGGTGGGGGCAACATTTTCAGAGGCGTCCAAGCGGAAGAAGGCGGGATGGAGCGGACGCAGGGGGACAACATGGGCATGTTGGCCACGGTCATCAACGCCATGGCCCTTCAAAGTGCGTTGGAAGGTGCAGGAGTCGACACGCGCTTGCAGAGCGCCATCGAATTGAAGCAAATCGCCGAGCCGTTCATCCGTCGTCGTGCGGTGCGCCACTTGGAAAAAGGTCGCGTTGTCATCTTTGGTGGAGGGACGGGCAACCCGTTCTTCACGACGGATTCCGCAGCCTCGCTTCGCGCCATCGAAATTGACGCGGACGTGATTTTGAAGGGAACTCGCGTGGACGGCATTTACACAGCCGATCCGGAGCGCGACCCCTCTGCGGAGCGCTTTGATCGAATCACCTTCAACGAGGTCTTCGAGCGTGGCTTGAAGGTCATGGACATGACGGCATTCACTCTGTGCAACGAAAACAACCTGCCCATTGTGGTTTTTGACATGAACAAGCCTGGCAACTTGCAGCGTTTGGTCGAAGGCGAGCCCATCGGCACGGTGGTGGAATTCTAACCGAGACATCGAACCGACATGAACGAAGAAATCCAAATGGCGTTGGACGACGCCAAGGACAAAATGCAAAAGGCCATCGCGCGCCTCGAGGGGGAGTTGAGCAAGATTCGGGCAGGCAAGGCCCACCCTTCCATGCTCGAGTCCGTACGGGTGGATTACTACGGTTCCATGACCCCGGTGAGCCAGGTGGCTAACGTGAACAGCACGGACGCCCGGACGCTCGTGGTCCAGCCCTGGGAAAAGGGCATGCTCGACCCCATCGCCACGGGCATCGTCAACGCCAACCTGGGCCTCAACCCCATGAACAACGGCGAGGTGTTGATCATCAACGTTCCCCCACTGACCGAGGAACGACGCAAGGAGTTGAGCAAGCGCGCCCGTTCGGAAGGTGAGGGTGCGCGTGTGGGCATTCGCAACGCGCGAAAAGACGCCAACGATTACCTCAAGTCGGCCAAGGACGACGGCATGAGCGAAGACGATTTGAAGAAGGGCGAACAGCTCGTTCAGGACTTGACCGACAAGTTCACCGCCAAAGTGGAGTCCGTGCTTTCAGCCAAGGAAGCGGACATCATGACAATCTGATTCTCAACCGAATCCGATGTGCGAAGGGCTTCCTCGGAGAGGGGGCCCTTCGTTCTTTTTCAAGGGGGGGGTGCGGGCTCAGGCGCGCCACTCGGCGGCGACGCGGCGCGCTTCGGCGTCGGTGGCGACGAGGTCGTCGAGGGACGGCTTGGCTTGGTGCGTGAGGCGTTCCAGGGCGTGTTCGACGACGCGGGGGAGGTCGAGGAATTCGATCTCGTCGCGGAGGAAACGCGCGACGGCGATTTCGTTGGCCGCGTTCAGAATCGCCGGAGCGTTTCCTCCTTGCCGAAGCGCTTCGAAGGCCAGGGCAAGGTTGCGGAACGTCTTCGTATCGGGCTGCTCAAACGTCAGCGACGGGTAGTCCAGGAAGCTGAAGCGCGGGAACTCGTTTTTGAGGCGCCGTGGGAACGTCAAGGCGTACTGAATCGGCAACTTCATGTCGGGCAGTCCGAGCTGGGCCTTGATGCTTCCGTCGTCGAACTGCACGCAGCTGTGCACGATGCTTTGGGGGTGGACGACGACGTCGATTTGGTCGGGGCTTACGTCGAAGAGCCAACGGGCTTCGATGACTTCAAGCCCTTTGTTCATGAGCGAGGCGCTGTCGATGGTGATCTTGGCGCCCATGTCCCAGTTGGGGTGCTTGAGGGCGTCGGCCTTGGTGACGCCTTGAAGCGAGTCGAGGGTGCGGCCACGGAAGGGTCCGCCTGAAGCGGTCAGGATGACCTTCTCGATGGGGTTGTGGAATTCCCCGGCAAGGCATTGGTAGATGGCGCTGTGTTCGGAGTCGACCGGGTGGATGTCGACGCCTTTGCGACGGGCGGCTCCCATGACCAATTCGCCTGCCACCACAAGGGTTTCTTTGTTGGCGAGGGCGATGTGCTTGCCCGCGTCGATGGCGCGGAGGGTGGGCTTCAGGCCGGCAGCCCCGACCATGGCCGTGAGGACCATGTCGATGCCGTCCACGTCGACCACCTGCTCGAGCGCCTCGGCGCCGCTGTAGACCTTGATGCCTTCGTCGAACAGCGCGTCGTTGACGTGTTTCCACTTCGCGTCGTCCCCGATCACGACCACGTTGGGCTTGAATTCGAGGGCTTGGGCGATGAGCAGATCGGCGTTGCTGTGGGCCGAGAGGACTTCGACGTGCAGGGCTTCGCGCTGGTCGCGGACGACGTCCAGGGCTTGGGTGCCGATGGACCCCGTGGAGCCGAGGATGGCGATGCCGCGCGTGGGCGCGTCGTTTTCCGGTTGCCGCATCACAGGAATCCGAGTTCGAGTTTGGCCTCTTCGCTCATCATGTCCTGCGTCCAAGGGGGGTCAAAGACGATGCTCACCTTGCAACCCGTGGCGCTGTCGAGCGAGGTCACCTTGTCTTCCACGTCCTTGGGCAAGCTTTCCGCCACCGGGCAGTTGGGCGAGGTGAGGGTCATGTCGATGTGCACAAAACCGTCCTCCTTGACCGTGATCTCGTAGATGAGTCCCAATTCGTAGATGTCGACAGGAATCTCCGGGTCGAAGATGGTCTTCAGGATGTCGATGACGTCCTGTTGGGTGGGCACGGCGGTGGTGGAGCTCATGAGGCGGGGCTTTCCGCGTTGCTGTACCACGCGGTGACTTCCTCCAAGCTAAGCGCAGGAACGTCCAATTTGTTCTTTTTCCGGAAGCCGTTCAGGCGTTGGTGCACTTGTGTGGGCTTGGCGCCAAGCACGTCTCCGGGCGTGTTGAAGCCGGCTGCCACGAGGTGCTCTGCCCAGGCCTCTGGAACGCCGAGAGAGCTGAAGTCCGCGTTGCCACCTGAGGTCTCGAAGGATTCGGGACGCATCTGGGGGAAGAAGAGGACTTCTTGGATGGACGTTTGGTTGGTCATCATCATGACCAAACGGTCGATGCCGATGCCGATGCCGCTGGTGGGAGGCATGCCGTATTCCAGGGCACGCAAAAAGTCGTGGTCGATGAACATGGCTTCGTCGTCGCCGCGGTCGGCGAGCTTGACTTGATCTTCGAAGCGCGCGCGCTGGTCGAGGGGGTCGTTCAGCTCGGAGTAGGCGTTGGCCACTTCCGTGCCGTTGATCATGAGCTCAAAGCGCTCTGTGTACCCCGGCTTGTCGCGGTGCACCTTGGTGAGGGGCGACATGTCCGTGGGGTAGTCCATGATGAACGTGGGCTGGATGTAGTGGTGTTCGCACTTCTCGCCAAACAACTCGTCAATGAGCTTTCCACGGCCCATGGAGTCGTCCGTCTCGATGCCTTGTTCTTCGCACGCTTGGCGCAGCCCAGCTTCGTCGAGGCCGTCGATGTCCACACCGGTGTGCTCGAGGATGGCGTCGCGCATGGTTACGCGAGCGTAAGGCGGGGCGAAGTTGATGGTGTGTTCCCCAAGGGGCACCTCCGTGGTTCCGTGCACCGCTTGTGCGAGTTCGCCAAACAGGTTTTCGGTCGTTTCCATCATCCAGTGGTAGTCCTGGTAGGCGACGTACAACTCCATCACCGTGAACTCGGGGTTGTGGGTGCGGTCCATCCCTTCGTTTCGGAAGTTTCGGCTGAATTCGTACACGCCGTCGAATCCCCCGACAATGAGTCGCTTTAAGTAGAGCTCGTTGGCGATGCGCAGGTAGAGCGGGATGTCCAAGGCGTTGTGGTGCGTGATGAACGGACGAGCCGCGGCACCTCCGGGGATGCTTTGAAGCACGGGCGTGTCCACCTCCATCCACCCCTTGGCGTCAAACACCTCGCGGATCTTGCGGATGACGGTCGAGCGTGCGACAAAGGTCTTTTTGACGTCCGGATTTACAACCAAATCGACGTACCGTTGGCGGTACCGCAATTCGGGATCCGTGAACGCGTCGTGGACGTTGCCGTCCTCGTCGACCTTGACAGCCGGCAGCGGGCGGATGGCCTTGCTCAGCACCGTCAAGGAAGTCACCTTGACGGAGGGTTCGCCGACCTGCGTGCGGAACGTTTCTCCTTCGATGCCGATGAAGTCCCCGCGGTCGAGGAGCTTCTTGAACACGTCGTTGTACAAGGCTTTGTCGTCCCCCGGGCAGAGTTCGTCCCGGTTCAAGTAGATCTGCAACGAGCCTTCGTGGTCCTGGAGTTCGGCGAACGAGGCCTTTCCCATGATTCGGCGTGACATCATGCGGCCCGCGAGTTTGACCTTCACGCCTTCCTCGAAGTTTTCCTTGAGCGACGCACAGTGGTGGGTCACGGGAAACGCGGCGGCGGGATAGGGGTCGATGCCGCGTGCACGAAGGGCATCCACCGAGGCGATGCGCTGGCGTTCTTGTTCACTACGAATCATGTGTTCAAAGGTACGCAGGGAGCATGTGCCAAAACCCTACGCGAGTTGTAGGTTTGGAGTGTCCGTGCGCGATGAATGCGGTGGACGAAACGCATGATTATGACCTTCTCCCGTTACGCGCTCTTCGCGGCGCTCGTTGCAAGCTTCGCCGTGGTTGTGCCCACCGTCGCCCAAACCCCAAGCCTTACTGCCGACACCACGGCCCTGAAACCGGCCGCAGTGACTGGGGGTTTCTCGGCCGTTACTCCCGCTCTGGCCCCGCGTGCGCTTGCGGTCTTGAATGCCGAGGAAGTGGCCCAAACCGGAGCTCCGTCCCTCGCGGACGTGCTCGAAGCGGTGCCCGGCATCGACGTTCGATCCCGAGGCGCGGTCGGCATTCAGACCGATTTGAGTGTTCGGGGCGGCACGTTCGAACAGACAGCGCTGTGGGTCGACGGGGTGCGCTGGAGTGCGCCACACACCGGCCACCATTTGATGGACTTGCCCGTGGATCCGGAGGACATTTCACGCGTCGAAGTGTTCCGAGGCGGCGCCTCGAGCGCGCTCGGCACGGGTGCCATGACCGGTGCGGTCGCGCTCACCGCCGGACCTTCGACCGAGGACGGCACCCTTCTCGTGGTAGAAATGGGACAGAACGGATGGTTGAGAGACAAGATCACGGCGGATTTTGGCACGGAACTTTCTTCGGCGACGGGTACGGTTGCTCGCCACCGCATTGCCGTCAGCCGAACCCGAACGAACGGCACCCTCGGAGAAGGCACCAACACTGACGCCTCCATCCTTCGCGCTCGGTATTCTGGGTGGTTGGCCGGCGACTGGGGTTCGTTGCGGACCAGTGTGGGTTATGCGGGCAAAGCGTTTGGGGCCCTCAACTTCTACACCTCTGCATTCCCTTACCAGTACGAGGAAACGCGGACGTTGCAGGCGCAAGCGCGCTACACCAAGGCGTGGGGTAACTTGGAATACGACGCAGCGGTCTACCACCGCACGCACACGGACGAATTCCAGCTGTACCGGGAAGACAGGGATTATTACGCACGGACAGACGAGGGGTTTTTGGTGTTTGGGACGGACACGGCTGCGAGTTGGTACGTCGCGCCCAACAACCACGTCAGCCACACGACGGGGATGCGCGACCGTTTCCGTTACAACTCCGTGCTGGGCGAAACCTTTGTGTCTGCTGACACGCGTCGCGAATTCATCAAGAGCAACCTGCTCGGGGTGGACAGCCTCGGCGATTCCGAGGGGGTGTATACGCGTGGCGACGTCCGAATCAACACCGACCTGGCGGTGGGGCACCGGGCTGAATTCGGTCCCTTCGCGCTGTCCGCCACGGCGGCGTGGAACGTGAACTCGATGTTTGGGACACGCTTCGTACCGGGTGCCGAGCTCACGCTCGACATGACCGGAGACGGGTCGTCCATTCTGTTTGCGTCCGCGAACCGTTCGGTGCGGCACCCGTCTTACACCGACTTGTACTACACGATTGGTGGGGCGGTAGGCAGCCGGGACTTGCAATCCGAATGGGCGGACCACTTGGAAACGGGTGTGCGCTTGGGCCTTTCGCCCGACGGCGTGTACGGCATCCAGTTCGAGCAAGCGTTGTTTCATCGCCAGGGCCACGACTTGATTGACTGGGCCCGCCCCAACGGAAGCGAAACGACGATCGCCATCAATTTGCGCGAGGTCACCTTCATCGGGCTGGAGACGGTGGTGAACGTGACGCCCAACGAGCCCCTAAGCGGAGATTGGCAAGTGCGGTATGCTCGTTTGGGCTTCACCACGATGGAAGCGAGCGAGTCGAGTGCCGGTTTCGAGAGCAACTACGTGTTGGACGGGCTGAAGACCAAAGCAGATGCGTCCGTTGGCGTCGTGGTTCCGGGCGAGGTGCGGCTTGACGTCCGTTGGAGCCACCAGGATCGGTTGGGCGGTTACGTGAGTGGCGAAACGGGGCAGGAGGTCGAGTACGAGCCGTTCTCGCTGGTGTCGTGCACCGTGAGCCGCTCGTTCCTGGACAACCAATTGCGTTCGTACGTGCGGGTGGACAACGCGTTGGACCGGACCTACGTGGACCTCGGCAACGTCGCTCAGCCGGGCCGTTGGGTGCGCGTGGGATTTGCGTACCAGATGAACTGAGTCTGCCCGACCTTTGGGTCATGGCAGAGCACAACGATGCGCCGGACATGCGCCGGCTGATTTCGGATTTGGGGGCCCAAATGGCGGCTGCCCTCACCGTCCCCGTTTCACGACCACCGGCTGAAGGCACGGCTTTTCGAGGTGTCGCGGTCCTGGGCATGGGAGGAAGTGGCATTGGCGGCGCCATCCTCGCCGACCTGTTGCGCTCGACTTGTCCCGTGCCCTTCGTGGCGGTTTCCGACCAAGTCCTCCCTGGCTGGGTGGGCGAGGGGTGTTTGGTCGTGGCGTCGAGCTATTCAGGGAACACCGAGGAGACGCTCGCGGCCTTGGACGAAGCCGAGAAGCGCGGTTGCGACCTGGCTGCTGTGACGTCAGGCGGCACCTTGGGTTCGCGCGCCGAGAAGGGAGGCTGGCCGACGGTGATTATGCCGGGCGGCAACCCGCCGCGATCTCAGTTTGGCCGTTCCTTCCTCGGACTCTGCGCCTTGATGAACGCCTTCGGACTCGTGACGGACGGCGACTGGACGGACATCCAAGCCGCGGTGGTGAACTTGGACGGTGCGTCGGCGGCGGAGCGGGGCGAGAGTTTGGCCTTGGCGGTGGAGGGGAAGAAGATCTACCTCTACGCCGACACGCCGATGCGGGGCTTGCTCACGCGGTGGCGCCAACAGCTCAACGAAAACAGCAAGCTTCTGGCCAACATCGAGGTCTTTCCCGAGATGAACCACAACGAGCTCGTCGGCTGGGAGACCGGCGACGAGCAGTGCGTGGCTGTCTTGGTGCGCACGCCTGACGACCACGCCCGAACGTCCCTGCGCATGGACATCACGTCCGAGGTCTTCCAAGAGCAGGGCGCCGACGTGGTTGTGGTCGAGCCGGACGGCGCCACGCCTTGGGCACGGCTGCTGGATGCGGTTTGGGTGGGCGACTGGATGTCGCTCGTTCTGGCCGAGCGCGGCGGGTTTGACCCCGTGGACATCCGCTTCATCGACCACCTGAAGAACACCCTCGCCAAACACGCATGACTCGACGGGTCGAGGTGCGCGACCTCGGTCGCATGGACTACAAGCCCTGCTGGGACTTCCAAGAGGAGGTCTTTCAGGGTACGGTGAAGGCCAAAATCGCGCGCCGCAACGCCGGCCTCTCCACCACCGACCCCGGACCGGACGGCCAACCCCACCTGGCCCTCCCGCTCTCGCACATGTACTGGGTGGAGCACCCCCACGTGCTGACGTTGGGCAAGAGCGGGGCGGCGTCGAACGTGGTGGCGCCCCCGGAACGCCTCGCGGAACTGGGCGTGCAGTACTTCCCCATCAACCGTGGCGGCGACATCACCTACCACGGCCCGGGCCAGCTCGTCGGCTACCCCATTCTCGACCTCGACCAGTTTTTCACGGACATCCACAAATACCTGCGCTTCCTCGAAGAGGCGGTGATCCGGACGTGCGCTGAATACGGCATCGTCGCAGGTCGAATTGAAGGCCTCACCGGCGTGTGGGTCGATCCTGAGGCGGGTGCTGCAGCCCGAAAAATCTGCGCGTTCGGCGTCAAGTGCAGCCGGTGGGTGACCATGCATGGGCTCGCTCTGAACGTCAACACGGACCTCGATTTTTTCAACCTCATCGTCCCGTGTGGCATCGCTGACCGGGGCGTCACCTCGCTCGCTCGGGAGACCGGCGGACCCGTCGACGCCGAAGAGGTCAAGGGCCACATGACGCGTCACTTGGCTGAACTTTTCGAGTGGCAACAGGTTGCCTGAGTGAGAACGGCAGGCCTTTCTGACGAACTTGCACCTTACATCTGATTCGAATTTCATGAAAACGGTTCTTCGCGCGCTTGGTGTGGCCTTGGTGGCTGCCGTGGGTTTGTCCTACCTCACCAACTACGACTACCTCTGGGGCGGCATTCGCGAGACCTGGTTGCGCGGTTGGGAGAATGCCCAAATCGACGACCTGCCATTCCGAGACCACGTCCGCACTCTCCACGCGTCCGCCAACCCCCAGCCGTGGCCGGAGGGTCCGCTCTGGGGGAAAGTCGAACTCGACGAGGCGGGTCACGAATGGCTCGAGGACAGCAAGTCGGCCAGTTTCCTCGTCATCCAGCACGACAGCCTCGTCTACGAATCCTACCTCCGTGGGCACGATGCCACGACGCTGACCAACTCGTTTTCGATGGTGAAATCCATCACGGCCATGGCCGTTGGACTCGCGGTGCAACAGGGCCTGATCGACGAACAGGCTCCCGTCTCCACCTACCTCCCCCGTTTCGCAGAAGGAGACAACGCGTCGCTGACGGTACAGGAACTCCTCCAAATGCGGAGCAACATCCCGTTTGGGGAGGATTACAAAGACCCGTTTGGCTTCCAGGCAAAGGCCTACTACCGCGACGACAACCGCACGCTGCTGGAACCCTACCGCGTCGACGGCGAACCGGGCACCGTCTTTCACTACCAGGGAGGCAACACGATGCTGCTTGCGGAAATCCTCGACGTGGTGCGCGAAGGCAACCTCAGCCAGGACATTGCGAACGGGCTTTGGGAACAAATGGGCGCGGAGCACGACGCGTTTTGGGGCCTTGACGGCGACCCCTCGGACGGCGCGGTGGAACGGTCGTTCGCCCAGTATTACGCCACCACACGGGATTACGCTCGCTTCGGCCAGATGCTCCTGGACAGCGGCTCGTGGAAAGGGGAACAACTTCTCCCCAAGGACTATGTGACGCGGATGATCACGCCTGTGGATGCCCTGACCGACGAGGTGAACACAGACTACTACGGCTACCAGATTTGGCTGGGCGAGACCGACGACGGGTTGCCTTTCTCCCTCATGGAGGGCTTGAGGGGCCAAATGGTGATCAGCATTCCTGCCCTCGACTTGGTCGTTGTTCGCACCGGGTACGACAAGTCCAAGGACAAAAAGCGCAACCTTCCTGGCGACGTTTTTCGGGTGATTGACTGGGCGCGGGCCTTGGTCTGATGCCGCGCCGCGACCGCGGCTTCACATAAATATCGACGTTTACAAACGAAGCGGCAACGCTTGTAAACAGCGCTCTGGCGACATGATTGTCATCGGGTTTCTTGGGTGAAAA
>Ga0181559_10000976_pt1 | contig 27530 bp, 24 predicted proteins | sample 011ome_21_FD_133752 | JGI IMG/M metagenome (GOLD analysis project Ga0181559, IMG submission 133752) | Coastal salt marsh microbial communities from the Groves Creek Marsh, Skidaway Island, Georgia - 011508AT metaG (megahit assembly) | ecosystem: Environmental > Aquatic > Marine > Intertidal...
CTCTAGCTTCTGCAACTACCTCGGCTAAACCCGGCTCATAGATTGGCAACTGTGATAAATCTTCTTGGTTCCAAGCATCAATTCGTGCAGCATTGGCGTCTACCACCACCACTCGAATGTCTGGACATTTGAGTGCCAATACCGCCATCGTAGGACCTCCCACGTAACCGGCGCCAATGCAACAAATATTTTTAATTTTTAACATCGTGTAAGTATATTCGATTCACTTAAAAAATCAAGAGGAGCTCCTCTAAACTAATTCACTCTTTAATCCTACAAATAACGGAAGGAATTGCTGTTTTTTATTAGATAAACAAGAATTTATAGCTAGCCTATCCCATGAAACTAGCTATTCTATCTTTTTAGTTCAACTTCCCTAAGACCAATTGCTAGCTAGTACCGCAAATTCAAGATTTTTTTTTAACTTTTTCACATTAACAGTGAAACCCATGACTTATCCAAGCCTAATTCGAGGGCTTATTTGGACGTTGAGCCTTGCTAGCTTAGGGAGTTGCGCACAAAATGCTGCGACCCCACCTGAATTACAAGCAGAGGAACAAATCAGTTACAACTTCCACATACGTCCCATCCTTTCTGATAAATGCTTTGCTTGTCACGGCCCAGATGCAAATAAGCGAGAAGCTAGCCTACGATTAGATACGGAAGTAGGAGCTTTTACAGCTTTGAAAGATAGCCCAGGGCGATTTGCCCTTGTCAAAGGCAATCCACTTAATTCAGAAGTATATCACCGCATCACTAGCACTGATCCAGGGGTAATCATGCCTCCACCAGAGTCCAACTTAAGCCTCACAAAAACCGAAATTGAACTCATCACAAATTGGATCGAACAAGGAGCTCGCTACGAACCCCATTGGGCCTTTACTCGAGTAGAAAAGCCAAAAATGCCTGCTAGCAATTGGGGAACTAATGAAATTGACCGCTTTGTAGCATCCAAAATGAAAAACATGGGGCTGGAACCTAATCCAGAGGCTAGTTCCTACGAACTTATCAAGCGCGCAAGCTTGGACCTTACAGGACTCCCTCCTTCGCTAGAAATTCTGGAAAAATACGCAGGGTTTTCAGAGGAAAACACCTATGAAAATTTACTAGATCAACTACTCAGTAGCCCATCCTATGGAGAGAAAATGGCTATACTCTGGTTGGACATCTCTCGTTACTCTGATAGCTATGGCTACCAAGACGATAATATCCGATCACAATGGCCGTATCGAGATTGGGTCATTCATGCCTTTAATAAAAATCAACGTTACGATCAATTTTTGACTTGGCAACTTGCAGGAGACCTACTCCCTAATCCCACCAAGGAGCAACTTTTGGCAACTGCCTTCAATAGAAATCACAAATACACGGAAGAAGGTGGAATCATTGAAGAAGAATACCGAGTGGAATACGTGCTCGACAAAACGAATACGTTCAGCAAAGGAATATTAGGTATCACCATGGAATGTGCGCAATGTCACGACCATAAGTACGATCCTGTCTCTCAAAAAGAATATTACCAACTCTATGCTTTTTTCAATAACTCGCAAGAAAAGGGCTTTGAGGGAGATGTGAGTGTTTCCAAACCGGCAAAAACTCCTATACTTTGGATTGAAAGAAACGATCTGGACGGCATACTCAGTTTCATTAATCACCCAGATACCAGCAAGTTAAGTGTGTCGGTGATGGGTGAATTGGAACAAAAACGAACTACTTATATCCTGAACAGAGGCGCTTACGACGCACCTACCTTACCCGTAGAGTCCTCCACCCCTAACTCCATCCTACCCTTCCCTTCTACTTTTGAAAAAAACCGATTAGGGCTAGCCAAATGGACGACACATCGAGACAATCCACTTACAGCACGTGTTTTTGTTAACCTCATTTGGCAAGAAATTTTTGGTAGGGGGATCGTTAAATCCGCCGGGGACTTTGGCATGCAAGGAGATCTACCCACACATCCAGAACTTTTAAACTGGTTGGCAGCTGACTTCATGGAAAAAGGATGGGACGTGAAAGCACTGTTGAAAAAAATCCTTCTATCCTCCACCTACCGGCAATCAGCCAATATTTCCTCCAAACACTTGGAGGTTGACCCGGACAACCTTTATTTGGCTCGAGCTCCTCGACTTCGCCTCCCTGCAGAGAATATTCAGGACTTGGTCCTTTCCTCGAGCGGTTTATTGGTTGGAGAAATTGGAGGACCTAGCGTCAAGCCTTACCAACCCTCCGGTCTTTGGGAAGCGGCTACCTCTGGACGTGGTGTCCTAGCCAACTACCAACAGGATACCGGAAATAAATTGTACCGAAGGGGAATTTACAACTTTATCAAACTGACCGTCCCTCCACCAAAAGCGATCATTTTCGACTCTAGCAACAGAGATCGTTGTGAAGTATCTAGAAATAGAACCAACACCCCACTTCAAGCCCTTGCCATGATGAATGATCCCATGGTGCTAGAAGCATCTAGGGTCTTAGCCACCAAGCTTTCGGAGAAATACAGCAACTCAAATCAAGCCATTGCCGAAGCTTTCAAACGAATTGTGTGCAGAGAATTGAAGTCGGAAGAAAATGAATTGCTCCAAAATTACTATAGCAATGAGCTTGAACACTTTCAAATGAATCCAAAAGATGCTGCTGCAATCTTGGATGTGGGCGAATACCCCATCCTCCCACAAGCAATTACCCCTCAAAATGCAGCGCTCATGCAAGTCATTGTGAGTTTGTACAATTTGGAAGAAACCATTACCAAAAGTTGATATGGAAAAAGAATTTTTAGAAAATGGACTCAATCACAACCGAAGGAAATTTCTTTCTCGCTTGAGTTTGGGGGTGGGCAGCGTAGCCTTGGGGTCTTTATTGATTCCAGATCTTTTTTCCGGCAAGAAAGAAGCAGAAGAATCCTTAATGCGCGCCTTGCCACACTTCGCCCCCAAAGCAAAACGAATCATTTACCTCTTTCAAAATGGTGCTCCTTCCCAGTTAGAAACTTTTGACTACAAACCCCAACTTATCAAAAGTTTTGGGCAAGAACTCCCGGAATCTATTCGCATGGGTCAGCGCCTGACTGGGATGACCGCCGGTCAAAGTTCCTTCCCGTTAGTTGGCTCCTTTTTTGAATTTAACCAGTATGGCCAGAGTCGTGCATGGATTTCATCTCTTTTCCCTCACCTTTCCACGGTAGTTGATGACTTATGCATTGTCAAATCCATGCATACGGAGGCCATCAACCATGATCCAGCATTGACCTTTTTCCAAACGGGAGCGCAGGTAGGCAACAGACCGAGTATGGGCTCTTGGTTGAGCTATGGACTTGGTAGTGAGAATGAAAACCTACCCGCCTTTTGTGTATTGCTCAGCCGAGGCAAAGGAAATGGGCAAGGAGTTTATTCAAAATTATGGTCCAGCGGCTTTTTGGATGCCCGCCACCAAGGGGTACAATTTTCAAATTCAGAGGATCCTGTCCTTTACCTTTCTGATGCTGAAGGCGTAAGCAAAGACCAACGAAGAAGAATGCTAGATCAATTGGCTGCGATGAATGACCTGAACTACCAGGAGTTTAATGACCCACAAATCACGACGAAAGTGCAGCAATACGAAATGGCTTTTCGAATGCAAACAGCTGTCCCAGAAATCACCGATGTGAGTAAAGAGCCAGATTCTGTGGTTAAATTATACGGTCCAGATTGCTTGGTCCCTGGTACGTACGCGGCCAATTGCCTGTTGGCACGAAAACTTTCTGAAAACGGAGTAAGATTTGTACAACTTTATCACCAAGGATGGGATACTCACGATAATCTGCCCAACCAGATGATAGGTCAAGCAAAAGATGTAGATCAAGCATCTGCTGCACTTATTACCGACCTAAAGCAACGTGGGCTTCTAGACGAAACCCTTGTAATTTGGGGGGGAGAATTTGGTAGAACCAACTATTGTCAAGGTAAAATCGCCCCTGAAAACTATGGTCGGGACCACCACCCACGCGCTTTCTCCATTTTTATGGCAGGCGGAGGGGTAAAATCAGGAATGGTCTATGGAGAAACCGATGACTTTGGATACAATATCCAAGAAAATCCAGTTCATGTACATGACTTCCAAGCTACTGTCATGCACCTGATGGGGATTGACCACGAAAAACTAATTTACAAACACCTTGGGAGAAGGTACCGACTCACCGATGTACATGGGAAAGTAGTCAAGGATTTAATCGCTTAAACGCTATTTTGTGAAATCTAAGACACTCAAACTATTCCTTGAAAACCTCCTCATTTTTTGGGTGGGCTTAACACTTATTTTGCTGGTGGGAGGAGAAAATATCCAACTTCCTGCTTGGCTTCAGGTAGTTGGACGATTTCACCCCCTACTCCTTCACTTCCCCATCGTGGTCCTCATTATGGCCATGTTCTTCCTGTGGATTCGAGATCAAAATCGAATGAAATATTTCTCATGGTTACTGCTAATAGGAACAAATCTGGCAGGTATCACGGTAATTGCAGGACTTTTTTTGGCTACCGAAGATTTCGAGGGTGATTCGATCGACTGGCATAAATGGACGGCCGTTGCTACCCTAGCAATGGCCTGTGCTATATATTATTTACAAAACAACAAATTACCTATCCTCAGAGCCTTAGCAATCAGCCTTACGCTTCTTATTGTGCTTACGGGACATTTTGGGGCTGAATTGACCCATGGATCGAATTTCTTACTTGCTCCCTTAAAAACCCCGATGGATGACAACATTGCATTGGAAAAGGCAGAAGTATTTCAGCATTTGGTTCAACCGATTTTGCAGTCCAAATGTATAACCTGTCATAATGCAACTAAAGTAAAGGGAGAGCTTCGGCTAGACCAGCTTACTGGAATCCAAAAAGGAGGCAAATCAGGGCCTCTCTTTGTAGCAGGTGAGCCAGAACTTTCTCTAATAATCCAACGAATCCACCTTCCGTTGGAAGATGAGGATCACATGCCCCCTAAAAATAAACTACAACTTTCGGATGAAGAGTTAGAAATCCTTCGGCTTTGGGTGGTTTCTGGAGCACGATTTGATCAAAAAGTAGCTGAGCTCCCGAAAGAAGAACCCTTTTATCAATTGGTAGTCAATCGATTTTCTGCGGAGAAAAATTACAACTTCCCATCAGCTGACCCAGATAAAATAACCTCCCTCACTACATTCTTCAGAAAAGTAAGCCCTATTTACCCCGGTTCGCCTGCTCTTGAAGTAGCCTATTTTGGAGCTTCTGCCTTTGATCCTAAATCCTTAAACGAACTAAAGCCCATCCAGAATCAGGTGGTAAAACTAATATTAAATCGCATGCCTCTCCAAAATGCGGATCTAAGTATAGTGGCTGATTTTCAGAATCTTGAAGCCCTTTACCTCAATTTTAGCAATGTTCCTGGTCTCCAACTTAAAAAGTTACTCCAATTACCCAATCTCCAAGTCCTTGCGCTATCAGGAAACGAATTGGATGAATCAGGATTAGAGACCTTGGAAAAGATGAGCCAATTGAAGAAGCTTTTCCTTTGGCAAACCGGACTAGATGAGGCTAAAAAAAATAAATTAAGTAAAGCCCTTTCCTTTACAAGCCTAGAATTTGGGTATTCTGACACCGGCGTCATCTACCCGCTCAATCCCCCTAAAATCAAATTAGATGAAATCCTATTTGAAGAGCAAATAGAGGTAATATTATCCCATCCAATCCGCTCCACCGAAATTCGATACACACTAGACGGTACCCTTCCAGATAGCATCAGTAGCTCCATTTATACAAAGCCAATTCAACTCAATGCCTCCACCTCACTTAGAGCAAGAGCATTTGCCTCTGGCTGGATAGGAAGCAGTGATGCCAAAGAACTGGTTATCAAAAAAGGTACTCCACCAAGCAGCTACAGTTTGGCAAACCCTCCAAATCCAAAGTACGCAGCCAAAGGTCCTAGCAGCTTATTTGATGGCATCAAGGCAAAAAACAACCATACGACTGGAGACTGGCTAGGATTTACAGATTCCCCCTTGGATATCACTCTTTCAGTGGGTACCAACCAACCTGAAAAAGTGGAATTGAGTCTACTTTTAAATGAGGGAGCTTACATTTTCCCTCCCCAATCGATCGAAGTATGGACCGCATACAATCAAAAATGGAACAAGGTAAATGTAGCTCCACAACCTATCCCTACAAAAATCCAAGAAAGCCGATTTGGCTTGGTTTCAATTCCATTACCCAATTCTCCTTTTGATCAAATTCGTGTGAAAGTAAATCCCATTGCCAAATTACCGGCATGGCATCCTGGAGCAGGTGCCAAGGGCTGGGTGTTTGTGGATGAAGTCCTGCTTCATTAATTCAATCTATCCAACTATGGTTGCCTTATCTTACAAAAAATACGAACAATTGCTGACTGAAAAAATGAAGCTTGCTTTCCTGCAAGAGGGATTGATTTGGCAGGCTGCAACCCTCATCTCCAATAGCCTTTCAGTGGAAGGATGGATCTATACTTTTGGAACAGGACATTCTCATTTACTGGCAGAGGAAATATTTTACAGAGCAGGTGGATTTGCGCGTGTGCGCCCACTTTTACTCCCACAACTCATGCTACATGAAAGTGCCACAGGAAGTACAGATGAGGAACGAAAGGAGGGGTATGCCCCCATCCTTTTTCAAGAGTATACAGTGACTAAAAATGATGTGCTGCTCATTTTTTCCAATTCAGGAAGAAATGCTGTCCCCATTGAATTAGCCACTTATGCCCGTGAGCAAGGCACAAAAGTCATTGTCATCACTAATCTAGCACACAGCAAATCGGTCACCTCTAGACACGTCTCAGGGCTCAAATTGTACCAACTGGGAGATGTGGTATTGGATAATTTTGGAGAAATTGGAGATGCAGCGATCACACTTGATGGCCTGGATACACCCATAGGACCTACCTCCACGGTCATCGGAACAGCCCTACTCCAGGCCATCTGTGTTGAAGCCTCAGCACAACTCCTGGCTAAAGGAATCACTCCAGAAGTTTTCGCCAGTTCCAACTCAGATCAGGGAGCATCACACAACGAAACCTTGCTCGATGCTTACAAGCCCTTGGTGAAGATGCTCTAGTCAATACCGGAACTCAACCCATATTTTCCGGAGGGCATAAATAACTTGAATCTTGGTGCATACCCCGGTCGAAAGTAAATAGGCTCTCGATAAATCGGTGAATCTACGGTAGGCTCCTCTCCCAAGTCGGTATACCGAATCAACATTCCTGGAAAGGCTGAATTGACCAGCACCTGCTGATCTATTACCTGAACACCTGGTCGTGGCAAGCGATAGGCAACACCCCCGAAAATAGTTTCCAATCGAGGGAGCTCTCGTTTTCCCACCAAATTAATAAATTGATTCCATTCTTTAGATCGCTTGGATTTCATCTCGTACTCCGTTCCTTCCAAAGACCAATCTGGGTCTCCATGCCAAGCACGTTCTACATAGCCTAGCATTTTTGGAAAGAGGTAATACTCCAGCATCTCGCCTCCTTTGATTGTTTCTGTCCATACTTGACCAGAAACTCCAATTATTTTTTGCTGTCCCTCATCGGTCAGTTTAGTGAATTTTTGTGCTTGCTCCGACCAGTTCCAGGGATTCCCATCGATGGTTTGATCGTGAGAAAGGTACAATTTACCAGGTACGGCCTTCCAGGACTGATACAAATCAACTACCCCGCTCCAACTATGTCCTCGCTCATCAGGATCCCATGAGTACGCGAGATCAAAGTAGAAATTGGCGCTAGAACAAATAATGACCGGGTAGCCCGCATTTGCAAGTTTGTACGCCATATCCTCTCCACCCCAGCCGGCTACCGCATTCCAGGCATAGAGCTTCCATTCTTGGTTGGCAAATTTTGGGTTTGGGCTGATGGTAGTGGTACCATGAGTCTGTCCAATTTCCTCCCATCCCCCCATCTTCCAGCCGTATTTTTGAAGGATATTGGCTATTCGCTCTCGAAAATAATCGATCAGATCTCCTGTTTGGAGTTGTGAGTTTTTAGCCAAAAAATCTGCACAAATTGGAGATGAAGTCCACACTCCCTTGGGGACTTCATCTCCACCACTGTGCCAATTTTTAGGCTCAACACCTGCAACAGCATACATTTTCCCAATTTCAACCACCAGTTTTTCATAGAAAGCATAAGTGGATTCTTGGCAAACGCACACTGTATTGCCCCTGAAATTTTGAGCTGACAAGTAGTTAGACTCATCTTTCGGATCTGCGAGACGGTAGGCAAGTGCCTCTTTCTCCATTCCTGCTTGCATGAAGGTTCGGTATCGATTTTCCATGGCTAAGATGGCCGCTCTAGAATGTGCAGGTACGCCGAGTTCAGGAATCACTTCGATGTTTCTTTCCTTCGCATAGGTTAAGATTTCTTGGAAATCTTTTACGGTGTAAAAGCCTGTTCCCGTGGCACTTTGGTTAGGATCTGCTCCAGAAGCATAGTATGGCCATAGAAATTCTGATTCATCCACTGAGAAACCTCTGTGGCCTCCGAATTCGGTCAATTCTGGCAACCCAGGGATTTCAATTCGCCATCCCTCGTCATTGGCTAAGTTGAAGTGAAATACATTCAACTTATAGAAAGACATCAGGTCCAAGAGTTTAAGCACTTGTTCTTTGGATTGAAAGTTTCTAGCGACATCCAAGAAAAGCCCTCGGTAACCGAAGGCTGGCGCATCTTCAATCTCTACCTGAGGAAGGACAAGTTCCTGTACTCCATCTTTCCAAAAGGCGGGAGGCATAAGAGCTAAAAAAGAATTGACCCCATACAAGGCTCCAGTTGCAGTTGAAGCCTGAATCAGTACCTGGTCACTTGTAATTTTTAGCGTATATCCTTCCCTAGGGAGAGAAGTAACTTGCTCCAATCGAATTTTCAAGGCAGGTGATTGACCACTAGTATTGGAAGAAAATCCATTTTTCAGCGCAGTCTCCAGGTATTCTTTGCTTTTTACGAAGGCTGCTGCACCCTCTATCTGAATCCTTCCAGGGCTTATCGATACCGTCGAGCCGGTATACTTCCAACTTTTGGGAGAAGGCAGGTAGGGAGGAATTTGCTGATCAGGTAAGGGAAAAAGTTCTTCATTCTCGGCATAACGCCGGGCTGAAGAGGTTACGGGAAAAGAAGTGCCGGCAGCGAGTCCCACCAAAGTGGCCTCCGTAATGACCTCTTTTTGGTATTGGGAAATTTCCTCCACATTCCCATCCGCATGCAAAAGAATCAATCCCTCAGGAGGATACGCATTCTTCAAAAATGTACCAGAACTTCGGTAGGATAGTGAAAAAGATTCGTTGGGTTTCAAGGAGGGCGTCTCCCCTTCCCATACAAAGAAATCCCCTTGCAAATGCTTTAAACTCAATTTTGGATCCAAGGACTGGCTCTGAATGGAAATAAAGATGGTATTAAAATATAACTTCCAGCCTGCATCTAAGAGTCGCGTACCACGATTGGTCAGGGTAAGGGTTGCCTTATGCTGCTGGGGAACAGTGATTTTATTCTCCTCCAAGGACCAAGAAGCATGCATTTGAGCCCATCCTTTGGAAAAGAGTAAGGTGAAAAAGAGCGTAAAAAAAAGGACATTTCGGAAGAAAAAGGGATTCATGTTGAAACTGCTAGATTTGGAAGCTGAATAAATTTAAGGGGAGTTATTTTTATACCCATCTAATTTTAAATAAATTAATCTACGAAAGATGAATCATCAAATAAAACCCAAACATAATCCATGCGAATAGATCAACAAGCCACCCTCTTGAAAGGTCGTTACTTAGCCTTGGACGTATTGAGGGGAATGACCTTGGCCTTTATGGTTATTGTGAACACCCCTGGGAATTGGAGCACCCTTTATGCGCCACTTGCTCATGCCGACTGGCATGGATTTACTCCTACTGACTTAGTATTCCCCACCTTTCTTTTTGTGGTAGGAAATGCAATGAGTTTTGCGCTCAAAAAAATGCAGGACATGCGACCTGGAGATTTTTACAAAAAAGTCGGAACACGCACAGCCCTCATTTTTGGGATTGGTTGGCTGCTCAATGCTTTTCCATTCTTTGAACCCAATGAAGCCGGCCAACTTGCTTTCATCGATGTGACGGAAGTTCGATTGCTGGGCGTTTTGCAGCGCATCGCACTCTCCTATTTGGGAGCTGCGCTCCTCTTGTATTGGGGAGGAATTCGACTAGGCTGGATTTTTAGCATTGCCTCCCTACTTCTTTATTGGCCTATCCTATACTACTTCGGAACTGCCGGTGATCCCTACAGCCTGGAGGGAAATGCGGCGCTTCACCTAGATCTGGCAATCATAGGCGAAAAGCGCATGTATATGGGAGAAGGCATTCCCTTCGATCCAGAAGGCATTTTGAGCACACTCACTTCCATCGTCAATGTAATTGCAGGATACCTAACGGGCCGTTTTATCCAAAAAAATGGAAATAACGTTCCAGTTGTCAGAATGCTTCTCGTGATGGGAATTCTCTTGATTGGTTTGAGTTATGCTTGGGATGTGCTATTTCCAATCAATAAAAAAATCTGGACCAGCCCCTATGTACTTTTGACTGTAGGCTGGGATCTCGTCATGCTTTCAGTACTTGTTTTTGTAGTGGAGATCAATCGGATTTCCTCCTGGACTTACTTCTTTCAAGCCTTTGGACGAAATCCGCTCATCCTCTACGTATGCTCAGGAGTGGTAATCTCACTTATTTCTTTTATCCCCATGGGTGACATCAATTTGAAGAAGTTCATTTATGCAGAAGCCTTCAGCAGTTGGCTGGAACCAAAAAATGCCTCCTTTTTATTTGCCATCGCTTACATGCTCTTGATTTGGAGCATTGGCTTTCTGATGGATAAAAATAAAATCTACATCAAGGTATAAGTACTGCTACTATAAAAAATGGCAGCAAGAGATTTTTGCTGCCATTTTTTGTTTTCCTTCAAAGAGTATATTTAAAGATAGCCTTTGGTGATGCGCTGAATGTATTTTCCCACAATGTCAAATTCCAAGTTAACTAGGTCCCCTACTTCCAATTGATGAAAATTGGTGAATTCGTAGGTATAGGGAATGATAGCCACCGAAAAAAACCCTGGAGCAGAATTAAAACAGGTCAGGCTGGTGCCATTTAAAGTGATTGATCCTTTTTCTACGGTTACATTACCCAATTCAGCATCGAAACTTACGTCTACAAGCCAAGAACCATCCTGATCTGCAATTCGCTGAATCGTTCCAATTTGATCAATATGGCCTTGGACAATATGTCCATCAAATCGTCCATTTGCAGACATACAGCGTTCCAAGTTCACTTTTTTACCCACTTTCCAGGCGGATAAATTGGTCTTTTGCAAGGTTTCGGCAATTGCAGTAACCTGGTAGCCTTCAGAAGTAACTTTTACTACTGTTAGGCAGACCCCATCGTGTGCCAAGGATTGATCTACTTTCAATTCGGCAGTCAATGGACTTGAAAAATAATAGTGTGTGTTGGTCCCTTCGGTGGTGATATCGCTGAGGGTCCCGATGGCTTCTATAATTCCGGTAAACATCTATGGGCAATTAAGTACGTTAGACAATCCTTCCAAAAAATTGCCTTTCCGGATTCAAAGTACGGCAATTAATCAATTATCTTCGAGGACTCAAGCTCAAAATTCATGCTCAAGTTAGAAGATACTTACCTACATAAAGGAAAACGAAAAGCACTGGTTGCCGAGCTTCGCAAAAAAGGAATCCAAAACGAGGCAGTATTGGAAGCAATCAATGTGCTACCACGTCATTTTTTTTTCGACACGGCCTTGATTTCCCATGCCTACGAGGACAAAGCCTTTCCAATTGGTGAAGGTCAAACTATCTCCCAACCCTATACGGTTGCCTTTCAATCCTCTCTTCTAGAGGTTATTCCTGGAAATAAAATACTTGAGATTGGAACCGGATCGGGATATCAAGCCTGCATCTTGCACCTCCTGGGTGCAGAAGTCATCAGTATTGAATACCAAAAAAAGCTTTTTGAACATACCAGTCGTTTTTTGCAGCGCTTGGGAATCCAACTTCAACTATTCTATGGAGATGGCACTGGCGGTGTACCTACACATGCCCCCTATGATAAAATTATCGTGACCGCAGGGGCTCCAGTAGTCCCTGAAGCCCTTATTCAACAACTGAAAATCGGAGGGATTCTAGTTATCCCCTTAGGAGACCGGAAAAAGCAAGCCATGGTGAAAATCACCAAAAAGTCAGCTACCGAAATTAAACGTGAAGAATTTGAGGGATTTTCCTTTGTTCCTTTGCTCGGAAAAGAGGGCTGGGGCCACTGAAACTTTACTGATCTAAAACAACTTAAAATAGAGTTATCTCCAAATTAAATTTGGAAATAATTCTTAAATGTAATTTTTACAGAATTTTAGTGCTATTTTTGAATAAATTCAATCCATATGCCTAATCAAAAGTTTGCGAAAGACTCCGTGACTATCATGACGGAGATGGTGTTGCCCAACGATACAAACACACTCAACAACCTCATGGGTGGACGATTGATGCATTGGATGGATATTGTTGCTGCCATTGCCGCCCAGAAGCATTGCAATCGAATTGTTGTTACCGCATCAGTAGACAATATTTCTTTTAAGGAGCCAATCAATCTAGGCAATGTAGTCACTCTTAGATCTCAAGTTACGAGGGCATTTACTTCTTCCATGGAAGTATACATAGAAGTAACCGCAGAAGACATTCCTGCCTGCAAGAAAATTAGGACACACCGTGCATTTTTTACTTTTGTGGCAGTAGATCAAAATGGCAAACCGATTGAAATTCCTCAAGTAGTACCTGAATCCCCAGAGGAAATTGAATTATTCGAAGGAGCTTTAAGAAGAAGGCAATTACGCCTGGTACTTGCCCAGCGGATGAAACCTGAAGATGCGGTAGAATTGCGCTCCATCTTCAACCTGGACAAAAAATAACCAGAAACTCTAATTTAATATTCTCTTTTTCTGAACGAGTGAATCACCGCTTCCGCTGCGATTCTACCTGAAGTCATCGCTGCATTGATTGATCCATTCAAGAGGTAATCTCCTGCCAAAAATACGTGGTCCAATACCTTGCATTCGGTAAAAGGAATACTCAACTTTAAATCTCCTACCTGAGGCAAGGCATGTGAGATAAAGTACGTTTTTAAGTGCTTAAATTGATCTGCCTTCCATCCAGAAATTTCTTCTAGCTCAGACTGAACAACTTTAATCAATTCCTTTTCGGCAAGGGGGGTATCCAATACAGTTACAGAAAGCAGTGACTTCCCCTTAGGTGCATATTCTTTAGAGACATCCTCCATAAAAACCAAATTATTGATCACTCGTTTCCCAGTAAGTAAGCCAATCATCGGTCTCCCAAGGAAGGATTTGGGAGCAGCAAAATACAAATTGATCACCTTACGCGCAGGCGCAAACTGCCCCTCCAACTGTTTCATCACTAAATCTGGCTGCACAGCCACGATGATACGATCTGCCTTAATTTGCGTCCCATCTGAAAGTAAAATATTTTCCCCTTCCACACTTGCAACAGGGGTATTCAGTTTAATTTCTGTCCTTTGTAATTGGCTTTTTATCATTTTAGGAATCTCACCCATCCCTTTCGCTGGAACTGCTGCATAGCCTTGAGAAAACATCTTGAATACAAACTCAAACATTCTAGAACTCGTTTCCAAGTCCTTTTCTAAGAAAATTCCCCGAAAGAAAGGCCTGAAAAAATTGGAAATGATGGCATCAGAAAATCCATAATTTTTCAAGTATTCGTGGGTTGGCGAAGATGGTTCCGCAAAAATGGTCTCCAAGCTCTTCTTCTTTAAATCTTGGGTTAGGGTAAATACCCTCACCTTATCCAAAAAGGTTCCTACTCTAGAAACCGCCATTCCTACCAATTTCAATGGATTTCGAAGTGGATCTGTGAGAATATAGGAGTCTTTTTCTTCAAAAATAATTGCCCCAGGATCAAAATTCTTGAGTTGCAAGGCTTGAAAATCAAGGTATCGCTTCGGTTCAGGATAGGCGGTGTTTAACACCTGAAACCCATGATCAAACCGGTATCCAGCTTCAACATCTGTTTTCATCCTGCCTCCTATCCGATCTGAGGCTTCCAAAATCACTGCTGACAAACCCGCTTTTTCTAATTCTAACGCGGCAATTAGGCCAGAGAGACCTGCTCCCACAATGTAAATTTTCTTTTCGCTCATTTAGAATTTACTTAAATGGATAGACCAAAATAAACTTGGCTTTCCCTATTTCTAGTTGGATCAAATTATAAACAGGAACCAGGTAAAAGAGTTTTGAAAACTGCAGGCCAAAAAGATTTGATAAATGGGATGGGTTTCCTGCGGTAATGTTGTAAACTCGGGTAAAAAAAGGACTCCACCATGAAGAATTTCTTGCTTTCTATTTTTATCCTTGCGACTGCCCCACTGACATCCCACGCACAAAATTATTTTCCAGAAGCTGGAAATTGGCAAACCAAAAGTCCCAAAGAATTGGGATTGGATGCAATTAAACTCCAAGAAGCCATCCAATTTGCAGAAACACATGAAAGTTCAGAAAACCACAACTTAAAAATTGCTCATTACGAAAGTAGCTTTGGACGAGAGCCTTTTGGTTTTCCTGTTGGCCCAATGAAGGAGCGTGGTTCGGCTACTGGATTGATTATTTACAAAGGGTATGTAGTAGGGCAATGGGGGGATCCTGCACGCGTAGATTTGACCTTTAGTGTAGCAAAAAGCTTTCTCTCTACCACCACTGGCTTAGCTGTGGAGGCAGGCTTGATTCGCTCAGTGCAAGATCAGGTTCATCCCTACATGGCACCCATCTATCCCTACGACCCCTTACGTTTGGCAGTCAACAAGGCAGATCACCTTGATCAAGAAGATGTGTTTGACCTATTTGGTACCCCACACAACCAAAAAATCACCTGGGATAATTTGTTACGGCAGACCTCCGATTGGGAAGGCACCCTCTGGGGCAAGCCGGATTGGGGCGATCGCCCTTCAGAAGGAGTCAAGCAGAAAAGAGCCCGAGATCAACGGGAACCGGGTAGCAGTTACGAATACAACGACACCCGAGTCAATGTCCTTGCTTTGGCCCTATTGAATGTTTGGCGGAAACCACTCCCTCAAATTTTGAAAGAAAAAATTATGGATCCCATTGGAGCAAGCCCCACTTGGAGATGGACTGGATACGAAAACTCTTTCGTCGTCTTGGATGGCCAAATTGTCCAATCTGTAAGTGGTGGATCGCATTGGGGAGGAGGCATGATGCTCTCCGCTTGGGATCAAGCCCGATTTGGCTACCTCACCCTTCGAAATGGAAACTGGAATGGCAAGCAACTCATTCCGCGCTCTTGGATTGAACTTTCCAAAACCCCCACTCCTGTGCAACCCGATTATGGGTTTATGAATTATTACCTCAATTTGCAACAGAAACAAATACCAAGCGCTCCCAAATCTGCGTTTCTGCACATCGGAGCAGGCACCAACATGATTTATGTGGATCCTGAAAACGATTTATTGGTTGTTTCAAGGTGGATTCCAAACGGAGATAAAGCTGAATTAATTCGACTTATCTTGGAAAGTTTACCTGCAAAAAATTAGGGGATAATTCTATTTGAAATTTGCGGTTGAACGTACAGCTCTTGCTCAGCTTTGGATAAGATGTCGTATCCCAATTCCAAAGGAGAAGGACCAATCCACCTGCTTTTTGTACCAGAAAGTGTAAGTCTCCGTTCCTTTTTATCCAGTGACAAAATACCAAAAAGGACTTCTTCGTAAGGACAGGTACGCGACAAGTCAGGAAAGGTACGATGCGAAAAAGCATCCATACTGAAGTGTTTGTGTTTTTCTCCCACCCAATAGTACGAAGCAGAATTCAAGTGTAAATACGGGATACCTCCTACTCTGATAAATTGATCTACATGAGCATGACCATTGATGGCAAGGATGATTTTGCTGTGATATGCACTCAATAAGGCCTGGATTTCGCTAGCATTATCCATCACGTAGATACCTGCTATCGGCTGATGAGAAATCACAATCACTGGCTCCAAAGAATCTGTCAACTGTTGATTTAACCAGTCCTGCTGGACTTTACCGATGTAAGAGGCATAGCCACCGTTGTATTTCGGAGAGCCAGGATCATTCCCGTCCAAGACGAGGATCCGAACCCCCTGGATTACCTGGGAATAGTAGGCTGCCGGCATGCCAAACGATTGAATCACTTGCTCCTTGGTTTTGCCCTCATCCAAGTCATGATTTCCTATCACGTGGAGGGAAGGAATAGGTCCTTGATTAAATGAATCAATAAATGCTTGGTTTTCTTTTTTAGGAATGGCAAAATCACCCAATTGAATTTTGACATGCGGGGATACTCTTTTTAGAGCCTCTAAAAATGTTTGTAATCGAAGATCAGCATCGTGGATGATATCCTTGTGCAGATCCGTAATCAATCCCAAGCGAAGGCTTTGTTCCTCTCCTGCCCACAAGTCTAGAATGGCCGGTGGCAACAGAAACGAGCAGCTGCTAAGTAAAGTTGATTTGATAAAACTTCGGCGATCGATAGGCATGATTGAAAAAACTAGACGATTTAAAGCTCAATGAATTTAAAACTATTTGCAACTATCCGTTTATTTACCTCTAAGCAATTGAAAAAAGATTTGAAGTTCCATTAAATGAGTAGTGGTCCGTGGACAGGCTAATTGGGGTGATTTATCCGCATTTGATAACACCAACTGTTCCAATTTCATATTTATGAATAATCTTATAATTTTTTATAGAAGATGAGGGCGGGTACCAAACCCAAATTCGGATGGCGGTAAGCCTCCGGTATCTCCCCAATCACCGAGAATCCAAGAGATTTCCAAAGGCGAACAGCTTTTTGGTTAGATTGGATGACAAAATTAAACTGCATCGCTAAAAATCCACGGGATTTGGCGACTTCTTGAGCATATTCACCCATCCAGCGCCCCAATCCCTGCCCCTCCATATCTCGAGAGACTACGAATCCTGCATTGCAAATGTGGTCCCCCAAGCCTTCTTGATTGGCTTTTAGGTAAAAGGTCCCCACAACTACCCCCTCTATTTCCACCACAAAAGTAACTTTATCTACCTCCATCCAGTAATCCATCATTGATTCCTTGGTTTTATCTAAGGAAAAAACATAGGTTCCTCCCTGTCGAACCATGGGCTCTAAGATTCCCCAAAGAGCCTTGATGTCTTTATGGGTGGCTATTCTTGCGGAAAACGAGGGATGCATCGAAGGAAAAGAAAGTAAATTGGGAACGCATGTATTTTGAGATAAAATGCATACACTACTAGGGAAGTTCTGAAATAGCTCGGGATTTACCAAGTTCTAATTCGGATATACTTCCACGAAATCTTCCCAAGGGGCATATTATTTTTCAATTACCTGAGATATATTCGTCGAACCAATTGCCCTATGTCGACTAGTTCCTATCAAAAAATATCTGGATTTTTAATGGCCATGACCTCGGCTATATTTTGGGGAATTTCAGGAACTTGTGCACAGTATTTGTTTCAAAGTAAGGAAGTGGATCCTGCTTGGCTCGTTACTTGGCGCATGGTACTAGCAGGAACTTTGCTCATCTTATTTTCGATTGTCCGGGAGAAAAAAGCTGCCTTTGCCATCTGGCAAACTCCTAAAGATGCAAGCAAACTTTTGCTTTTTGGCATTCTGGGCATGGTGGCTGTACAATACACCTATTTTTACAGTATTTCCCTTTCCAACGCTGCCACCGCTACCATTTTGCAATACATAGGACCTGTATTTGTATTGGGGTTTTATGCCTTAAAAAATAAAAAATGGCCAATTTTAGGGGAATATTTGGCTTTGATTTTTGCTTTAGCAGGCACATTCCTATTGGTTACACATGGTTCAACAGAGTCATTGGTAATTTCAAATCAAGCGCTCATTTGGGGTTTGCTTTCCGCCTTAGCACTCGCCTTCTACACCATCCAACCGGTAGGTTTGTTGCGGAGTTTTTCTCCAGCAGCCATTACGGGGTGGGGCATGCTGGTAGGTGGGATTGTATTATCCATCTGGTTGCAACCATGGTATTTTTCTGGTAACTGGGATGGAGAAACTTGGCTTGCCTTTGGGTACATTGTAATTTTCGGAACCGTTCTTGCCTTCTATTTCTTCCTCACTGCTGTATCCAAAATTGGAGCCACCTTCGCCAGCTTACTTTGTAGCGTGGAGCCACTTGCTGCTACCTTAACAGCCGTGCTCTGGCTGGGTGTATCGTTCTCTGGATACGACTGGGCGGGGACCATGCTCATCCTATTTACAGTAGCCTTACTGACCCTTTCCAAAGAAAAGGGGAAAAATAATCGGAATTAAATCCGTGCTTGATAGGTATATAAATCAAAATACCTTCCTTTTTTAGCGAGAAGTTCTTCATGTTTGCCTTGCTCCACGATTTGTCCTTGCTCGATTACCAAAATTTGATCAGCCTGACGTATGGTACTTAGTCGGTGAGCAATAACGAAAGTGGTCCTCCCCTGCATCAACTCTTTCAAACTTGCCTGAATGAAGGATTCTGATTCTGTATCCAAGTTGGAAGTAGCCTCATCCAAAATAAGTATTCTCGGATCTGCCAAAATTGCTCGTGCAATGGCGATTCGCTGCCGTTGTCCACCGGAGAGCTTGACTCCACGCTCACCGATCAAGGTATCCAAGCCTTTTTCAAAGCGATCGGTAAATTCATGCACATGGGCGGCTTTGACCGCCATGTCTAACTGACTCTCTGAGGAATCGGGTCTTGGGAAAAGGATATTCTCTCGGATTGTGCCCTCAAACAAGAAGTCGTCTTGGAGCACAACACCCAACTGAGAACGGAAAGTATCCAGCGTAATGGACTGAAGATCGTGGCCATCCAAGTAAACCACCCCAGAATCCGGATTTAAAAATGTTGCTGCCAAACCTGCAAGGGTGGTTTTTCCAGATCCTGAGGTACCCACCAAGGCGGTTACTGTACCTGCAGGTGCATCAAAAGTAATTCCTTTAACCACATCCTTTCCGGATTCGTAGGCAAATGCCACGTTTTCAAACCGAATATCCCCTTTAATACCTGCTAATTTCTTCGTCCGTTTTTTATCATCTTCTTCCAAGGGCATGTTCATGATTTCTTCAGTACGATCCAAACCTGCAAAAGCTTCGGTCAATTGACTTCCTATATTAGACATCTGCACAATAGGAGCAATCATAAATCCGAGGTACAGTGTAAAAGCAAGGAAGTCACCAAAAGTCATTTGCCCTTCCATGATTTGGTAGCCCCCCAAACCCATGATCCCAGCAGAGGCCAATCCCAAAAGCAATGCGCCTGCAGAAGTTACGAAGCTAGTTGCAGTCAAACTCGCCTTAACATTCAAAAACAATTCTTCTACTCCCCTTTCAAAGGTTTTAATTTCTTGATTTTCAGCATTAAATCCTTTGATCACTCGAATCCCCCCTAAGGTTTCGGTAAGCCTGCCCGTCACTTGAGCATTGATTTTTCCCCGTTCACGAAAAATGGGTCTGATTTTACCAAAGGCTTTCAAGGAAACTAGACCAAAAATTAGCACCGGTAACAACACAAAGGCAGTCATTGATGGACTGATGGAAATCAACAAAGTCAAGGAAATTATGGCAGCCAACCCTCCTCCAATCATTTGGGCGAAGCCAGTGCCAACCAGATTTCGAACCCCTTCCACATCAGTCATGATGCGCGATACCAACTCTCCAGTTTTGGAATTATCAAAAAAACGAATAGGTAATTTGATGATGTGTTGCTGAACTTTAGATCGCAATTGAGAAATCAAATGCTGCGCTTCTACGCTTAAAATTTGCGTAAGGGCATAGGAAGTTACCGCTTGAACGACAATTGCGAGGACCACTACAAAAATCAATCCTTTCAATTGCTGCAAATCATTGCTGGGAATTACTTCATCGATCAAAAATTTGGTGGCTCCAGGAAGTACTAAACTTGCAATTCGACTGATTACAATCAAAACTAAACCAATCAATAGTTGCCTTCTACGTGGCCAGATAATGGTAGAAAATACTTGACGGATGGTGACTTTGCGTTCCTTCTTGGGTGCCATAAACTCGAAAATAAATGTGGTTGGGTAATAAAAAAGCCTGTTACTGAAGAACAGGCTTTTGAAATTTAAACGTAATTACTTTAGTTGGATTTGGTCAATACATTGGAAATTAAAGAAACTTTTTCGATAGGTTCGGAAGCGTTGGAATAAATACGAACCACTGAATTTTGTTTCCCTACCTTTCCTGTGGAATTGAATGAAACTTTTATTTCAGCAGATTTTCCAGGTGCCACCGGTTCCTTTGGCCAGCTAGGAACGGTACAACCACAAGTAGCTGCCACATTGGAGATAATCAAGGGTTGTTTTCCTGTATTGGTCAATACAAAGGTATGCTCCACCTTTTGACCCTGGACGATGTCACCAAAGTCGATACTATTTTCTTTAAAAGTAATTACAGGAATTGTTTCTTGTGCTTGAATCTGATTGGCAAAAGCCAATACAAACAAGCTAAAAACTAGTGCTATTTTCTTCATGTGTATTTCGTTTAATGTTCAAATATTCAAATTTTGAGGCATTCTTCAAAATAACAGAATAGGAATGAATAAAATTCCAAGCCGAGAGCCAGATTAAATTTAAAGTGCTCCCAAAAATTTAACTGCCCTTCTAAAATTCTAGTAGCTGAATTAGTCCTCTGATTCTTCTTCTACCAATCCTTTAACGAAAAATGTAGGTGAAAAGTTGACTAAATACAATTCTTCAGAGGCCCGTGTTACGGCTGTATACAACCACCGAATAAATTCGGCATCAAGCTGTTCTTCTACCAGATAACCTTGATCAATAAATACTGCCTTCCATTGTCCACCTTGAGCCTTGTGGCAGGTGATTGCATAGGCAAATTTGACTTGCAAGGCATTCAGATAGGGATCCTTCCGAATGTATTCCATCCGCTCGGCCTTATTAGCTAAGTCGGCATAATCCTCGCTCACTTGCTCATAAAGCGATCGGTACTGATCGCGAGTCAGGGAAGGGCCCGAGGAATACAAAGTGTCTAAAATGACTTTTGCTTCGAAATATGGCTCTTCTGCATAATCCAACAAGCGCAATTCTAAAGTAGCAAATCGCAATCCGTACCGTTCTTCAAAGCTTCGGATTTTCATTACTTCGGCGAGATCCCCATTTGCCAAAAAATTAACCTTCTCAGATTCGGCCATGTACGTGTAATTGTTTTTCACAATCATGAGCAGGTCCCCAGCACAAATTTCATCCTCGTAAAAATGGATTGTCTGTCGGATGTACCCATTGTATTGAACAGCAGACTTATTGGAACGAGTGATGATGCAGGTATTCTCCGTACCATACTTGGAATAGGCATAGCGTAGGCCATCCTCCAACTTTTCCGAAGTCATTTTAAAGATATCTTTAAATAAGTGCGTCTGAATTTTTACTGCTACTTTTTCCACACCCAATTCATTTCGGAGACGCGTAGCATTGAATAAAATGCCTGATTCCAGTTTTTGCCGCATGACTTCGACCAATTCAATTTGATCTGCCTCCAAGCGGTAGTGCCTAAGTAGGTATTCTCCATCTAAGGCAGGGCTGTATTGGCTCCCCACGGGTGGCAATTGAGCTGTATCTCCGACAAAGAGTAGGCGATTGCCTTCTCCTGAAAAAGTGTAAGTGATTAAATCCCAAAGTAAATTTCCTGACATTCCTCCATCATCAGCAAGCATGGAAGATTCATCCACGATAAATAGGGTATCCTTAAAATAATTCTTTTGTAGTGTAAAGCCCCCTCCTAAAGTACCGGGGTCGCCTTTGGGTTTATATATTATCTTGTGGATAGTAAAGGCCGATCGTCCCGAGTAGGTGCTCATCACCTTGGCCGCTCTACCGGTAGGCGCCAAAAGTAGGGGGCGCAGATCAAGTCGAGGAAGTATTTTGACGACCGCTGACAAAAGGGATGTTTTTCCAGTACCTGCATAACCTTTTAAAATAAAGACCGGCTTATCTAGAGAGGGCTTTCGGAAAAAATCATCCATTTTTACAAAAAAACTAGCCTGTCCTTGTGTGGGTTGAAATGGAAAACTCTTTAGAAGTAATTCAGAAGGAGTGGGAAGCAGGGAAGTCGGTTTGTTCATCGCTAGACGAAAGTACATGTCAAAAGATAAGATCAGCAAAGAAATTGAATCAAAATTTGGAAACCGACTCCGGATTCGAGTAAATGGAATCTTGATTGAAGAAAATAAAATTCTTCTGGTCAAGCACAGAATGAGTTTGGAACAGGATTTTTGGTCCACGCCAGGGGGAGGGATGGAATTTGGAAGTAATGCCCAGAAAAACCTTGTCCGTGAATTTCACGAAGAAACAGGATTGACTATTACCGTTGGTAATTTTATTTGCCTCAATGAATACCTGGATCCTCCCTTACATGCGCTTGAATGCTTTTTTGAAGTGAAACGAATTAGCGGTGATACAAGCTTGGGTAGTGATCCAGAACTTACTCCTGAAAATCAATTACTTTCAGAAATCAAATGGATGAGTTTACAGGAACTCCATTCCATCGATCACCAACATATTCATCCCATTTTTATTGGAATAAAATCACTCAATGAATTAGTATTGTGTAAAGGATATTTTAATTTTGAAAATAAATACCTAAAATAGCACGTTTTAAAAACCTTCAACCTTAATTGGATTTCTAAACCTCACTCAAAATGAATCTAACAAAAGTTCTCTCATTTGCCTTCTTTGCTGCCGCTGCTGTCCTAGGCTACCTTCTTTGGAAAGGAGTTGATGACGTTGTAGAACAAGAAAAAAGAATTGCTTTGCTAGAAGCTGCAACGATCGAAAAACTGGAAATGTTGCGTGATGCACAATTAGCTTACCAAGCTTCCAATGGAAAATACGCGAGCACTTGGGATTCATTGAAAATGTTTATTGAATCTGGTACCATTTGGCTAGTTCAGCGGACAGAAACAACCAAGCTTCTTGATTATGGAGCTGAAGAAACGAAAGTTACTTACGATACAATTGGATCCGTTGCTGTAATTGATTCCTTATTTTCACCTGCAAAGCATCCAGATTTTAATATGAATCTTTTGCCTGTAGTTCCCGGTTCAGGTGGAAAACAATTTGAGTTCTTTGCCGATAAAATTGAAAAAACGGGTGGATACAAGGTGAGCGTATTTGAAATTCGAGACCCAGCTCCAATCAACCCTCTAAGAAAAGCAAACAATAACGAAAAAGCATTGCGTGTAGGATCTAGAACAGACGCATCTACAGAGGGGAACTGGAAATAACCGGTACTGATCTTGGAAAATAACCTTAAGGTCCAGACGAGTGATAAGTTTGCTGCTATACAAACAGCAAGCTTATCACTTTTTCTTTATCCTAACTCACTTATCCTTTTTGGAAAAGACAAAAACCAAAGCATCACATGCATTCATACCTATGAGCAGGTGAATTGGAATAAACTAGATGAGGTGCTTGCTACCGATTCTTTGGCCAAGTTAGATTTACCAGCCAAAATTTATGCCCATGAAGGGATCTTTACGCTAATTCCAGGCGTTCTTTTTCAACAAGGAAACGAAAAAGAATACTTAGAGGTAGCTGGAAAACTTCCTAGTTCCCCCGTATTTTTTAACACAGCAGTAGATAGCAACAACATCCAAATTGTAAGTTGTATCCCTGCTAAATTGCAGCAAATTCTTTCCATACGATTTTCTGAATTCACTTTCTATCATGGTGCGAGTTCCTTTTTATCGTATTTGTTTAAGGAACGATTTAATTTAATTAGCCAAGAAATTTGGATCAATCTATTTGATAATTACCTGTATTTGGGGGGATTTACTGATCAAGAACTTTCTGTTTTCAATCGATTTGAGGCAGCCAATAAAGAGGAGGTATTGAAGTATACCCTCATCTTGATGGAATCTTTGCAACACGACAGAAACCATGCACGTGTCACTTTATTTGGAGCCACCAAGAATAATGGAATTACCCAAGAATGGGGAAAAGAATATTTCGCAAACTTCAGGTTGCTCCAACCTCATTCGAATCAAAATTACGGTTCAGGATTGACACAAATCAAAGCTCCTGCAATATTTGAATCCTATTGGCAGCCTTAATCATGAAAAAAGTAGCTATTTTCCCAGGTTCCTTTGATCCTTATACTAAAGGACACCATGATATTGTATTGAGGAGTTTAGCCCTATTTGATGAAGTAATTATTGGCATTGGTTACAATTCAACTAAAAAAAATCGGTATTTCGATATCGATTTGATGGTAAAAAAAATAAAAGAAATCTATCGAGAAACCCCAGCGGTTTCTGTAGTGGTTTATAACGAGTTGACATCTACTTTGGCCAAAAAACTTGGAGCGCAATTCTTAATTCGAGGCTTAAGAAATACAACCGACTTCGAATACGAAAACACCATTAGTCAGATGAACCGCTACCTGAATGAAGAATTGGATACCGTTTTTTTAATCACCTCACCGCAGTACGCAGCTATAAGCTCTACCGTCATTCGAGAAGTTCACCGCTATGGAGGCAATGTCACCGAATTCCTCCCTTATTCACTTTAATTTACTCTTGATTTTTAAGGTGTTTTTTAAATAAATACCGCATTGAAGGATAGGAATCAATCAGCGCTGTTTTTGCTTCAATTTCGGAAAACCATCGAATATCATCAATTCCTTCTTCCTGCTGAGGCTTCATGCTTAGATCGTGCGTACTTACCATCGCATACCAATAGGTTTTTTTTAAAATACTCCTCCTATTTTGTGTATAGGTATGCCAAGTAGTGCATATGTGATCGCCCACTCGAACCCGGATGTTACACTCCTCTTCGACTTCTCGTTTTGCACATTGTTCTGGTGTCTCCCCTTTATCAAATTTCCCTTTCGGGAAGTCCCATTTTCCAAGTCGATGAATAAGTAATACCTGTTGTTTTTTAGTTACTACTCCACCCGCAGCTTTTACAATTAAAAATCTGCTTTTTACAAATTTTTTCAACTCTCCTTTTGAAGAAGTAACTAAAGTAATGGAATCCAACTGCTTCATTTTTCGAGTACGCATGAGGTAAAGCAATCGAATCACAAGATCATGACTTGGTTCAAAAAAAATAACATCACCCTCCCATTCCACCTCTTCAGGAATCTCTTCCACCTGTAGGTAACTATGTTCATAGGTCTTGGACGAGTCAAGTTCCTCGAAGGAAATTAGTTCCAACGGCTTGTCGTTCACAAATATCTTCATCTGACTTCAAAAGACTAAAGGGTGTAAGCCTCAAAAATGCATAAAAATTCGGAATTATCATCTAAGAATAATTAAGCTCAGGATCCATCGATTTCTTTGGTTTACTCCAGAAAGAATTATCCTTTCCAATACTCTGATACATTCTTTAGAGGCAGAAATCTATCCGCGAGGTATAGGCCTTTTTTTATTGTGGATGAGCACCCACAGGATACTCATTCCAATTTGACTAATTCACGGATTACAAATCCTCCTAATTCAAAATATTTCCATAGAAAATGCCCAATCCTTCCTTGGTAAAGATTGGGATTGCTTATTTTTGGATTATGGAACTCTTAAACCCTTCAATTGCTGCTGAAATAGCCCAGCAACTCCTTCAAATTCAAGCCATTCGACTACAACCTGAAAAGCCCTTTACCTGGGCATCAGGTTGGAAATCACCCATCTACTGCGATAATAGGATTTCCCTCTCTTTTCCTGAGGTAAGAAAGATGATTAAAAATAACCTAACTCAGGCTGTGCAGCATTTTTTTCCTACTGCTGAGGCTATTGCAGGTGTAGCCACTGCGGGAATCCCACAGGGAGCACTACTTGCCAATGATCTAGATCTCCCCTTTCTATATGTTCGGTCGAAGCCCAAAGGCCATGGCATGGAAAATACAATTGAAGGTAAGGTAGTTCCCCACCAAAAGGTAGTCGTTGTAGAAGATCTCATCTCTACAGGTGGAAGTTCCCTCAAAGCCGTCGAAGACTTAAGACATGCTGGTTTTGACGTATTAGGGATGGTGGCCATCTTTAGCTATGGTTTTGATGTAGCAGATAAAAATTTCAGTGAATCAGGGGTGCAATTGGTTTGCTTGAGCAATTACGACGCCTTACTTCCTGAAGCCGTAAAGCAAAACTATATCGATCATTCCACCCTAGCTTCTCTTACTGAATGGCGCAAAAATCCGAGTAGCTGGATGCAGTAAATGTTTTGATACTCCAATAGGAAACCCAGAATTCTGGTTTTTTGGGTTCAAAAGCATTCGAGAGTTCGAATATTAAGTCCTTATCCAAATATTGGGTTTGGCTTTTGATGAGATGGGGATCGAACAGAAACCGTGGTTAGTCAACAAAAATTACCCTCCCTTTTCAAACCAGGTTGCATACATAGGGTAGTTTTTGGCTGTCCGCAAAATGACTTCCCGCATGTTTTCTCCTATATCCTTGACTTTTTTTGCGGGCATACCCGCATAGATAGACCCCGCCTCCACGACTGTTCCAGCAAGTACCACTGCACCCGCAGCAATGATCGAATCAGAATAAACAACGGCTCCATCCATGACAATTGCACCCATTCCTACTAGTACCCGGTCATGGATAGTACATCCATGAACGATGGCATTGTGCGCAATCGAAACCTGATTCCCTAGGTAGGTTCCAGCTTGCTTGTAGGTGCAATGGATGACTGCTCCATCTTGAATATTGGTATCGTCACCAATCCGGATTTCATTGACATCGCCACGGATGACCGCATTGAACCAAACGGTACAGTTTTTTCCCAACTTCACATCACCCACCAGGGTGGCATTCGGTGCTAGCCAGCAGTTTTCTCCTAACTCAGGAGTAATACCATTAACCTCTAAAATACAAGCCATTTTGTTTCTACTTTTTGCTACGTTTTAATTCTTTTGGGAAAATAAAACATTTCAGACGATCCTGGTTCTTTTTATTCAAATTCCGCAAAAGGATGATTTCAACAAATCCACATCACCCCCTTTTCATTTTCAAAAAATAGTAGTTTAGCACAGTAAAAAGAAAATCCCTTTCCAAAACTCAATTCCTATCGGGTACAACAGGCTACTTCTATGGAAAAAAGTTTATTTGATTTCCCAATCCGGAAAATAATCCACTTGGACATGGACGCATTCTATGCTTCTGTAGAGCAGCTGGACCATCCTGAATGGAGGGAGAAGCCGTTGGTGGTGGGTGGAAATGAAAATCGAGGTGTAGTAGCCGCTGCCAGCTATGAAGCACGGAAATTTGGAATTTATTCTGCTATGTCCTCTGCTTTAGCGGCAAGAAAATGCCCCAATCTTATTTTTGCCAAACCGAGATTTGACCGTTACAAAGAAATTTCCAGACAAATCCGAGCGATTTTTTTTGAATACACGGATTTGGTGGAGCCACTTTCCTTGGATGAAGCTTTTTTAGATGTCACGGA
>Ga0181559_10000980_pt1 | contig 27479 bp, 25 predicted proteins | sample 011ome_21_FD_133752 | JGI IMG/M metagenome (GOLD analysis project Ga0181559, IMG submission 133752) | Coastal salt marsh microbial communities from the Groves Creek Marsh, Skidaway Island, Georgia - 011508AT metaG (megahit assembly) | ecosystem: Environmental > Aquatic > Marine > Intertidal...
AACAAAAAGAGCAAACACCAGCGCAGTGATCAGCATTGGGTCTAAAGTCCTATGTCTGGTGACCGGAGCAGTCTTTCTGTCGCCAATTGCCGAACCTTCTAGATGATTTACAGTTGTCGACGCTTCTGATGAAGGAGAATGTTCGTGTTGTTTTACAAATCCTGACTCTGCTTGCAAATCTAGAAAACTACCGTCCAAGAGATCAGGCCGAGGGGTAACACTTACTAACCTACCGCTCAGATTACTGGTAAGTTCGGCAACTTCTCGATCTAAAACATTCCCAGAACTCGATAAAGTATCATCCACTTTACTGCTCAGGGTATCACCGTGACGAATAGAGGAATCACGAAAATCATCCAGAGAGATAGACGATGAATCGCTGTCATCAGTGGTAGTAATTTGCACCCCACCCGCCGCAAGTGGTAATGGCTTCGGTGCTTTGGCAGCATATTTTTCAAGCGCTATCGCTACCTCTTCAGCAGACTGATAGCGGTAGCGTGGGTCTTTCTGCATCATCTTAACGCAGATACCCTCTAGTTCACCGGAACAGTCTGTTCGGATCTCACGTATCGACTTCGGCATTTCTTTCTGGTGCCTAGCAATACGCTGCGCCAACGTTCCATCGCTAAAAGGTGGTTTCCCTGTCAGCAGGTAGTACAACGTACATCCGAGCCCGTAGACATCCGCCCGATGATCAACTGAGTGACTGTTCAAAGCCTGCTCTGGGGCAAGGTAGTCCGCCGTTCCGAGGACATTCTCGTTATTCACGACGGTCAATGACTGATCTTCTTCAGCGTTAACGAGTGCAAGCCCCATATCAAGCAACCGAACGATGCCTGAACTATCGATGAGCAAATTAGCAGGTTTCACGTCTCGATGTACCACACCCTTGCCATGAGCATGATGCAGCCCTCTGGCTGCCTGCGCGACCATTTCAGCAGCGGTGCCGAGTTCGAGTGGACCGTCTCGCTTAACCTTCTGCTGCATATCAATTCCATCAACATACTCCATTACCATGTAATGGACGTCTCCATCATTGTCGATGTCGTATGCTCGAACGATATTAGGGTGATGCAGCGAAGCAATAGCTTTTGCCTCGAGTTGAAATCGAGCAAGATAAGTGGCATCTTTGACCCGACTCTTTGGCAAGACCTTGATTGCCCTCTTATCACCCATTCGGGTGTGCTCAGCGAGATAAACACTGCTCATTCCACCGGTGCCAATGTGGCCGAGCAGTTTGTAGTTACCGAGAAAAAAACCTTTGTATTTACCCACGAGCAGCTTGTCGACATGCCACTGAGTAAGCAGGTTTTTTCGCACAAACAGTTGCGCGAGTTTTTCCGGATTTGATGGCAAGCGGCCCTCAAGCTGATCCTTTACTCGCTGAACCATCTTTGCAAGCGCGCCTTCATCCACTAGGCCACTACAGCCAACAATCTCCAGAAATCGTTTGGATGATAGACTTTGCGTCATTTTCCAGCAAAAATACCCGTGATTCGCGAGAGGTCGTTTTCAGAAGATAGCACGTAGAATACATCAAAGATGTCAAAAAATTCACGCAGCCAATATCTGATCAGTCTCCCGCTTGATGGCTGAATATCTTAATCCCACGCCAGTTGTTTTGCGAACGGTTTTTGATGATCGTAGGGAACATCTGAGTTTTAATCTTTCAAGGATCAAATTGGGTGAAAACCGAGCGACCCAACAACCGCGACTCAAGTTGGTCAGCCACTCTAGGAATTATGACCAAATATTGGGAATCCAAAAGAGTGAAAACTCGCCTTGCAGTTTCAATTGGGGATCAAGCGGCCTGCCAAATCCATCGCGAATTCACGCTTCATCTGTGTGAAACGCTGGCCAAAACTTGCGCCCAGCGATTTCTGTTTCTCGACCCAATCGGTAAACAAGACGATATCAAATCGGATCTAGCCCTTCGGGGTATATCGGACAAATGGAATTTCCAGTCGCAAGAGGATGGCGATCTCGGAAATCGGATGCTGAGATGGTTTAACACACAACTTCAGGGTCACTCCCACTCAAGCAAATCCTCGATTCTAATTGGATCGGATTGTCCTTTGATTGATTCATCCCAAATCGAGCTAGCACGACAAAGTCTCACCAATGTAGATATGGTACTGGGTCCAGCGAGTGATGGTGGATATTACCTCATTGGGATGCGGGATACCGTCACCTCCGACGCGCGAATCGCTCTATTTCAGAATATGCCTTGGAGCACTCATACCGTGCTTGCGGAAACAAGAAAACGGCTAGAACACAATCACATCAGTTGGGTTGAACTTGAACCGGCAGACGACATTGACACAGTATTTGATTTGCGACGTCTGATCCAACTACTTTCAAAACCAGCTAGCAGCAACGTCTACCCCCCCTATTTCGCGAGAAACCAGAACTTAGCAGAACGAATTCATTCCATCGTTGCCGACTGCCCGCCAGAAGCAAAAGCTATTCTTCATGAAACTCTCCAATAACACTCACGATATCATCGTAGTCGGTGGGGGCATCATCGGATTAAGTATTGCTTGGCGTCTTGCATCCGAAGGCCGACTGGTCACGCTGGTAGAACGAAACCAAATTGGATCCGGGACTTCGTGGTCCGGTGCTGGTATTCTCCCTCCAGCAAATCTTTCGCAATCAACCGATCCGCTTGATCAACTGCGTGGCCTTAGCCACGAACTCTTTCCAGTCTGGGCTGCCGACATTCAATCGGAAACCGGAAAAGATATTGGCCTGCGTCGATGCGGTGGTTGGTATCTAGCAGAGAGCCCTGGAGAAATGGCTGCAATGATCGGACTTGCTGATTATTGGTCTCAATTAAATATTGAAGTAGAGCAAGTTCCTCTCAACAACCTAAAAAACGCAGAGCCGTCTTTGACCAGTTGGTCGGAATCCCCTCGAGCACTCGGCGCATGGTGGGCTCCCGACGAGTATCAAGTTCGTCCACCCCACCTGCTTAAGGCGATACAAGAGGCCTGCCAAAATAAAGGTGTCGTCATTGAAGAAAATGCAAACGTCTGCGATGCCCGAGAAATCCACTCAAAGCCTCAGATAAAAATCAATGGAGAGTGGCAGGCGTGTGAGCAACTCGTTCTCAGCGGAGGGGCTTGGCTAAGTCAATTTACGCACCGCCAAGGATTGGGACAAAGCATCATTCCGGTAAGAGGACAAATCCTACTCCTGCAGACACCCATCCCGATATGCACCCGAGTCATTAATGTTGGGAACCGCTACCTTGTCTGCAGAGAAGATGGTCATATTCTGGTGGGATCCTGTGAAGAAGAAGTTGGCTATCAAAACGGCACTTCAGACGAAATAATTAATGAGCTGTATCAATTTGCCTGCTTCCTAATTCCTCAACTCGAGCATTCAAAACAAGTTCATCGATGGTCGGGCTTGCGACCCATGACGTTTGATGGATTTCCAATGATCGGACGAATCCCTAGTACGGTTAATATCTATGTTGCCTGTGGCCATTACAGAAGCGGTTTGCATCTATCAACTGGAACGGCTTCGATCATGACTGATATGCTTCAAGGTCGTCAACCAAAAATCGACATGGATGCGTTTCGCATTGGAAAACAGATTCTCTAAGCACCTTTTTGCAACACCCTTAATGAGCTTACACAGACAAGTAAATGCAAATTCAATATGACGAAGATGATCGATTTACCCTCGACCCTCCCGGCAGCATCATCGTGATCGGAGCTGGACCACTTGGGATAGAATCAGCGTTATACGGTCGTTTCCTTGGGTACGACGTAAAGATCTATGAATCAAAAACAATTGGGGCAAATCTAATCTCGGAAGACAACGGCTTACTGCCACTTTTGCCCGATCGCACATTATCAACGCTTGCTACGAAGGCATTAAAAACACACACGGAATCTGAATCCTTGGCGTTTCCAGTCACTATCAGCGAGTGGGTCGATAACCACCTAACGCTGCTGACACAAACAGACCTTTTAGCAGAAAGAGTTCTTGTCGGATGCCATGTTACTCAGATCGATTTAGAACCAGTGGAACTTGAGGACGATGATATTGAGGATGACATTCCAGCAGACTTTAAACTGACCTACACCACCGAATCCGGTGAAAGCCATACTGACTTGGCTGAATCGGTCATCATTGCAACTGGTGGTGAGACAGGAATCAAACTGAATATGCCAACGGAAACACCGTATTTGTTTCGAATCGGTGGCCAGCAAGTTGGGAAATGGGAACAAAACCTCTCACAAGGACTCCAAGAGATCGTCCGCGCGTATGCCAGCTTGGGAGGCAGGCCGGACCTTGATCTCTATCGCCCGTGTCGCACCTAGACACGTCAAGCCGCAATCACGTACCACGCTACTCTCGCATGAATTCACTGGAGAAAAACAACTGAAATCAATTCCCACAGCGTTAAAAATGCTTTCCCCAATATCCTGCCCATTATGGGGGTGATTATCGGCCCGGCACCAAAAAGCAAATAAAACGATACATTCAAGCGGCGTGATTCGCTTGAAATTGACTTTCTCAACTTTCGCTGACTCACCGAGGCCTGAACAACAACACCTCTTCAGGCAATAAAACATCTGTTGACGAGTAGCAGGCTCGTTGATTTATGCTTTAGAAAACAAACCCGCGCATAGATCAACACCGAGATTCAACGCCGCGAAGTCTTGTAGAGCGTAATGCATCTGACAATGAGCGCCCCGCCAACACGACGAACTAATGAATCTTTAAAGTAAATCGCAACCGATCACCCCTGGCTTCGACGACATGAATACAGATGCAAACAATACAGAAAACTTGGCACGCACAGGTAACCAATGCGCAGCACCATTTCCGTTAGCAGAAATCACGCCTTCGCAGCACAACCCTATTTCAAAACGCTTTTCAACGGTGAACGACCTTATGGATGAAATCGAAGTGGATCTTCGAATCAATCTTGGTCAAACAACGATGAAACTGGATGAATTCCTAAGACTTCGAAATGGATCGGTTATCACTTTAGACCAAAACGCGTGTGAACCAGTTAGCATTTTCGCCAACGAAAAATTAATTGCGCTCGGTGAAGCCTTGGTAGTCGATCAAAAGTTTTCTGTTCGCGTTACTGAGCTAATCGGTTTGTAGACAGATACTCACAACCCAATCTATTGACAACGCTAACGCACTCTATCGACAACGCTAACGCAACTTCAAAAACCCAACCCATAAACAGTGCCCAGATGCGAAGCGGATGCATGTTTTTAATGAAGCGAATATCAGCAGGCCTAGCATTGTTCGCATTCATCTCTCTCGGCACTAGCGATGCGCAACAATTCAATCCATCATCGGGCGATCGCGAGTCACCGGGTGCCGAAATTGTTCGGCCGAATAGAAATAATCCACTTGGCAAGCAAATCGAAAACTCACAAGCACTGGAAACAGATTTTCCTCGTCTAAACCCAAGGTCAATTGAGGAAGATGACGCGAATCCAGAACGATCGATGTTAAAGACCATCGCCGGTCCCGCAGTCACGATGATCACCAGCCTGATGATCGTATTTGGTTTATTCGCAGCCTTTGTCTGGCTTAACCGAAAACTGGGCAACAAGTCTGTGTCGAATCGAGCATTGCCAGAGGGCTTATTTGAATCAATGGGAAGTATCGCATTCGATCAGCGCACAAAGATTCACGTTCTTCGGTTTGCGAATCGAATACTTCTGGTCTCTCAGACCGAAACCGGTTTACAAACACTATGCGAAATCCAAGAACCTCTAGAAATAGACGAAGTCCTTAAATTACTGGAACCGGAAACGGTTAACGAATTCGTGAGTGCTGCACAAAACTTGAAAGATTAAGCTGCTCATCAAGTTCGACGAAACTGACCAATTATTGCCAACGCTGTTAGAAATACTTTGCTGATGCTTACCGCACCAACATGGATGAACTGGAAATTATCTTCTTGGATAATGATTTTCCGGACGGCTCTGGAAGAGAGACTGGTTTATCGGGGGGATTTTGCACTTGGCACGCTGATGCGATTCCTACCTATCGTCACTCAGATTTTTCTCTGGTTCGCAATTTTTGACGCAATAGAAAGCAAAGGTGAAAACCCGAAGGGTTTGATTGGTGGATTTCAATTTGAAGAGATTGTTGCCTACTATCTGCTCACGATGCTTGGACGTGCCTTCTCAAGCATGCCTGGACTCGCCTCTGGCATAGCCAAGCAAATCCGCGAAGGCGAAATCAAAAAATATTTAATTCAACCGATAGACCTTATTGGTTTTTTGCTACTCAATCGAATTGCGCACAAGTTTGCATACTACGTCATTGCTACTGGACCATTCGCGTTAGTATTTTTTCTTTGTAGAAATTTTTTCATCAATGGCATGCCTGACCTACTAGTCATCAGCGCGTTCGCAATATCCCTGCTCATGGGTTTCCTAATTGGCTTTTTCCTTGAGGCAGCGATCGGGATGATTGGATTTTGGTTTCTTGAGGTCTCTTCTCTATTGTTCGTGTACATGCTTTTCAGCTTTTTTCTATCAGGTCACATGTTTCCGCTCACCCTGTTACCTGATCAGATTGAAGCGGTTGTCAATTTCCTGCCCTTTAAATACTTAGCTTATTTTCCCGCAGCTATTTTTCTCGAAAAAATCCCCCCGGAAGACCTTCCTCTAGAACTGGCTGTAGAAGCTGCTTGGCTTGTCTTTTTCATCGTTGTCTGCAGACTTGCATACGGGCGAGGTGTAAAGCGATACAGTGGATTCGGCGGATAGAAAGCACAACACATGAAGTCGCACGACTCACACCCCCATTACTGGAAAGTTTTCGCCACCTTTGCGAAAAACAGCCTTATTCGCGACATGACTTTCCGAACCAATTTCATTCTTCAATGCGTTAGCAGTGTCGGCTGGACATTAATGAATGTTGGCTTTTATCTGATACTCTTTCAATACACCGACACAATCGGTGCCGATACCGGGTGGGATCGCGATAAGTTCTTTCTTTTCCTTGCAACCACTTGGTTTATCAATAGCATCGTTCAAGCGTTCTTCATGCCCAACGCGGAAGAATTTAGCGAACTAATCAGAACGGGTGGCCTAGACTTTGCACTACTTAAACCAATTGATACGCAATTTCTTATTTCATTTCGCAAGGTAGATTGGAGCTCGCTTTCAAACTTTGCGGCAGGACTTGTAATTGCTGCGATCTCTCTTTGGAATCTTTCCGCACGAGAGACCAATCCAATGGTTCCATCGATTTACGAAGTCGCACTCTATATTGTGTTCGTTTCCCTGGGCATCGTGATCATGTATAGCCTGATGATTTGCCTGAGTGCCACAAGTGTTTGGCTAGGTAGAAATCAGACGCTTTACAACTTTTGGTTTTATATAACCAATTTCAGTCGCTATCCCATGGAGATGTATAACCGAGGATGGGGGAAACCGTTGTATGGCTTTTTTACTTTCGTCGTACCAGTGCTGCTGGTCGTAAACGTTCCTGCTAGAATCCTTGCAAAACCCATTGATCCTCGAACAGCCTCTGAATGGCTGTTAGTCGGATGGGCGTTTGTGGCAGCCTGTACAAGCCTGCTCATCAGCCGGTGGGTATTTTACCGAGCATTGGCCAGTTACCGAAGTGCAAGCTCCTAACTTCAAACATTCTTGTTCGCGATAAAGAACCGAGAAATCGCTCGACACAAGTATTCGAAGAAAAACGCTTTGCTTGATCAAATTAGCCAAACGACATTCTTATTGACTTTCAGTTATTAGCCATCAACCTATCTTGCTCAGACGCGTCTCGTACGATTAAGAGCAGCTTCTTGAAGGAACCAGCAGTACAGGAAATAAGCTAGGTTACTCCCAATACAACGTGGCCTATCAAGTGGACCCCAGAGAGGCAAGCAAAGTTAAGAAGCCGATCACTAAAACACAAACGACACAAGAGATGAAAAAACCAACAAGATCCATGGTTGTGGGTCGCGTGAATTCTAGGTCTGTATTTGGGAAAATCTTCCGCAGAGTCGTTGATTTGGGGTTCGCATAAGCCGACTCTAACTTCCGCTTGTCCAACTCAGGATTTGGATCAACGGGAGTATTCATTTTCGCATAGTAGCGATCTAACACTTCTTCGTCTTCTTGGCGGGTCAAATAACTCAAGCCGATTAGAATGAGAAAAGGAGCAAGAAGCCGCAGCGGCAGCCGAAGTGTCTCTAAGGTTGCTTTAGAAACACGTGAAAGATCGATACCCACCAATGAGTAAATAAGGAAATCAAGATTAAATGCGCCATTGCCAATGACACTACCGGTAGCTTTTTCAACCCTAACCATGACACCATCAACCAGATCCTCAGAACCTAATGTAAACTCAACCGCCCCCATTCTCTCTCCGAAGCTGTCGATCGAATCAACTCCTCCTCTCCAATAAACCGGCACCCCGCCAGAAATGACGCTAATCTCTATGGGCTCACCCAACAACGCTTTGGGTGGAGCCGCTCCAAGCATCTTTCGCGCAGCCTCGTATTTACTTGGTTCAGCTTGATCACCTGAATATTTTTCATCAATTTCCTGTTCGGCATCCAACCAAGCTTGATATCTAGAAACATCAGACTCTGATGCGGGACGCACAAATGTCTTCGTGATACGGTCAGTCACCCCAGCAAATTTTGAATTCTGCCTCAGACTAGGAAAAAGAGCAGGGATAATGACGGGAAGAACAAAAAACAGAAGCAAAGAAGCAAAGATTGTTCCCCAAACAGCACGTCGATTGGCTCGTCTCCAATACATCCCTACCCAAAAGGGTGCTGCAAAAAGAATCGGCAACTCCATTGCCATTTTGAATTGCCCGAATACATCTGAGTAAGTGAGCGAGACAACCACCGCACCCAAGATAATTAATAGTCCGGTCAATCTTCCTACTAACACATATCTTTTTTCCTCAGCATTTGGATTGATGTAGGCAGCATAAACGTTCCTGACAACAAGAGCAGAAGTCACAATCATATAGGTGTCCGCAGAACTCATCATCGCAGCTAATAGGCATGCAAGCATTAACCCAACAAGTCCCAAGTTCATTGGCCCAAGGATTTCCCTCGCTGCAACACCCCAAACTTGATCAGGATCGGATGCAATCTCGGGGCTTCCCGAAAGCAGGGCAACCGCAATTAAAGCAGTGATTGCCCAGCCAACCGTACACAAACGCTTTAGGAAATTCCCAACCACCAGTCCTATACGAGCTTCATCCTCGGACTTAGCTGAACCGCCTCCTGTAGCAATAAAATGAGGCTGTACAACGATTCCAACCATTCCAAGAAGGGAAAGCGACACGATGTACTGGATTGGAAATTCTCCACTGCTCGGTCCGGCAAAGAGACTGAAGTAATCCCCAGAAATACGCTGATGCATGATTTCAAATCCACGCATCATGTTTTGTGGTCCGTCTACCGCAAACTCGGAACACAACAGCCACAGACCGTACGGAATCAGCAAAACTGAAAGAACGACAATAAAGATTCCTTGGACAAGATCAGTCCAATAAGCGGCTGTGAGTCCACCAAGAACGCCGTAAATGATGACGATTCCTGCAATTAACGGTATCAATGTAAAACGAATTTCATATCCAAATAATCCTGTTTCAAACCCCAACAGCGGTACCGCAAACTTCGCGATCGCAGAAAACATTGTCGATAGATAAAACATGTAAAAAACGATCGCGAAGAACGTATAGGCAACTCCCATCGCTCGTGACTGATACCTCTCCACAAACCAGTCACCGAGTGTCAAATGCCTCATTCGGCGGTACCAAACTGCGGTGATCCAATATACCGGCGTGACGAATAACCACATCAAAGCCGACCAAACACCACTTAATCCGCTCGTCCAGACCGTCCGTCCCACCTGAACTGGCTCATGAGCACCAGTTCCGGCACCAAATGCCGCAAAGGTCTGCATGACCTTGCCAAACCCTCTTCCACCCATGAAATAATCTTCTTGATTATTCACACGTCGCATTGCCCATATTCCGATGGCAATCATGATCGCAAAATAACCAAACAAGACTACATAATCGATTGTCTGCATGCTATTTCGACAGAGAACTCTGTCACTCAATCGGCTCGGGGGTAAAACTTGTTAGTCAATCCAACTTGGCTTGACACACAATTTGTTGTGTGAAGTTCGCTTTCTAAAAAATAAAACTGAAATCGTTCGGTAAGTTTACCCGCTTTCACAAATGGCGAGTGGTCACGAGCACACAATGTAACACCAATGAGATCAGCCGAACAAACTACTTCAACAGAGCTAGCGATGGCGAGTCAGTCCAGTCGAAAAAGATTCCTAGAATTTCGAGATCGTGCGCGTTCGGCAAAAAACTCGCCAGTTTCATTCCATGGCCACTCTGGTAAGCCGGCAAAAAAGCTCGGAGATCGAGACCGAACGTCCTTAGAATTGTTTCTCAAATTTCTCGGACTTCTAAGGGGACATCGATCTCAAATAGCTTTGGCTCTTTTATTACTGACTGTAGCCATCGGCCTACGTCTCATACCGCCACTGGGGACCAAACTTGCCATCGACCTTGCTTTGACTACCCCCCCTGAACCCGTGCCTAATTGGGCATCATTTTTCATTACCGGCACTGACCCCTTCGCTATTCTTTACACCATAGCCGTGAGTGTTATATCCATCACCGCGACCGCGACCGCCATCCACTTATGGAGCAGGTGGATTGCAACAAAATCCGTCAACCTTACTCAAATCCACATTCGCAAAAAAGTCTTTGAGCACTCCATCCACCTTCCGATGAACCTTGTTCATGAACTCAAAAGTGGAGGTGCAGCCAGCCTAATTCGCGAAGACGCAGGAGGTGTCGCTGACCTCATATTCAGCATGCTCTACAACCCGTGGCGTGCAATCGTACAACTCATTGGCAGCCTGATCATATTAACGCTAGTTGATTGGAAGTTAATGGTTGGTGGTGCGATGCTATTACCTTTGGTTTGGGTAAGCCATCGAACTTGGATTAACCGCATACGACCTTTATACAGGGATATTCGGAAACAGCGTCAATCGATTGACAGTGGTGTGACGGAAACATTTGGTGGGATCAAAGTTGTAAGAACTTTTTCCCGCCAATCATGTGAAACACGAAGATTTGTCGGCGAAGGAAATCTCCTCATCAGGCAGCAGCTCTTCACTTGGTGGTGGACTCGCCTCATTGAAACGGTCTGGGAGGTGTTAATTCCGCTCGCCTCAACAGCGCTTTTGCTCTACGGTGGCTACCAAATCATCCAAGCCGAACTTACGCTGGGCGACCTGATGATGTTCTTGGTCTACCTGACGATGCTGCTAGATCCCCTGGCAACGCTTGCAGCCAGTGCAGCGGGGTTCCAAAACAATCTAGCGGGCCTTGATCGTATATTAGATGTACTAGAAATCGAACAAGAGCTACCCGCTGCACCACATGCAATTCGAGTCACAAAAAAGTCCGCCGCCGGTAGTCTCCGCCTAGATAGCGTTTGTTTCTCTTACCCCAAATCCAGCCAACAAGTTCTGAGAAACATCTCCGTTGAAATCGCTGCCGGAGAAACCGTTGCATTGGTCGGAAGAAGTGGAGCGGGGAAAACAACACTAACCAATTTAATTGCTCGGTTTTACGACCCCGACTCTGGCGGAATATTTTTGGACGGGAACGACCTACGTAATATCAACTTAAAATCTTACCGGAAACTTCTCGGGATAGTTGAGCAGGACGTTTTCTTATTCGACGGAACGCTCGCGGACAATATTGGATACGCGCGCCGCGATGCGACCTCAGAAAAGATCACTCATGCCGCCAGAATGGCGGCAGCCGATGAATTTATCTCAAGATTACCAAATGGCTACGACTCTCGAATTGGCGAACGTGGCGTCAAGTTATCTGGAGGACAGAGACAGCGGATCGCCATTGCGAGGGCAATCTGTGCCGACCCTAAGATACTCATCTTAGATGAGGCAACGAGCAATCTCGACAGTGAGAGTGAACAACTCATTCAGAATAGCCTCAAGAAACTATTACAGAATCGAACCTCATTCGTTATCGCGCATCGACTAAGCACCATCCAACAAGCTGACCGAATCATCGTACTAGATGATGGTCAGATCGTAGAAACAGGAAACCATCAAACGCTCATGCAAGAAAAAGGCTATTACAGCGAGATGATTCGCAGGCAAGCGACCCACGAACCGATGAACATTACTTTCGCTCAAGAATAAGGTCGTTCGGAATTGATTCAGCAGGGGATAAGGTGGTAGTCCCTGACGTCAAGAAACTTTTGCAACATCCAACTACCTTTGGTAGATCGGCAAGAATGCTTGATTTAGCTGCAAAACAATCAGGTTACAGGCGGTTACATAAACGGGATCGATTTGACCTTCCCAGTAGCCGTCCGGTCTCTGCTCACTCACAATACGATCGTAGAGCCTATCGCGAAAAGGAACCCACAGTTCATCTCCCTGACGATAGACAACCTGACTGTAATAGAGATAGGTGTAGTGCCAATGTCCGAATGCTCTTGTTCCGTCGCTAATATCGTGCAGAGATGCTTTTGCATAATCCAGCATTTGCGGCACGTGCTCGCTGTCATAGTCCCCAGCGTTATAGAGAGCAGCAAGTGCCGCAGCAGTAATGGCAGGTCTGCTGGTACCCATTTGTTGACTGCTGTAACTAATTCCGCCATCAGCGTTTTTGCAGCGGTAAATATATTCCTTTGCCTTATCGATCACCTCTCCACTGACAGGAATCCCGGCGTTTCGGCATCCTCTCAAACCTTGCACTTGTGTGATGGTCGTTGAGCCTTCGTCAAAATTATTTCCTTCTTTGGCCGACACATATCCCCATCCACCAGCATCTGTTTGTGCACTACCGCTAAAGTTCACGGCTTTTGTCAGAACATCAACCAACTCTTTACGACGATCAATCAGGCCCTCTTCCCCAAGTACCTGAGAAAGCATCAACATCGCAAACCCATGTCCATAGGTGTAACGAGAATCTGTTTGAGGATCCCCAATCAAACCATTATCTCGCCCCTTGCTAATCAAGAAATCAGAAACTCTAGCGATTGCTTTCGCATAAGGCCCTTGAGTCGTCGTGCTACCACTTGAGATCAAGGCGGTACCTGCCAAGGCCGCTAAAGCGGTTGGATAAACCTGAGTGTTCCACTGACCGCGAGACGATTGCGTGCGACTTAACCAATCAAGCCCTTGATTGATCGATTCGTTCCAACGACTTTGCTGCGCAACTGTCGCATTGGCGCAAGTTGCCAAAATCGAATTGGTAGTCGTTAACGCTGCGGCTAGCTTGAGCCAATCTCGACGTGCTATCGCCTGACTCATGGTCTCTCCCACAAAATTTCCAAAGATGATTGCTAGTAGAACATTCTACCATCACTAGCCTTTCATGCTGAACAGCGACTTTTTCACAAGAAAAGTCATTTTACTGTGCCATCGTCGCAGGACTTGGTTGGCTACCGAATGACTCAGCAGCAGGTTCCGAATCTTTGTCCGATCCTTAAACCCACTGTACCTAATTGAATCACTTGCTTCCGTTACTTCAATTAAAAAACTCAAATGCTGGCTGTTTCTTATTGGGGAAGGGAAGGGTGACACCCTCTCTTTCGTTGACAGACAGGACAGAAAAAGGTGCTTCTCTGAGCTTGAACGATCCGTGAAATCTTACCTTGTTGGCAACGGGTGCAGGAAACGCCTTCGCGATCGTAAACGCGATGGCACTGCTGATAGCTTCCTTCACCGTTGATCGCGTTTCGGTAAGTTCCATCACTGAGGGTGCTTCCCTCATATTCAATTGCGGTGAGTAATATCTCGCGAGTAGCTTTAGAAATTCGCTGCCACTGCGGTCCCGTTACTTGATTACATAAAAGCCTAGGGTCAACGCCAGCCAAAAAAAGAATCTCTGCTGCATAAATGTTACCGATTCCTGCTACAAGCGATTGATCCAGCAAAGCAACTTTGATTGCTTTCTTCTTGTGCTTGAAGTTCTCGGCATACAAGCTCGAGGTCATCCGTAGTGCATCAGGCCCCAGTCGTCTTATCACTCGATGATTTAACACCTCTGGCTTCATCAGCCTTACGGTGCCTAGGCCGCGTCGATCCCAGAAAAGCATTTTCTTATGGGTCACCACTGTACGCCGTTGTATGCCATCCGACTGCCCCTCAATCAGGCAGGAACAAAATACGATCTCTAAACGGAGGTGGGTTTGATTGGGTGGATTTTCCAGCATCACCAAGCCCGTCATCCTAGGCTCAATGACCAAGTAATCGTCTTTTTCAAATTGAATAAGTACGCGTTTCCCCAATCGATCAACGCGTAGCACTTTCTGTCCCTCTAAAACCCTTCTCATCTCTGAAATCGGCGGAGATAGCGAAATAGGTTTCAACTGGCATTCCGACATGATGACATCGGTAACACGCAGGCCCTCGATCGACCGTATTCCTCGACACATCGTTTCAACTTCCGGCAACTCAGGCATTTCATCATTCCTTTTGAGGCGAAACGTCGCATCAGCCTTCCCAAGGCATCATTCCAATTCTCGAATAAGAAGATCAAGCCGGCCAATAACTACCATTTCCCACGGCATCGCTGGGCATATGCCCAAATGGTCAGATCCTCACGCGACCTCACTTCCATCATCCCAAAATGAAACCGGATCAACCCCCATTGATCACACAATCTTGTGCAAAGAAGATTTCCTATGAACACCGAACCAGCTTGCCTATATCCACCGAGTTCGCCCCCCGTGTGTGGTAGTTTAGACGATCGGCGATAAACTGCTCGAAATGCGTTGACCAATTAAGCCTAGAGGCCGAGAATCTGCAGTGATGGCGATTACCTATCCAGCGGTTAACGCCGCAAGGTCAACCGAGTAATCCCTCCCAGACCTCGGCACTACAGGTTGGTCTGACCTGCTAATGCAACTTCAAATGATCTTAACTAATTAACATTGTCCAATTTGTCGGTCTCAAGCCAAGAAAATCATGAGCATTGCACCGGAATCCCCAAAATCAACTAAATCCGTGCCTGATCAAAATGGCCGGTTCGGAAAATTCGGGGGTCGTTTTGTTCCCGAAACGCTTACCCAAGCGTTGGAGCAACTTTCTGATGAATACGAACGTGCAAAACAGGACAAAAGTTTTCAGCAAGAACTCTCCGATCTGCTGAAAAGCTTTGTAGGCCGACCAAGTCCGCTTTACCACGCAAAGCGACTAACCGCAGCGGCAGGTGGTGCTCAGATATGGCTAAAACGCGAAGACCTGAATCATACAGGAGCCCATAAAATCAACAACACAGTGGGGCAAGCATTGCTGACCCTCCGAATGGGAAAGACGCGAGTGATCGCCGAGACGGGAGCTGGACAACACGGTGTTGCAACTGCAACGGCTTGCGCACACTTCGGACTCCCCTGTGTCGTATACATGGGTGCTGAAGATATTCGACGACAAAAACCAAACGTCTTCAGCATGAAGCTCATGGGCGCGGAAATTCGACCAGTTGAAAGCGGATCGAAAACATTGAGAGACGCAGTTAACGAAGCGATGCGAGACTGGATGGCTTCAGTTGAAGACACCCATTACATCATTGGAAGTGTGATTGGACCACATCCTTTCCCTATGATGGTTCGAGACTTTCAGTCAATTATAGGACGCGAAGCAAGAAGCCAGTGTTTAGAAATCTTTGAAAAGCTACCTGACTGCGTTGTTGCTTGCGTGGGCGGGGGTAGCAATGCTGCCGGCATGTTCTTTCCATTTGTCGATGATGATGGAGTAAGACTTGTCGGTGTAGAGGCTGGGGGACGAGGAGCATCGCCTGGTGATCATGCTTCGCCGCTTTCCTTCGGTAGGCCCGGTGTACTTCATGGCAGTTACAGTTACGTCATGCAAGATGCTGATGGACAAACCTGCGATGTACATTCCATGAGTGCTGGACTGGACTACCCAGGCGTTGGGCCGGAGCACAGCTACTGGAAGGATAGCGGCCGAGTTGATTACGTCGACTGTGGCGATGACGCAGCGATGCAAGCTTTTGACCGCCTCGCTCGCACCGAAGGAATCATTGCTGCGTTGGAGACGAGCCACGCGATTGCGAAAGCGCTGGAAATCGCGGGCACCATGTCGCCAGATCAGCATTTGCTCGTTTGTCTCTCTGGACGAGGCGATAAAGATGCCATGGAAATTGCAAGACTGCGTGGCGAAAATTGGTAATAATCAGCTGAGGTCGATTCATCTAACTCGAAAAACAACGCCCCGTTCCCTTTGACAAATTCCAACAACAATCATGACGAAACTCACTTGGCTAGGGCATTCCACTTGGCTAATCGAAACAGCTGGGCATCGAGTTCTGTTGGATCCTTTTTTGACCGACAATCCTTCCGCGACAAAACTGCCGGACGACTTTAATGATTGCAGTCATGTACTGATTTCACACGGTCATTTTGATCATATTGCAGATGCCGCATCGATCACTTCATCCTCCGGTGCGACGCTTGTCGCTGTCTTTGAAATTGCCCAGTGGTTTAGTGAAAAACATCAGATCCAGAACACCATCGGCATGAACATCGGAGGTGAAGTCGAACTACCATTTGGCTCCGTGAAAATGGTCCCGGCCATTCACAGCAACAGTCTTCCTGACGGTTCTCCAGCGGGCATAGCCGCTGGATTCCTCCTTACGCTTGAGAGCCACCGCGTCTACTTCGCATGCGATACAGCATATTTCGGAGATATGGCTTACTATTCGCAGAATGCTGATGTGGCGATCTTGCCAATTGGCAACTTATTCACAATGGGAGTCGATGATTCCATTCGTGCCATTCAATCGATTTCCCCAAAGAAAGTGCTTCCCACGCACTACAACACTTGGCCACCAATTGAAGTAGATGTTCATGAATGGTCTGAAAAAGTTCGAGCCGAGACCGATGCGAAGCCGGTTGTGTTACGGGTAAATGAATCGCTGGATCTATAGAATCACGGTACTGCGGAGACAATGGTTTGCCGATCACTGAGTCCGAACACAATACAGTCGCTGTCGTGACAGGCGCTGGCTCTGGCATAGGTCGGGCAGTAGCATTGAAATTGGTTGAGCATGGATACCATGTGTATTTAACTGGTCGCCATCAGCATTCCCTCGAACAAACGGCAAGTCTAGCCGAAGCCTATTCGAATCACGTCACCGCGTTTGTTACCGATGTGACTCAGCAAGAAAGCGTTGATTCACTGTTCAAGCATATAGAAAAGAACTTCGGACGCATTGACCTTCTATTCAACAACGCAGGGGTGAGCTTACCCGCTCTGGAAGTCGACGAAGTTTCAATCAACGACTGGAACCGAGTGCTCTCGGTGAATCTCACTGGAGTGTTTCTATGTAGTCGTGCTGCTTTTGCTTTGATGAAAAGGCAAAAACCTGGTGGCGGACGAATCATTAATAATGGTTCTATCTCCTCAACCACTCCTCGCCCTTTATCTACTGCCTACACAGCGACAAAACATGCGGTCACAGGCCTCACGAAATCCCTTGCACTCGATGGCAGGACTTATGGAATCACATGCGGCCAGATCGACATTGGCAATGCAGACACAGCAATTGCCAAAAGAATCAAAGAAGGGATTTTACAAAGTGACGGATCGATTCGAGCCGAACCGACTATCGACGTCGAATGTGTCGCGGAGGCTGTTCTAACCATGGCGAAGATGCCGCCAAACGCAAACGTTTTCCAAATGACGGTGATGGCAGCTCAAATGCCCTTTGTGGGGCGAGGCTGAATCCTTACTTCGAACGATCAACAATTTGAAATCGAACAGTTAATCGAACCTGATCGATCTAAACCATCGGCAATTGTAAACATCGTTGATGATGCAAGCGTTTTACCAAGCTAGAGTGCCTTTCACTCGAACGATACTCACAAACGCAAGCTTCTTTTGTGCTCTGCTGTGGTTGAATTACACAGCAAGACGAGGAAGAGATAAAATCTCGGGACCATTTAACTGCAGTGGCCTTTGATCGCCAATTGACCCTAGAACTGTGAACCCATCTTGCAAGACTCTACGATGCTTCGCCACCTCTTACTGACAACAGCCTTCATCACCTTGATAGCTCCCTGTGAAGGCCAAGAATCTGAATGGAAACTTCAGGCTCTTAAGTACAACCACAATGATTTAGTGGTGGATCTTGGAGTTGGCCTTTGGGCTTGGCCAATGCCGTTGGACTACGATTCTGACGGTGACATTGATCTATTAGTGGCCTGTCCCGACAAACCCTCTAATGGTGTCTTTTTCTTTGAGAATCCGACGCAAGACGCCTCTAACCCCAATCCAGTATTTCTCCCTGCGGTTCGTATCGGCAGCGCGGGACACAACTATCAAGTCAGCTATGTGGAGGGTCATCCGAGAATTTTAAAACCTGGCTATGAATTCCCTCGAGACATCACAACGGGTGAATTTAAGTTTTCGGAGCCGAAAAAAATATACGCGAGGTCAAATATTCACGCCAATGGTGTACGTGGAAACATGTGGCGATACGTTGACTATGAAGGTGATGGCGATCAAGACATTATCGTTGGTGTCGGTGATTGGAGCGACTACGGATGGGATCATGCGTATGATTCAAACGGCGACTGGAATAATGGGCCGCTACACGGCTTCATCTACCTCATTCGAAATCAAGGCACTGACACTAATCCTAATTATTCAGTGAATGCTGAACGACTCAAAGCTGGAGGGGCTGACCTTGATGTCTACGGCTGGCCTTCACCAAACTTCGGTGACTTTGACAATGATGGCGACCTAGATCTCATCTGTGGTGAATTCTTAGATGGGTTTACTTATTTCAAAAACGAAGGCAATCGCGAATCACCACGCTATGCAGCGGGCATAAAACTAAGTCAACAAAACGGGCTACCGTTGGTGATGGACCTGCAAATGATCACACCGACAGCCTTTGACTGGGACTCTGATGGAGATCTTGATCTGATAGTGGGGGACGAAGATGGTCGCGTTGCACTAGTTGAAAACACTGGCACTTTTGACGCAAATAAAATCCCGACCTTCAAAACACCTCACTACTTCAAGCAACAAGCGGACACGTTGAAATTCGGTGCGCTTGCCACTCCGTTTGCATACGACTGGGATCAAGATGGTGACGAAGACATTCTGTGCGGAAACACCGCCGGTCACATTGGTTGGTTTGAAAACCTTGGGACGAACCCAGCAGGTGACATCTCATGGGCGGCTCCGACTTACCTCCTCAAGAAAAACACCCGCCCCACTGAATCCAGTCGCAGCGACGAGGTCTTTCGAATCCTTGCTGGCGAAACCGGATCAATACAAGGACCATGTGAAGCAAAGTGGGGGTACACAACTTTCAGTGTTGCTGACTGGAACCATGATGGCAAAGCCGAAATTCTCTACAACTCCATTCACGCCAAACTTGGATTACTGACTCAGGATGGACTTGATGTTGTGGAGAAACCATTCGATTTCGGCGTATCTGAGCAGCCACCTCAGTGGTCTTGGTGGCGGGGAACAGGCGCTGATTCACTCACCCAATGGCGAACCACGCCATTTGCGATTGATTTTGATGGAGATCAAGAGATTGAAATCATCTCGCTCGATCAAGAAGGGTATCTGACGCTGAGAGAAAAAGACCGCCCCGGCCAACGGATTTTCTGCGATGAACTCGGCAACAATATTCAGTTGAACAAAAAGTCTTGTGGTGCATCTGGACGAATCAAGCTGACAGTTGCCGATTGGGACAACGACGGCCGACTCGATGTAATCGTCAACTCCGAGAATGCCTTATGGTATCGCAACTGCGAGACAAGGAACGGGAAACATGTTCTCAAGAAAATAGGAAACTTAGCGGTTCGCAATGTCGCGGGCCACACCTCTAGCCCAGCCGTATGCGACTTCAACCAAGATGGAAAACTCGATCTGTTGGTGGGAGCAGAGAATGGCCGCATCTACCACATTAAACATGAAGATTGTGTTCAGTACAGTGAAGAACAATTACGAGCACAAAAACCGACAAACCTTTCACCGAATAAATTTCCCGGATTCGAGAGTGAAGATTTTGTTTTCACTAAAGCAAGTTTTCCACAATGCCATGCATCATCAATCTGCGAAACCTCACGTGGGCTTGCCGTAGCTTGGTTCGGTGGCACCAAAGAAAAAGACAAGGATGTTGGTATCTGGGTTAGCTACCACGATGGCTCAGGTTGGTCCTCACCCAAAGAATGGGCAAATGGGGTACAGCATTCACAGCTACGATACCCCTGCTGGAATCCAGTTCTTTATCAACCAAAGGGTGGTAACCAGCCCTTACTTCTTTTCTTCAAGGTTGGACCAGATCCGCGAAGTTGGTGGGGCGAAATGATGCTTAGTTACGACCGCGGAAGAACATTTCGCGATCGATCTCGACTCCCAGAAAGCATTGATGGACCGGTCAGATGCAAACCGATCGAGTTGGCTGACGGCACCCTACTGGCTGGATCTTCAACTGAATACGATGGATGGAGAGTTCATTTTGAAAAGACAAAACTAGACAATGGCTTACCCTCTGGAATTTGGAGTCGCATTGGACCTATCAACACTAAAGAAGAATTTAATGCAATTCAACCAACCATTCTTCGTCTTAGGGACGGAAGATTGCAAGCTCTTTGCCGAACGCAAGAAGGCGTCATAAGCACGACTTACTCTGAAGACGATGGACAAACTTGGTCCAAAATGTCAGCTACCAATCTCCCAAACCCTAACTCCGGCATTGATGCAGTAAGCCTGCAAGATGGCAGGCAGTTGCTCATCTACAACCATCTTGGCTCAGGTAGCTCCGGCTGGGGTCGCCGCGGGCTGCTCAATCTGGCGATTTCTGAAGACGGACTTGAATGGAAAAAAGTGGCAACACTAGAACAAGAAGCGAATGCTGAATTCAGTTACCCAGCAATTATTCAAGCTGAAGATGGAAAAGTACACATTTCCTACACTTGGAAACGCCAACGAATCAAACACGTCACCGTGAATCCAAATCAGATCCAAGCCGGAGATATTCTGAGCCTTGATGATTGGGATTCGAAGGAACAATGATACCAAGAATTAAAAACATTCCTTGTCGTACGATGTATTAAACACTCATGCTAATACATCGAGTCCTTCCTCAACTCAAAACAGGAATGGCACGCTTGATCAACACGAATTGAAATCAATGTTCAGGTGGCTGCACACCTATCAAACGATGAATGCGGCCTCTGCAAGATTCATGCTATTCTTATTTTGGTAAGAATGCGATGACGACAAAAGACATCCTGATCCGGGCATTGAATACGCACCTAAAGATGCTCAAAACAATCATCCACCCTACTCTGGTTCAGGGTTATGATCATCTTTCTCGCGAACAAAAACTTCATTGCCTTGAACTTTTACTTCAAAGCAATCAACCTTGGTATTCGGGTTGTCTTCCCAACGACCGTCTTTGATGCAGAATCGCCACGCATGCCAAGGACAAGACACGGAATCGTTTTCGAGATACCCCTCCGCGAGTGAAGCTCCCATGTGAGGACATAAGTCATCGATTGCATACCAACCATCAGTTGTTCGAAACACAGCAACCATTCTGCCGTCATAAACAACCGCTTTTCCCTGACCTAATTCAAAATCGTCGATGACTCCAACCGATTCAAAGTCTGCCACAATACAACACCTTCTTGGGGTTTTCTCGAATTCCCTTGCAAGATCAAGGGAGTTTCCACCACACTTTACCTTGCCAGCGATCGCAGCCCAACTGCCCGTAACCTGACCATTTTTTAAACGAACAAGCGACAGACAAATGATCAACCAAAAAATTCGACAAAAACTTGAATCCCAGGTTTGGCCGCATGTTCAGACGCCGGCCCAGTACGTTGGTGGAGAGCGAAATATCGTGGTAAAAGACCACCGCGGCGTCCGAGGGAAGGTATGCCTCGGATTTCCCGATGCCTACACCATTGGGATGAGCCACCACGGTCTGCAGGTTTTATATTCGCTGGTGAATCGAAAAGAGGATTGGTGTGCCGAGAGAGTCTTTGCACCTTGGCCAGATATGGAAACACAACTTCGGCGACACGGACTTCCGCTTTATAGTTTGGAGACATTCACTCCATTATCCGAATTTGATGTTGTGGGCTTGTCGCTTCAGTATGAAATCAGTTCTCCAAACGTTCTCACCATGCTAGACCTAGGGGGGATCCCCCTTGAATCTGCCGATCGAACAATGGCAGATCCTCTGGTCCTTGCCGGAGGGCCATGTTGCCAAAACCCTGAACCGATGGCAGATTTTTTTGATGTCATGATCGCAGGCGATGGCGAACCTATCCTGCTAGAAATCTGTGAACTCTGGTTGAAATTGAAACAAAACTACCAAAACAAACAGGGTGGTTTCGCAGATGGCGAAATCGGTAAGAAAGAAAGAGTAGAAGCTTTGGCGACTCTTGCTCAAACCATTGAATCGGCCTACGTCCCAAGATTTTATCAGCCGGAATACCACCAAGGGCGAATCGTCGCACTCAATCGCATGCGAGACGATGTCCCCGCCACCATCGCACCCAGTGTGATTAAAGATCTTGATTCTATTCCACTGCCGACCAAACCAATTGTTCCCTATATCGAATGCGTGCATGACCGCATTGCGGTGGAAATCATGCGAGGCTGCCCACACCTCTGTCGCTTTTGCCAAAGCACCGTGATCAAACGACCACTTAGAATTCGAGAAGTGGACACGATTGTGAATGCTGCTTTGGACAGCTATCGCAACACTGGCTACAACGAAATCAGCATTCTTTCGTTATCCAGCAGTGATTATCCGCACTTTGAACCATTAGTCGAACGTCTGCACGAAGTATTCAAACCTCTCGGTGTAAACATCAGTGTGCCAAGCTTGAGAGTAAATGAGCAGTTGCGGACACTTCCGATTCTGCTAGGAAGCGACCGACGCAGAAGCATGACCCTCGCACCGGAAGTGGCTCGCGATGATATGCGAGAGCAAATTCGCAAAAAAATCAAGAACAGCGATCTCATCGAAGGGTGCCGTGTTGCTTTCCGGAATGGCTTTGAGAGTATCAAGCTGTACTTCATGTGCGGACTACCCGGTGAACGCCCTGTCGATCTAGATGGTATCGTTGATCTTGCGGAAACGATCGCCAAAGTAGGTAAAGAAGAAACGGGGCGTTACGCTCGCGTTACAGCAAGTGTGTCTAATTTTGTTCCCAAAGCGCACACCCCATATCAATGGAACGGCATGCAACGCCGTGAATACTTTAAATGGGCTCACCGTTACCTACGTGATCGACGGCAAATTCGAAGCGTTACCGTGAAATGCCACGATGTGGAAACAAGCCTTTTAGAGGGGGTGTTGAGCCGTGGTGACCGCCGCACAGGTAAAGCGATCCGCCTCGCTTGGGAACGCGGTGCCCGGATGGATGGTTGGACGGAACACCTAGATCCTCAAAGGTGGTGGAAGGCGATTGAAGATGCTGGCATCGATGTTGAAAAACAGGTTCACACGAAATACGAACTGCTCGAGAAGCTTCCATGGGATCACATGAACGTCAAGTTTGGTCGAGGTTACCTCGAAAAAGAGCAGAACAGGGCAACCGTCCAACTTTCAGAACTTGCAAAGGTGACGGAGTAAACGGTGGCGGATAATTCCTCGCCGACAATATTTTTACCTCTAAGAGATTGATTACGGACGCAACGTTCAATCGATCTATTGTGAATCTTCAATTTATCGCTGAACCGTTTGACTCAGCGAATGGAAGTGAGCTGCTGATGCAATTGCTAGCACACTAAAAGTCAGTGATTTTTGAAGCCAACTTTTCCCGAATTTGCGTGAAGCTCTCGTGTCCCAGAGGACGATACATCATGAACTTCCGCAATTCTCGCGCTGAAAAGTCTCTTTTCGCTTACGGATTGCATCCTGGGACAAGGATCGCGGCGCACTTGACCGACGCGGAAGTAACCCATAGCCCCAAAGAGGGGAATGGGATATCGGTCGCTATCGCGCTTACATTCCTCTGGTAATGTCGACTATCTTTTTGGTAGGAGTATTATCTGTGGAGATTCTCGTCCCTAGTGGGAGCAATTCGATTATGCAAATTTATGGCCCGTTTCGGGTGTCTACCAGTCAATCTGTATCGCCAAATAACAATCGCATACAGGCACCGTCCTCGGTTGATAAACCACCCAAAGCATCAACAGCGCCGGTAGATCAACTTGACCTATCCAGCAGTGTTTCGGATGTCAACCGACTGCAGACGTCTGCGGGTGTAGCCGGTGGCGGCGATATCCGAGTCGATCGTGTCGCGGAAATACGTCGGCAGATTGCAAATGGAACGTACGAGACACCCGAAAAGCTCGATGCGGCACTTGATCGAATTTTAGATCGATTCGCGTAGAGCTACTGCTTCTTTCAAAAAAAGCAATGGTGGATTCAAGCCGTCTACGGGAATACGTTTAGTTTTTACCGTAACGTGTGTTCTTCCTTCAGTCCGATCTTCGGCTAACATCGAACACTCATCATCGATAACTCTTTTTTTGATTCCACGTGTCTAATTCCTCTGAATCACTCGAACCGCTTCGCGTCTCTCTGTCTCCACAGGAGCGGTTCGAGGAATATTTACAGACTCGTGGTTTACGGCAAACCAATCAACGCAAATTCCTCATCGAGGCTGTGTTCGAAGAACATGACCACTTTGACGCCGACGAACTCATTGATCGTCTACCTCGTCGCGGTGAACAAAACTACGTTAGCTCGGCTACCGTCTACCGAACACTACGTGAATTTGTGGACGCTGGTTTATTAAAAAGCTTTCAGTTAGATGGTCGAACGGTTTACGAACTCGATTATGGCTACCCCCAGCACGACCATTTGTATTGCACTGCTTGCCGCAAGCTCATTGAATTCCAGAGTGATGCACTGATGTCTATACGGGATCAAGTGGCAACGGAAAAAGGTTTCCGAGTTTCCGGTCACAGGATGATTATCCAAGGCATTTGTAGCAACTGCGGAAAACAAAGGCGAAAAAAAAGAAAACAAGACTTGGTTTAAAAATCCTTTTCATCGCTCTGCTGAAGGTTCTTACCAAAGTCGAATTCCAACCACCTCTCTTACGGTTTAGCTGCACCAGCAATTTGCTGTAAGATTGCGCTTACAACCAATTCATTTTTCTCGAAGTCGCGACTCTCGTCCTGAAATTGCAAGATGTAAGAGCGATTACCAAGAATGATCAACATCAGACGGGAAATAACGAGCAGATCGAGATAATAAAATCTGAAATCAATTGCTTGTAACACGCCAGGCCTAAGCTCCGAATCTTCGGCTAATTCCTCTGTCTCCGTTTCTCCATATTCGTCTCGAAAAGCGGTTGTCAGTTGCTCGATCAAGGATGTGATATCTTGTTCTGGATCGAATAGCTCAATGGACAGAAAACCTCCTGAAGGAAAGTCCAAAATCACCCCGACATCTTCGTCTGCCTTCTCCTCACCCTTATGCAAATCCCAATTTTCCGGATAAAGGAAATTCAAGCCCATTTCGGAAAACGTTGCTGGCATAGTCAGTTGATCCTTGTAAGAAGACTTGTTGATCCAAGGGTATCATCTCATGATTCGAACCCTAGCGATACCATTATCAAGTTTTTTGAATACCGAAACCCAAGGGTTCAAGTTATCGACGGGAAAATTAACTTTTGAACATTGACCGGACTGGAAGCGATTTATTTCTTGGCCGTTTACGGCTCGTATGGAAATCAATCTAGCATCGAAACCACGTTCGACCTCAAGATACCCAGAAGTCGTCGTCTTTGCTTTTGCGAGCCACTGCATGAAACATCGAAATATAGCTTTCGCGTTTTGCATAAGTAGCACCCTACTATTGTCTTTGGGATGCCGAGCGATCACAAGCTTTGGAGATAGTGGCCAGACACTCACTGCGAGAAGGCTATCTGGGCAGGGATTTCAAGCCATGCACGATGGTCACTGGCAATCAGCGGAAAATTTGTTTCTAGAGGCGTTAGAACTCTCAGACGGTGATGATCGTGCCCACTGGGGACTTGCCGAGTCTTACTGGAAAAAAGGGGATCAGGATCTAGCAATCGATCAGATGGAAAGAGCCGTAGAACTTAGTGCGGGCGATCCAAAACTTGTGCAGCGTTTAGGAAGAATGTACCTCGAGGTTGGCCGCATACGTGAAGCAGAAGATCACAGCCAATGGGCACTTGAGACTGATCGCAATTCCGCGGAGGCTTGGCGACTACATGGTGACTGTCTGCGAGCAGCACAAGAACTGGATTCTGCTCTTTCTGCTTATCATCGGTCACTCTCGATTCAGCCAGATTTTTCAGAGGTTCAAATTTCTACCGCGGAAATCTATCTCTTGCAGTCCAGACATGACCGAGTACTCGCCACATTGGATCGCATTCAGGACGAGCGGGGTGCAATAGACTCGCCGGCACAAGTCGATTTACTTAGAGGGGTAGCGATGCGAGAACTTGGTCGTTTCGAGGATGCACGCCAGTGTTTTGTTCGAGCTTCAGAGAAGTCTCCTGCCGATGCAACTCCATATCTGCAACTCGCGGAACTCTCTCTACTTCAGGGGAAAAAGAAGGATGCAGCCTTGGCAGTGGAAGAAGCAAAACGCCGATCATCCATCTCATTAGAGGAAATCAACTGGCTTTCTCAATTAGATCAACAACAGTCAAGATTCGCATCACGTCCTGATAGCCACTAGGCATGCCGGCGAGCAAGCATCGCTCCGAACCCGACGAGATAAATGACCCCCATCCTAGCCAGGTACCGAAACCAAGGGGCAAAAAGATTTTTTTACTTTTCTTGCTGTCTTCCGCAAATATCTAACCTATGGTTCAAAGAGTAGGTTTTTCTAGGGGTCTCTCAATAAGTATCCCCGCGTTATCAGCCATCCGAGAACTACCATGTCGATCTCTAATTCTACTGATCTAGGGGGTTTTACCATCCCATCACTGCCTTTTGGGTCCAACAAGCTGGCGCCGGGCAGCATACCGAATCAGGCTTTCATTGAACGCAGAAAAGGGATGAAGGATGATCCGCAGCGAGTAGAGAGGCGCCAGTTTGGCGATGGACATCGCGGTCTCTCAGGAGCGGGACGAGAACTTGCTTTGGCAATCGATCGATACAAGCTTCGACACCATCGTCGTTACCTAACTTGCGATGAATTGCTTCGTGTCATGATGCAACTCGGATACACCAAATCTTAGTAGTGTCGATATAGCGAGTTTGATTTATTGTGGCCTAGAGAAAAGTCACTTCATTAACGGCTCAATTAATTGTCGTCGGGTCACGATACCTTTTACCGCCCCCGATTCATCCTTGATCAGTGCGACCTCGCTTCCGACATCGTATAGGTTCAGTAGTACTCGTAGATGACGGTCATCAGCGTATGCCTCACCTACCGCC
>Ga0181559_10000981_pt1 | contig 27448 bp, 13 predicted proteins | sample 011ome_21_FD_133752 | JGI IMG/M metagenome (GOLD analysis project Ga0181559, IMG submission 133752) | Coastal salt marsh microbial communities from the Groves Creek Marsh, Skidaway Island, Georgia - 011508AT metaG (megahit assembly) | ecosystem: Environmental > Aquatic > Marine > Intertidal...
CAGGAAGAAGGCGCGGGAGACGCCGGCGGAGGAGAAAGCCCGGGCGGTGCGCGAAGCCGCGGAAGATGCCGCGCTCGCGGCGGCGGCCCGCCCGGGCGCGGCGGCGGCCGCCGCCGCCGCGCTAGAGGCTCGCGAGAAACTCGAGAAACCCGGTCCCGCGCTCGCCGCGGCGTGTGCCTCCGCGTTGCTCGACCCGACGGACCAGGCTCTGACCGACATCCTGCGGCGGGCGTTTGGCCACGAGGCGTTCCGGCCCGGCCAGCTGGAGGTGATTAAGCGCGTGGTGCGGGGCGGGTCGACGCTGGCGCTTCTCCCCACGGGCGCGGGGAAGTCGCTGACGTACCAGCTCCCGGCGTTGCTGTTTCCGGGCCTGACCCTCGTCGTGTCGCCACTGCTGGCGCTGATGGCGGACCAGCTGAGGGGGCTGCCTCCCGCGTTGCCCGGCGCGGCGCTTCGCTCGGACCAGAGCCAGACGCACCTCTTCGCCGTGCTGGACGAGATGCGCGCCGGCAAACTCAAGGTGCTCTTCGTCTCTCCGGAGCGCCTGCTGAACGAGCGCTTCCTGAACGACCTGCGGCTCGTCCCTGGCGGCGTCTCGCTGGCGGTGGTAGACGAGGCGCACTGCGTCAGCGAGTGGTCGCACAACTTCCGGCCGGCGTACCACCGGCTCGGCCGCGTTCTGCGCTCCAGGCTGCGCGTGCGCGGGCCCGTGCTGGCGCTCACCGCGACCGCCACCAAACGCACGGAGACCTCCCTGCGTTCGACGCTGGACATTCCCGAGGAGGGCGCGTTCCGCGACGACGCCATCCGCGCCAACCTGACGCTGAGCGCGATGCGCGTTCCCGCCAGCGCGCGCGAGGCGACGCTGAAGCACCTGCTGCAGCGCGAGCCCATGCGCGGCGTCGGGTCTGCCATCGTGTACGTCGCGTTCCAGAACCAGGCGGAGACGGTGGCGGCGTACCTGCAGACCAACGGCGTGAACGCCAAGGCGTACCACGCCGGCCAGGAGCCGAAGGACCGCCAGAGGACGCAGGCGCAGTTCTTCGCCGGCTCGGTGCGCGTGGTGGTGGCCACCGTGGCGTTCGGCATGGGGCTCGACAAGGCGGACGTGCGCGCGGTGATCAACTACTCCCTGCCGCGATCGCCGGAGGCGTACATCCAGCAAGCCGGCCGCGCCGGCCGCGACGGCTTGCCCGCGCGGTGCGTCTCGTTCATCGACGCCGACGACTTCACGCGGCTGCGCTCGCTGTCCTTCTCGGACGGCGTCGACCGAGCCGCCGTGCACAAGCTCCTTGAGACGGTGTTCCTGGGCAGGGACAGGAAGGCGAGGAGCGCGCTCGCCGCGCTCGCGCCGGGCGGAGGCGGGGCCGGAGAGCCGCGCGACGCCGAGGGCGGGCCTGAGAAATTCGGGCGGGACCCGAACCCGAACGAAAATCGCGATTCCGGGAACGAAGTCGCCGAGCCCGCGGCGGTGGGCGCTTTGATCGTGCAGCAGCTCGAGCGCGAGATGGACATGCGCGGCGAAGTCATCGAGACGGTGCTTTCGTGCCTCGAGCTGTGGGACGCGCGGGTGGTTGAGCGGCGGTGCGCGGAGGCGAAGAGCGAAAAAGAGACGAACAAAGAGAGCGACGCGTCTCGCGCGACGCTCGAAACCGCGACGGAAACCGCGTCCGCCGCGTGTCCGCCGAAAAACTCGGACCAGAACGACGGCGACGACGATTTCGGCGCGCTCGGCGGAAACGGTCTGGTTCGCGTTTTGCCGGACATGCGCGCGACATGCGAGCTGTCGTTCCACGGCGCGTCGCCGGAGGCGCTGGCCTGCAAATGCCCACTCGTCGCCGCCGTGCTCGCGCTGGGCGCCAAGCCCAAAGCCGGGACCTACCGCTTCTCCGTGGCGGCGGCGGCGCGGAGCATGCGCTCCGGCCTCGAGGAGGTGGGCGCGCAGCTCCAGGCGCTCAGCGCCAACGGCGACGCCGCGTACCGCCTCAGCGACCGCGCCGTGGGGTACGAGATCCTGCGCGCGCCGCCGGCGGACCTGCGCCCGCTGGCGTCGGCGCTCGCCGCGCACCTCGCCGCCGTGGAGCGCTCCGCCGTGCACAAGCTGGACACGGTGTACGCCGCGCTGGAGCACGCGGCGAACGCCGAGGACGACCACGCGCAGAGCGCGTCGCTGCGCGGGACGCTGGAGGCGTACCTGCGTGGCGTCGGGCCAGGATCCGCGGAGACGCCGTCTGGCGTCGACCTCTCGGGCGTCATCGCCGCCGACGCGCCCCGCGGCCTCGCCGCCGACGTGCGCGAGCTGCTGACGCATCGCAGCGGCGGCAAGGCGGGCGGCGCCGGGTGCATGTCCGCGCGCGCGGTGGCGCGCGTCCTGCACGGGCTGGGCTCGCCCGCGTACCCCGCGGCGGAGTGGCGCCGCAAGGAGAAGGCCGGGAACCTCTGGGAGAAGCACTCCAAGGTGGACTTCGGCGCCATCGTGCGCGTCGCCTCCGAGGAGCTCCTCGCCATGCGCGGCGTCGTCCCGAAGAAGAAACCGTAAGTTAGAAGGAGCGAGCGTCCGAGTAAAACGAGTAAAAGTAGCTAGCTACGTAAGCTCCCGTAGCTGCGGTGCATAGAGCTATCCTATATGCGCGCGTTTTTGGCGAGTAGACGTGTCGTACCGTGCGCCTTTCGCGTATTGTACACGCTATACGGCTCTATGGATATACAAAAAAGTACTTCGCTCTGTCATCACGATCAAGCCGGCTTGATTTCCCATACGAAGTACCGAATGAACTGCTCCTTGCTCACTTCGCGCGCCTTATCGCGCTCGAGCGCGGCGAAGACGCGCGCGCGCCGCGCCTCGGCGGCGTCGCCGGCGAACCGCGCGTCGCCCTTGTTGCGCCCTTTCTTCAGCAAAGCGTCGATCTTCGGCACGCGCTTCACGGCTTTCAGGAACGTCTTGAGCTTGATCACGCCCCGCTTGTCCATGTCCACGATGTCGAACACGCCGGAAAGGTACTTGACGCGGATCAGGTACGGCTCAGCGGGTTTAGAGTTTAGGTCGCGACGGCCGCCGGGCGACGACGCGCGGGACGACCCGCGGGACGACCCGCGGGACGACCCGGACCGAGAGCCGAAGGACGAGCCGGTGTCGGACTCGGACCACTCGCTCGTTCCTTCAGACCCCGACCCCGCGTCGGAGACAGCCGCGCGCGCCATCGCGGCGCGCTGCTTCGCCTCCGCGGCGTTCCGGCGCTTCCGGGCCGCAACCGACTCCGCCGCCGCGCGCGCGGCGTTCTGCGCGGCGATGGCGGCTTCGGCGTCGGCGATTTTCCTCGCCAGATCCACGTCGCGCGCGACGTTCTGAGCCTCCGAATGCTTCTTCTCAGCATGCTCTTTCTCCGCGGCTTCCCGAGCAGCCTCAGCCTCGGCGATCGCCGCCGCCGCCGCCGCCGCCACCGCCGCCTCCGCCGCCGCCTCTTTTCGCGCGCGCGCCTCGGCGGCGGCTTTCGCCGCCGCCGCCTCCGCCTCGGCTTCGGCTTCCGCGCGCGCGATGGCCGCGGCTGCAATGCGCTCCTCCTCCGCGAGCTTCGCCTTCGCCCGCGCGGCAGCCTTCTCCGCAGCAAGCCGTTTCTTCTCCTGCTCGCGGGCGAGCGCCGCCTCCGCCTTTGCGACGGCGCGCGCCGCGGCATCCTCTTCTTTTTTCTTCGCCGCCGCTTCCTTCTCGCGGCGTCTCGCGGCGGCTCGCTCTTCCTTTTCCTTCGAAGCCGCCAGTTTCCGCGCCTGGTCCCCGGCGGCGCGCGCCGCCGCCGCCGCCGCCGCCGCCGCCGCCGCCGCCGCCGGCGCGGACGCGGCCGCGACCGCCACGGTCGCCGGCGCCGAGTACACGGACGACACCGTCTCCATGGTCTCGACCGCGGAAGTCGAAGTCGTCGTCGTCGTCGTCGTCGAGCCGCCGGAGGAGAAGCCGAAAAAGCCAGTCACCGCCTGCGTGGTGTCGGTCAGGCCCTTGCCGATGACCTCGCCGGTGTCCGAAAGGCCCTTGCCGATGACCTCGCCGGTGTCCGAAAGGCCCTTGCCGATGACCTCGCCGGTGTCCACGAGGCCCTGGCCGAGCGCGCCGGCGCCGCTGGCGATGCCGTCCACCACGAAGGCGCCGCCGCCGACGACGTGCCCCCCGACGTTGAGGAGCCCGTCGCCCACGCTCTTAATGTCCTTGGTGAGGTTCTCGAGGATCTCGTTCTGGAAGTCCAGGATGATCTCGTTGAGCAGCCCGGAGGCGCACTCGCGCGCGAGCGCGCCGATCGTGCCCTTGAACGCCTCCAGCTCCCACGACTTGAACTTGAAGGGCTTCGCGTTGACGGCGAGGATGTGGATGTTCCAGTCCACGAACTCGAGGCGTCGCAGCTCCAGGACGAGCTTGCGTCGCTTCCTCTTTTCCTCCTCCGTCTCCTCCGGGGGCTTCTGGTTCACGCGCTCGAGCAGAGTGATGAGCGCGTTGAGCCTGTTCGTGACGTCCGCGCCCGCGGCTTGGATCCCGCCCGCCACGGAGCTCCCCAGACTCGCCGCTCGCTTGTTCACCTCAGCGAGCTGATTCTCAATCTCCGCGCTCGCGCCGGCAAAGGCGTCGCCGACGGAACTGAACAGAGACACCTCACCGTCCGGGTCCTTCGCCTTGAGTCGCTTCGCCGCCTCCTCCGCGATGCGCTTCTCCTCCTGCAGCAGGAGCAGCGCCGCCTCCTCCGCCGCGCGCTCCTTCGCCGCGTCCGCCGCGCTCTGCCGCTTCAGGTTCTGGAAGTTGCGGATCTTCTTCGTCGAGAGCGCGCCGGCGTTCGGGTCGGGCACTTCGTCCACGTACACCGTGGCGCCGGTGACGCTCATGACGTCCACCTCGCCGCACAGGTACCCGACCACGAAGTTACCCCGGCCGCGCACGCCCAGGATGCTCAGCGGGTTGAGCTTGACGTGAACGCGCTTCATGGCGACCAGGAACGGCGACGAGAATCGCGCCGTCGGGGGGTTGCCCAGCGTGAAGTCCTCCACGGTGACCGTGCCGTGCCCCCCCGCGACGCGCACCTTGACCGCGCCCACGAAGACGTCCCCCGCCAGCTTCGCGCGCATCTTCGTCAGCACCTTCCTCGTGACGAACGCGTCGAACCGCGCGAGCAGCGCGGTCCTGTTCGTGAGCGCGAGCGAGGCCACGGAGACGAGCAGCGCCGCGAGCGCGGAGACGATCTTCAGCCACGGGAGCTGCGCCCAGAACAGAGCCGCTCGGCCGAGCCATCGGACGTTCGCGAGCGGGTTGTACGGCTCGTCGATCACGTACACCTCCGCCGCCGCTTGCGAGAGGAGCGCCGCCGCGTGGTCCACCGCGTCGGCGATGGCGGACGAATCCATCGCGCCCATCGTGCGCCCGCGCGCGTCGAACTACGCCGTAAGGCGATCTCCCACGGACGAAACGAACAACAGAAAAATCGCCGCGTTCTTTTTGCCACCTCCACACGCGCGGGCGCGGCGGCGTGCGGTGACGATGGAGGCGATCCTGGATCAGCAGGCGGATCTGCTTCGCGTCGGCGAGGAGCTGATTCGTGAGTCGAGCCGGAAGCTCAGGGACGCCGCCGGCCCGGACGCGCTGCGGCAGGCGTACGAGCTGTACCGCGGGTTTTACGAAGCGGTGGATTGGACCGAGCCCTGGCTGGTCGCCGTGCTTTGCCTCCACGCGATGCTCCTGCTCGTCGCGGTGGCGACGCGCAAGTCGGAGACGGCGCAGACGTGCGTGTTCGCGCTTTGCGCGTTCCTGGTGTTTATCGCCGAGCGCCTCAACAGTCTGGCGTCGAAACACTGGCGCGCGTTCAGCACGCAGGACTACTTCGACAAACAGGGCGTCTTCACGACGACGGTGTTTTGCGTGCCCCTCATCGCGACGCTCTTGGTGGTGCTCGTGAACTTCCTGCGGCTCATGGCGTCGGCGATGATCAAGGCGAAGCGCGCGCAGCTCAAACAGCGCGCGCGCGCGGAGGCGAAGAAGGAAAGGTAACGCGGTACGCGCGGACGAACGGGGGCGCGTCCAGTCTTAGCCCGCGACGTAGCTCCCCGAGAGAGCCCACCGTGTTGTTGTACGTACGTGAACAACTTCCTCACTCCTGTGTCGAACTTGGCTTGCGCGTGCCGTGTTCGACGTTTGCGCACCCCGATCTCGACTCCGATTCGACGGTCTGTTGACTCAATGTTCCCGACGGTGACTTGGATTTTTTCCCGGGAAAAAAGAGCCCGCCTCGTCATACCGGAAGGAAGGCCCGCGGCGCCCCATTCTTCCCTAGCGCGCTCACGGTCCCGGCGCAGCGCCCGCGCTGTTTCCGCGTTCCCGCCCCGTCGCGTGAGTCCGTTCCCACATCGCCGAGAGCACCCCACGCCTCATAGGTACGACACGCGCGCGGCGCGACCCCCCGGGACGCCCGACCCGGCGAAAAAACCTCACCCGAGATTCGTTTTCGTAGCCACCCTTCTTCGCGTGCTTTCGACGCCCGCGAGATCCGCGCGAGCGCGCCCTCGAGGGTTCAAGCTGACGCGCCCTCCCCCCCCCCTCGCAGCCGTCGTCCTCCATGTCGCTCCTCACGACAGAACAGCGCGCCATCTTCGACGAGACCATCCGGCTGAGACAACTTAACGCGGGCGAGGAAGGTTTGACGGGGGGCCACCACGAGCACCTGGCGCGACACGGCCGGCATCACGCGCAGTTGTTGCCTGGGAACCGAGTGAAGAAAGGAGAGAATCGAATTAAAACCGACTTGGTGGACGCGGCGACGCCGATTTACGTCCTGGACCAGGGCGACCCGAACTACGACTCCGCGGAGGAGCCGTACAAGCTCAAAGTCGCGCGCGGCGACGCGTTGCCGCGCGTGGACGTCATCGTGGCGTACAAGAGCGCCGTCACGAGCATGGCGGAGGAGTATTTCGCCAGCGGCGACGTTTTGGAAGCGGCGCGCATCCTCGACGCCACCGAGCAGCCTCTGTACCAGCACTACTTCGTCAAGAAGATCGTCACGCTCGCGATGGACCGAGGCAACCGGGAAAAGGAAGCCGCCTCGGTGTTGCTCTCGCGCCTCTACCCGTCGCATTTGAGCGCGGAGCAAATACAACGCGGATTCGAGCGCCTGCTGGAATCCGTGGACGACCTCGCGCTGGACGTCCCGGCGGCGTCCGCGGATCTCGCCATGTTCGTCGCGCGCGCGGTGGTGGACGACATCGTCCCCCCCAACTTCATCACCACCACGCTGGAGGGTTTATTGCCCGGCCTGCGCCAGGGCGAGAAGGCCGCGGAGACCATCGACCTCGCGCACGGCCACTTGTCCGACAGGCACTGCACGGAGCGCGTGCTGCGCGCGTGGGGCGACCCGGAAAAGTCCCCCATCGACGCCGCCAAAGCCGCCATTCAAGATTTGCTGAGAGAGTACCTCCTGAGCGGCGACGTCGGGGAGGCGCGGCGGTGCTTGCGCGCGGTGAACGCGCGGTACTTCCACCACGAGCTCGTGAAGCGCGCGCTGGTGCTGTGCATCGAGGCGAAGCCGGGCGACTCGACCGCGCCGCGCCTGCTCGGTCTCATGAAAGTGCTCGGCGACAGCGGCGAGGTGAGCGAGGGGCAGATGGCGGTCGGGTTCGGGCGCATGAAAGACGTCGTGGCGGATCTCGCGCTCGACGTGCCCAACGCGGAGGAGCGCATGGAGGGCTTGAAGCTCATGGCGAAGGAAGAAGGCATCTTCCCTCCGAAGGAGTGAAACGGTTCTTTGTGAAACAGAACCGCGACGGAGACGTCGCCGAGTCGCGCCGCGAATCGACGTATCCTATACTTCACCCTATAGCGCGAATGACGTTTGCGAAGAAAGTCAGAGAAAGTCGTCGCGTCGTCGTCGCGTCGTCAATCGTACGGCGTCTCGACGGCTTCCGCGCGCGCGAGCGCGTCCTCGGCGCTCCCGTCTCCGCGCCAGCAGTCCACCAGGATCTGCCACCCGTCGCCCTGCCTGTCCCTGTACTCGAAGAACTCCACCACCGCCGCGAACTCGGGCTCCTCCAAAAAGTACTCGCGCGCCGCCTTTTCGTCCAGCAGAAACACGTCCTCGAAGAGCCGGCGCAACGCTTCGCGCGACGTGCGCGCGCTCGGCCCCCCCGCGGCGAGCGCCGAGAACGCGAGCTCGGCGATGGTCGCCGCGGCGGCGCGCAGGTCGTTCCGCCTCGATTCCTCCGTCAACGCAGACGCGAACCCGAAATTCATAAGGCGCACCTCGAGCGCGTCCGCGCTCGCGTCCTCCAGCGTGCTCGCCGCGAACGCGCTCGCGTCGATGGCGCCGTGCGCGACGCCGCGCCGGTGAATCGCCTCCACGCACCGCAAGATCCCAGCCGCGGCGTTGCGCGTGAAGCGCATGCGGGGTCCCAGCCCCGCGTCGCGCGCCCTCTGCACGGGGGGCCACCACTTCTGCTCGTAGATCGCCTGGCGCGCGCTCGGGTAGTCCGCGAGCTTCTGCAGCCCGCCCGGGCCCCACGCCTGCGCGGTCCACAGCGACCCGGCGGCGGCGGACGCGGCGCCCGCCACCGGCGCGCTGGCGAAGTACGCGATGAGCGGCACCACCGGTATGGACGCGGGATCGAACGCCTCGCCTAGGACCTGGCCGTCCCAGGTCTGGCCGATGGTGCTGTCGTTCGGGTCGCCGTACAGCATCTGGTACGCCGTGACCTCGGCGTCCGCCATGGGCGCCGCCGCCGCGTTGACGTACTCCTTGAGAAGCACATCCGGGACGGCGTTGGACGGGCTCATCGCGCCGTCGTCCCACCCGACAACCTTGCCGGCGTACAGCTTCATCACCGCGTCCCCCGCGGACGCGCCCCGCCCGGACACGGAGAAGGAGTCGGGCACGGAGCCGTCCTCGCCCCCGGACCACGTCAGCGTGCGCTCCGAGTTGGACTCCACCGCGTACGATACCTGCCCCAGCGCGCGCAGGAGCTCGAAGTCGGCCGCCTCCGCGCGCATCAGCGCGCGGGGGGTCACCGCGCGCTGGCGACCGCGCGCGACCGCCCGGAGCGGTCCGCGCGCGCTTCGCAGGCACGCATCGCGCGTGAACTGCCCGCGGGCGCGACGCGGGGGCGCCAAACAGGCGCGGGCCGCGGTGGTCATCCCGGGCGCGCGTGTGCTTGTGACCGGAACACAGATAGCGAGGGGAGGTGACACGTGCGCCAGGCGACTGGACACACGTGCTGCTGGTGCACCCCAAACTCGCGCGACAGCGTCAGGCGAGTGGAGTTCCGCGTGAACAGATTTTTCGGGAGTGCCGATTCACCACCGAAAAGACGCGAATGAGGAAACCGCGTGAGACATCCGCCCTCGCTCGGGGCGGTCCCCCGGGACATCAGGACGCGTTCATCGCTCGAAGACATGTCCCGACGCTACGCCACGCTCGCGAGCTTGATGACCGGCCGCGGAGGCGTGCACGAAGTGTCCTCGGACAGGCTCGTCGCGCTCCCCGCGTCTGGATCGGGCGTCGAACGAATCTGCCCGCCGGCGGTGAAGGCTCTCGGACGCGTCGCGGGGCGTTCGGAAGACCGCGACGACAGCGCGCGGGACGCGTTTCCGAGCGACGAGGAGGACATCGCGATGTCCTCCTCGAACGCGTTCGAGTCGCACGTGGAGTACGTCGTGCCGAGCTCGCGCGCGAGCGCGGAAGGGGACCCAAACGAGGCGAGGTCGCTGCACGTCCTTCGGCTCGCGCCTCGGTGGCGCGACGCGCTCCTGGCGGACCTGACGCGGCGCGCGCGAACGAAAACCAGGAAAGGGTACGAGGCCCTCGAGCGGCTCGTTCTCGGTCCCGACGGAGGCGTCGTCGTGAGCAACGTGGGCGGGTTCCAGAGCGCGCACGACCTGCTCGAGCCCGAGACGTGGTGCTACACCTCGGACGAGGACGACGCGAGCGAGGACGACGCGACGCCGCGGGACGCGTCTCCGACGTCGACGTCGACGCCGACGCCGGCGGGCGCGGCGACAAAGGGCTGGGGGCTGGTGAGCGCCGCGGCGTGCTTGGCGCACGAGCGCGTGCGTGACGCATCCCGAGGCGAGCGCGCCATCGCGGCTGAGGACCTGTACGGGTGGCTCAACGCGAACGACGGCGGGGACTTCAACAAGCTGCACGAGCACGGCGGCGGCGACTCGTGGTCGGGGGTGTTTTACATCCAGTGCCCGCCGCCGTCGCGCGCGGCGCGCGGAGCGGATGGCGACGACGATTGCTCTAGCGAAAGCGACGACGACGTCGACGGGGCGTCCTACGGAACAGGCGCGCTCGGGCTGAGGTGCCACGATCGGCGTCCCGAGATGCGTCCCGAGAAGTGCATCCCGGGCGAAACGCATCCCGAGAAGGTGCGGTACCTGCGGTACCAGCCGAGCGCGGGCGACTTGCTTCTGTTCCGCGGCGACGTCTTGCACGCGGTGGAGAGCAACGGGTGGGCGCGGGGACCGCGGGCGCGGGAACCGCGCGACGTGGACTTCAGCGCCTTGCGTCTGTCCGTGGCGTTCAACGAAGACAGCCTGGCGAACGACGGGAAGATCGCCGCGCGCGCGGCGGCGAACGGGGCGGGGCTCATGAGCGGGGCGACGCGTTAGAAGCGCGCGCGTACTACGTAGGTAGGTAGCTACACGCGTAGCGGGGCCAAAAACGCAGCGCTAAAATTTGGCTTGATTTGTTACGACGACCGCCGCTCCGCCGACGCGTGTTTCGGCGTGCTTCCACTGCTCCGCCACTTCGCCGAGCGCGGGTCCGACTCGTGCGTCATGGCGAGCGCGTGTCTCCGCCTGAAGCGGCTTCTCCTCGGCCCGCTCCTGAGCCGCGCGCCGAACCCCCCGACGGACCTCCGCGTGGTGCCGCGCTCCGACGGCTTCGACGTGTCTTGGCGCGCGGGCGCATCGACTTCCGAGTACAACCGCGACCGGTACGAGGTGGAGATGGCCCCCACGTCCCCGCGGCTCCTCGAGCTTCTCGGGGACGCGTTCGGGTCGCACGTGCAGTTCTACTCCGGGACCGACCGCGCGTGCTCGATCGACAGGCTTCAGCCGTCGCAGCCCTTCTCCGTCCGCGCGCGGTGCGTGAACCGCGCGGGGGCCTCGCGCTGGGTCGCGGTCGACGCCGAGACGTGCCAGGTCCCGGTCCGATGCGGCGGCGTCGGCCCCGACGCGGCGTACGCGTGGGACCAGACACCCACGCACGTGGAGGTGCGCGTCCCCGTGCCGCCGGCGCTCGCGCCGAGGGCTGTGGACGTGCGCGTGCGCCCGAGACGCCTGGAGGTGCGCCTGGAGAACCGAGAGGCCGTCGCCGGCGCCCTGCGCGGCGAGGTGACGTGCCAGCCCGGCGATTTCGAGTGGGAACTGCGGGCGGCGCCCGAGGACGGCGGGACGGACGGGACGGGACCCGAACGAACCCAAAACGAACGCGAGCTGTTCATCGTGCTCGAGAAAGCCGTGCCTGTGGACGGGGAGATCGAGTACGACCCGATGCGCCAGTGGGACTGCCTGTTGGCGGAGCCGGGGCACGGAAGAATCGACCGGCGCCGGATGCGGTGGACGCGCGACGGCGAGTGGCGACCGCCGCGGGACGCCGCCAGCCCGGACCAAGTCGCGCGCGCGCTGCCGGATATGCGGGTGTTCGCGCGGAACCAGACGGGCGTGTCCGGGCGCGACGGCGAGCTGGACGACTGGGGGACGGACTGGGAGAAGAAGAAGAAGAAGAAGAAGAAGAAGTAGTCTAGTACAGTGGCAGCAAGAGTAGACCAGCTAGCTCTAGCTAGTCTAGCTAGTCACGCAGTCTGTGAATATTGAGTCGTCTGTACACGATATATCTATGTCCACGCCGTGAACGCAAACGCGGTGCGTACTTCCCTTTGTCGCATCCCTCCCTTTACCATCACACCCCGTAGTTCGTCTTGAACTCGCCGACGAAAATGCCGTCCCAGAGCACCTCCGCCGCGCTGCCGTACCTCGCGGCGCGCTTGCGGAACGCCTTGAGCTCGGCGGTCTGCTCCGCCGTGCGCGCGAAGCGCTTGTCCTCCAGCAGGCAGTCCGCGAGGTAGTGCAGCCACATCGCGTTGGTCTCGGGCGCGTGCCGCGACCAGTCGCCGCCCATCGCCGCCGCCATCCGCCGGTACGTCTCGCTCTGGCAGTGCCCCTCCGGGCCCTTAAATAGCTCGGGGTCGGCGTCCAGGTCGCAGAAGACGGGTTTTTTCTCGCCATCCTTCGCGTCGGCGGAGGACATGTCCAGCCGGGAAAGCGTGAAGTCGATGACGCTGACGTCGACGCCGTTTGTCGGAAACGTGAGGTCGACGCCGTTGAGCGTCGCGACTCGCTCCTCGCCGGCGGCGCATTTTCGCAGCAGCACGTTCCCCCAGTGCAGGTCCCTGTGCTCGAATCGGCACGCCTCCTCCGCGACCGCCAGCGCGACGGTCACCTGCAGCAGCACGCTCTTGGCTTCGGCGTACGTGCCCACGTCGGCGTGCTCCAGGTCGGCTCCTCCGTCGGCAAAGGCGAACACCGCGTAGAGTTGGTCGGCGGGAAACGCGCCGGGGTTTTCGTTCTCGCTCGTCTCGCGCGCGTCGTACGCGCGCCACTGCTCCAGCAGCTCCGGCGCGTACGGGCCGCGGCACACCGCGACGCGCTTGGTGTCGATGAACCCGGACGTGACGTTCGCGGCGTTCGCGGCGTTCGCGGCGTCGTCTTTTTTCGAAAAACGTGACTGGCGCTCCGGGCGCAGCGCGGCGAGCCGCCGCGCGACGGCGGCTTCGGCGCGAATCTGCGCGCAGCCCATCTGCGGCTCGCCGTTGATGAGCGTCTCCCCCCCCATGGGCACGATCTTAAGCACCGTCTCGCCGCTCTTGAACGCCTCGCCGTACGTGCCCTCGCCGATCTTGCGGCACGCCGCGAAGGAAAACGCCTCGAGCGCCTCCGCCATCGGCGGCACGTCGCCCGCGCTCTGGCCGCACTCGGCCAGGAACCCCGCGAGCGGAGGGTCCGCCGCGGCGCGCGCGGCGACGTGCGCCTCCGCCGCGCGGCGGGTGTCCGCGTCTTCCGTCAGCACATCCAACGAAACCTCGCCCAGCGCCGCGGCGATGTCCTCGACGCCCTCCGCCGCCGAGGGTTTAGGCGACCCGAGCGCGACGTCGTCCTCCGCCTCGGCGTCCGTCGTAACCGCGGGCGCCTCCTTTTCCTCCTTTTCCTTGTTTCGCAAAACGTCCTCCCCCCCGCGCGCCTCCTCGTCGTCGTCGCTCAGCTCGAACTCCTCCTCGACGTCCACCGAGAGGTCCCGCTCGGCCTCCTCGTCGACCGCCTCGCCGGGCGAGAACGACTCCGGGATCGCGCGGAGCCACTCCGAGGTGAGCGCGAGTTTGGTGCCGGGGGTGGTGGGCGCCGGCGCCCGGGCCGCCGCCGACGGCGAGGGGAAGATCTTCTCGGCGGACGCCGAGACGCGCGTGTCTTCGCGGAAGCCCACGGAAGTCTTCGAACGCGTCGCGTTCGCGTCGTCGCGCGTCGTAGCCACTCCGCGCGGCGTCTTCTTCGCGACGGACGCGCACGAGCCCTCCGACTCGGACGCGAGCGAGAACCCGTCCACCTCGGCGAAGAACTGTTTCTGCTGTTCCAGCTTGGAGCGCACCGCCGCGGCGTCGTCCCGTGCGGTCGCCGCCGCGCGCGCCAGCCGCGCGCCGCGGTTCTTGTCCTGCCGCATCCTCTGCGCCTTCTTCAGCACAGAGCCGGGCCCGCCGCAGTCGCTGTCGCTGTCGTTGAAGGGGCCCTCGTAGTCGCCGTCCTTCGGTTCATCGGGCGTGGCCGTTTCCGCCGACTCCGCGGGCTCGCGCGCACGCGTCGGCGTGGCCACCGCGAGCGCGTCCAGCGCGGTCGCGAGGCCGTCCGCGTCGCGCTTCGCCACGCGATTCGCCGCGGCTGCCTTGTTGCGCCGGCGCGAGTACGTGATGACCTTGGCGTCCGCGGGTTTGCGCGGGGGGCCGCGAGGCACCGCGCCGGTGGCGAAGGGATCCACCGCGTTCGCGTCCACGGCCGCGAGCGCGTCTCGGGACGCCATGGCGCCTGTCGTAGAGACGCCGGAGCGCGTCGAAGGCCGGGACGCCCGCGGGGAGGTTGCGCGAGCGAGCTGCGCCGGCGCTGGGTGCGTGCGCGACGGCGGCGACGACGAGGTCGGCGCGAGGGCACTATGGCACCGGGCGGGCTACTCGCCGCACGACACGAAACGCACGGAACTTCCGAGAGGCGATTTCGTTCCCCTCGGCGGGTTCATCGGAAGGCTCGATCGGAAAACCGCGATCGTCGTCGATCGCGGTTTTCGCGAAGGCCGAAAGGCCATTCGGGCTTCAATCGCGCTTTTTCGAAAACTGGGCGGGAAAAAACCCCGAAGTTTATTCGCTTGGTTTTGCAGTCTGTATTTTTAGACCGTGATCGGTGGTTCGGGGCGCATGTGGCGGCGGCGCCAGATATTATGACAGTTAAAAAGATTATACCCAATCCCTAACGACCTCGGAGCGCGCGATCGAGACGCGCGCGTAGTCACTTCGAACGGCGCGCGTCTCACGACCACGCGTCCTTCAACGTAACCCCCCGAGTCGCCATGGCCGACTCCATCGCGTCCCCCGCGGCGACCGATGCGTTCATCATCGTGTCGTCGATCATCGGCATCTTGTTCGCGCTGTTCCAGTTCAAGCTCGTGTCGCGGATCTCCCTGACCGGCGCCCCCGGCGGGGGCAACCAGGAGACCCTTGTCTCCGGCGTGAACATCGACACTACCAAGCTCATCGGCATCTACGAGGCCATCCGCGAGGGCGCCGACTCCTTCCTCAAGGCGGAGTACACCATCTGCGCGTACTTCATCGTGGCGTTCGGGATCGTGGTCCTCCTGCTCGTCTCGTACACCGGCGGCGAGTTCCACATCGAGGAGGGCGGCCTCACCGCCGTTTCCTTCGTCGCGGGCGGGGTCACCTCGATCGTCTCCGGTTTGATCGGCATGAAGGTCGCGGTGTACTCCAACGCGCGCACCACCGTGATGGCGGCCGGGCCCAACGCCTGGACGGACGCCTTCAACACCGCCTTCCGCGCCGGATCCGTGATGGGCTTTGCGCTCGTCGGCCTCTCCATGCTCGTGCTCTTCGTCTTGGCGCACTTCTACACGCTTCACTTCACGAAGTGGGACGTCGAAGGCTCCGGCGAAGCGCTCAAGCTCACCGAGTGCCTCGCCGGCTACGGCCTCGGCGGCTCCGCCATCGCGCTCTTCGGGCGCGTCGGCGGCGGGATCTACACCAAAGCCGCCGACGTCGGCGCAGACCTCGCCGGCAAAGTCGTGGAGGACATCCCGGAGGACGACCCGCGCAACCCCGCGACCATCGCCGACAACGTCGGCGATAACGTCGGCGACGTCGCCGGCATGGGTTCCGACCTGTTCGGCTCCTTCGCCGAGGCCACCTGCGCGGCACTCGTCGTGGCGTCCAACTCCCCCACCCTGATCGCCAGCGGCGGCTGGTCCGGGCTGATGTTCCCCGTGACCATCAGCGCGGGCGGCATCATCGTGTGCATGCTGTGCTCGTTCATGGCGACCAACATCATGCCCGTGAAGCACGAGGCGGACATCGAGACCGTGCTCAAGGTGCAGCTCGGGCTGACCACGCTCGTGCTGACGCCCGTGATCTACGGGCTCGCCGCGATCTTCCTGCCCTCCTCCTTCGACCTCGCGCGCGTCAACGGCGTGGACATCATCTCGTTCACGCCCGTGAAGGCGTGGGCGTGCGTCATCGCGGGGCTGTGGTCCGGGTGCCTCATCGGCTTCATCACCGAGTACTACACCTCGCACTCGTACGCGCCGGTGCGCGAGGTGGCGCAGTCCTGCGAGACGGGCGCCGCCACCAACATCATCTACGGCCTCGCGCTCGGGTACAGGTCCGCCATCCTGCCCGTCTCGCTGCTCGCCATCGTGGTCTACATCTCCTTCTGGCTCGGCGACATGTACGGCGTCGCGCTCGCCGCGCTGGGCATGCTCGCCAACCTCTCCACCTGCCTCGCCATCGACGTGTACGGCCCCATCTGCGACAACGCGGGCGGCATCGCGGAGATGTCCGAGCTCCCGGAGAACGTGCGCGACGTCACTGACGCGCTCGACGCCGCCGGCAACACCACCGCCGCCATCGGCAAGGGCTTCGCCATCGGATCGGCGTGCCTCGTCGGCCTCGCGCTCTTCGGTGCGTTCGTCACGCGCTCGGGCCTCGCCGAGAATGACGTCAGCCTGGTGAGCCCGCTCATCTTCGCGTCGCTCATCTTCGGCGCGATGATCCCCTACTGGTTCTCCGCCATGACCATGAAGTCCGTGGGCCAAGCCGCGAACGAGATGGTCAAGGAAGTGGCGCGCCAGTTCCGCGAGATCCCCGGCCTGCTGGAGGGCACGCCCGGCCACGCCCCCCCCGACCACGCGCGCTGCATCGCCATCTCCACCGACGCGTCGCTGCGCGAGATGGTGCCGCCCGCCATCCTCGTGATGACCACCCCCCTGGCGTTCGGCATCTTCCTCGGCGTCGACGCCGTCGCGGGCATGCTCGCGGGCGCGATCGTCTCCTCCATCCAGATGGCCATCTCGTCCTCCAACACCGGCGGCGCCTGGGACAACGCCAAGAAGTACGTCGAGAAGGGCCAGGTGATGGTGGACGGCGTCGTGCAGCGCAAGGGCTCCGACATCCACAAGGCGGCTGTCGTCGGCGACACCGTCGGCGATCCCCTCAAGGACACCTCCGGCCCCGCGCTGAACATCGTCATGAAGCTCATGGCCATCCTCGCGCTCGTGTTCGCGGACTTCTTCAAGTCCATCAACTCGGGCAGGGGGTTGTTCGACCTGCCCCACTGAGCGCGAGGCGGGCGCGACTCCGGAGGGCGAAGGCGTTCGAGACGGAAAGAAGCGGGTGTGAGTGTTTTCGACGACGCGCCTCGCGAGAGGCGCGGAGGGGGACGGAACCCGCGACGGGATCCGCGCTGGACGTACCATGGTACCGTCCAGACGGGGGCGTCGCGGGTCGAGTTGTCATACACGCGACGTCTCGCTCATCGAACTCGACGGCTCGAAAACGTCTCCCTCCGTCTTCCTCGCCTCCAGACGCGTCTCGCACCTCTCGCGAGCTTTGAGCTCGCGTGATAATAAGGGCATCTTCTTTTCGTCCGTTCGGCGTGGCGCCGCGGGGGCACTCACCGTCCGCGCGATGGGGTGTCGGCACCGGCGGGTGAAGAAGGCGGTCGCCGCGATCAACCGCGCGCGCTCGAGCGGTGACCGCGAGGCTGTGAGACAAGCCGTGGACCGCGCGAAGCGGCTCAACCCGGGGCAGAGGGACTCCGAGCGCGAACTGCGGGGGCTGACGTCAAGCGCGCGCGGAGGTGCCGGGAATTCGCGCACGGTGCGAGCGAGGAACCCCACGGGGGAAGAGTCACACGGCGAAGGCGCGTGCGCGCGCGAGGGCGGGCTGTACGTGACACCCGCGGTGAATAGGGAAGTGCGAGACGCAGGTACGACGGACACCAGCCGACCGCGTGCGCGGACACCCGAGATTCTCGCGACGGCAAACGTCGGGGGCGCGCCCGCGCGGGTGCTCATGCCCGACGGCGGGTCGTGCGTGGCCGTGAAGGATGACGAAAGCGTTCGCGCGCGGTAGTTCTCCGAACGCATGTGCGGTGGTGTCGTTTGATCGATGTGTGATATGATGAGCGTCGGACGTACGCCGCCGACTCTCCGTTTCGGGGCGAACGCGTCGCCGGCGCCGTCGCCGTCGCCGGTTCGCCCCGCGTTTTACACAACCGGGCCGCGGACTCCCGCTCATATGTAGCCCTCGTCGTCGGACGAGTCGCTGGCTCCGGACTCGATGTCGCTCGCCACCTCGAACTCCGCGAGGTTGACCTGGTACCGCAGGATGCCGCCCATCCCGCCGAACCCCTGCACGAACTGGCTCCCCTCCTCGGACCGGTCCGTGATGAACTCCAAATTGCACCCGAACTTTTTGTACTCGTTCGCCAACCACTCCAGCATCGAGCCGCTCTCGATGGACTCCAGCTCCACGCCCGTCTCCGCGTCCTTGAAGTACTTGTCGTTCTTCTCCTGCTCGGGCGTGAGGTGCACGACGGTGTCCTCGCCGGTCTGGCTGTTGTGCAGGATGTGCCGGTTGATCTCCAAGTTCTCCCACACGATGAGCGTCTCCACCGCGCCCATCTCGAGGCACATCAGCGTGTCCTTCTCGCCGAAGCAATACTTCCCGCTGTCCTGTGCGATTTCGTCGAAAAACTTGCCGATCAGCTTCTTCTCCTTGACGAACTTGACGTTCCCGAGCGTGTCCGCGGAGAGCTCGATGGCCTGGGAAAACCCGTTCTCGCCGCCGTACGACACGTCCACGATCATCAGGATGATGGGCGTGAGCCGGATGTCGAACAGGTCGCTCTGCATGAGCTGGTTCTTGAAATCCGCGGACCCGGCCATGACGAGCCCGTTGACGTTCGGGCGGTCGTTCGTGATGAAGTGCTGCGTCGTGAGCTCGGCGATCTTGCGCACGTAGTTCTGGCGCTTCTCCAAACGCAGGCGCGCGAAACGCAGCGCCGACTGCCCGCCGCGGCCGTGCTTCTTGGGCAGATCCACGGAAACCTTGTGGATCACCTCGCGATGGTTCCCCGCGAGCGTCCCGAACAGACAACCGTGGCCGTCCATCACCACGAACCCGTACTTGTTGTCGCTCTGCAGAAGCTCGGAAAGCACCTCCGTGTGGAACTTGTTGTCGCACATGTACAGCGACGTGTTGATGGGCTTGAAGGGCTCGAAGTCGATGTTCAGCTTCCTCTCCTTGCCCTCATCCGTCAGCACGGTGCCGCAGTAAATCAGGAGGCCGTTCGGAGGCACGCTGTTGTACCGCTTCAGGCGCGTCTGCGCAGAGCCGATGGCGTCCAGCACGGACTGCCGGTTCACGCGCGACTTGATGTTCGACGCCGTGCCGGCCTCGTCCGTGAGCATCTTGTTGGTCAAGTTGATCTGGCCCTTGGGAGGGATCACCAGGGAGATCATGGACGTGCCGTTGCCACGAGCCTCCTCCAGGCCTTTCACGAGCTGCACACGGGTTTTCGGCGGGGACGGGGACGGGAAGTGGGCGCGAACGGAGGGTCAGCGTCGGCTCGGGAGAGGAGGGAGGACGGGAGGCGAGCCCGCGGGAGGGGATGCCTCGCGCGCGACGCGGGAAAAGGCCGACGCCTCGGCCGCCGCAATATCACGATTGCTTTTTCACGGGATAGCTCGAGGAGGGGCGCACCTTGCGGATCTTCCACATCTCGATCTCCGCCTCATCCTGTTCCACTTCTATGCCGCTCATCCTGTCAGGCGAGTTGCGTCTGCGTGCCTGTGGACGGCGCGCGGAGGCAAGAGAGAGAGGCGCGGGGCGGAAGGCGCTCAAAGGCGAAACTGGCGGCTCGCGGGGAGAAATCCCAGAGATCCTTTTCGCGCCCGGAACGTGAGTCTAATAAGCTTTTCGTAACTATAATACTGGGTGATACGCTCGTATGGGTAACTAGTCTTGAAGAAAATAAATCGTCGAAGGAACAGTTTTTTTCGTAGGTAAAGCGGCGCGCCCGCGCCGGACGCGCCGCTTTACCTACGCGAAACGCTTTTCTCGCGTCGCCTCCCGACCGCGCCTCCTGTCGTTGTCACCTCCCCGCCCTCGCTTCGTCGTGGCCGTCGTCCCCCGCGAGCAGCACCAGGGTCATCCCGACCAGGATGACCAGCACGTACGGCAGCCGTTTGGCGATGTTCTCGTCGAAGAACAGCGCGCCGCCGACGACGCTGAGCAGGATGCCGCTTCGCTTCGCGGCGATGGCGTACGACACGTACAGGTGGTCCAGCGCCATGAGGTACGCGGTCATGGTGTACATCTCCAGCGACGCGAGCCCGAAGAGCAGAGGGACGTTCTCGGTGAACGCGCGCATCACGTTTCGCGCCCCGCGCCGGTGCGCGGCGGCGGCGAACGTCGGCGCGAACATGCAGAGGCGCTGCGCGGCGACGAACACGACGAACGCGTCGCACGCCTGTTTCCCCATCTTGTCCAGGTCGGAGGTGAAGCTCCACAGAACCGCGACGAGCAGCATCAGGCGAGACCCGGGCTCGTGCGGGAGCATCCAACCGAAGGAGGAGGCGGCGAAATCGTCGCCGCGTCGGCGCGTCGGCTGCTTTTTTTTTTGGAAAAGATTTTGATGGGGACGAACGACGTCGTCGCCGGGGCCGGGGCCCACCAGCGACGACAGATCCGCCGCGCTGTTCCCGCGGCTCGCCAGCCCTTCGGGACGCGCGGTGGTCACGCCCGAAGGCGGCGGGTCCTCCGACGCGCGGCTGAGCTTTCGGGTCTCGGACGCGCGCCGGTCGAGCTCGGCGGGGGCGTTTTTCTCGGCGTCGCGACGCGCCGCCTCGCCGCGCGCGCCCGCGGTGTTCAGCCCGTACGCGCCCGCGGTCATCACCACCACGCCCGCCACGCCGCTCGCCTCGGGGACCTCGCCCAGCATGAAGTACGAGGTGACCAGCAGCAGCGCGGGCGTGAACGCGAGATACGGCACCGTGAGCGACACCGGCGAGATCTGCATGGCGCGCTGGAACAACACCGAGCTCCCCGCCTTGATGAGCGCGCTCGTGACGGCTACGGTCAACAGACGCCTGTCGTCCGAGCGCACGGCGTCGGCGAACTCGCCGAGTTTACCGAAAAACGCGAGCGCCGAGAACAGCATCAACACGTTCGTCGTCTCGAGAAGCGCCACCAGCTCGACGTTGCTCGCGAATCGGTTCGCGCCGTGCTGCGACGTTTCAGAGGGCGGGGAGGCGTTCGCGCGCGTGCGGCGGTTCGATAACAGGCACAGCCGTCACGTCACGCGCGGATCCGGGGAGGAACAGGCGTCGTCAGTGGCTCGGTCGTCGTGGGAGTTGGCTGGACAGGGGATGTCTTCCACGGAACACCGCGTCGATTCGGTCGATGGGGAAAGTCTTGGAAGCGCCGAGACGGCACGGGCGTAGAAAAGCGTAGCGACCCGCGGAGGCGCGTCGGCGTGCGCGCGCGAGGAGGCGAGCGCGTGCGCGCACCTTGCGCAGCGTGTCCATGCATCCGCTGCTCGCAGCAGCGGAGAACGCCCACGCGTACCCCACCAACGAGTGCATTCCGCCCACTCGCGCCCTCGCGACTGCCCGCGGCGAGCCGCGGCTTGCTGTGGTGCTGATGAAAAGCAAATTCGCGAAAATCAAAAACCCGGGTGCCCAGAAGACACGTTGGCACACCCGTTGCTCGGCACAACGCGCGGCGCGACGCCCCGCACCTCGCGCGAAGCGTGCCATGGGCCGCCCCGCGCGGCGTGGGGACGCTCTCCCCGTGGCGGGCCAGGGTAGCCTCCTCGGGTTCCTGCGCAGAGCGCCTCTCGCGGCGGCGAACGACATCGCCAACGCCCGGGAGCTCGATTCGCCGACCGTGGCGGCGAAGCGCGAGCGACGCGAGCCGACGGACGCCGAAGGGACCGCGGGCGATCCCGCCGTCGAAGCGGCCGCGGACGCGACGGCGACCGATACCGCGGAAGGCGAGGCGCGCGCGCCCGCGCGTCTCCGCCCGCCCGTCAGGATGGCCGACGCCCTCGAACGCATCGCGAGGAACGTCGAGCGGTGGGCCACCGTCTTTCTCAAGCTCGAGGACGCGACGGTGAACGTCGCGGCGCGCGAAGAGACGCGCGCGCGTCGCGACGCCGACGCGCGCGCCGCGCTGAGCAAACGCGCGTACGAGTACCGGGTACTCGCGTACGCGCGGACGAACGCCCGCGAGACAGACGACATCGCCGTGGAAGACGTTCACGCGTGGAAGACGGACGAGCCGTCGGACGCGAACGTCGAGACGAACGTCGAGACGAACGTCTCGCCCGCGACGAACGACGACGACGACGCGCGAAAACGGAAAACGCCGCCGTTCCCCACTCGAAACACTCGAAACACTCGCCGGACGTACGACGCCAAACGCGCGTGGCTTCGACGAAGCCACGACGCGTTCGGGTTGTCCCTGGGAAACATGCGCGAGCTGGGCGTCACGCATCTGCCTCGCGCGCGGCGCGAGACCACCGCCGCCGCGGCGTTCGGCGACCCCGCGGTTTCCGTCGCCTTCGACGCGAGCGGCGGGTTCCTCGCCGCCGCGTGCGCGTCCGGCGGCTTGTGCGTGCTGCCCTTCGACACGCTGCGCGTCTCCGACGGTGAGCGGTTCCAGCCGAGGTGGACCAGGCGGGGGCTAGGGGACAGCGGGAGCGTGCAGAGGACGCTGTCCTCCGTGGCGTGGGGGGGGGGAGGCGCGGAGTATGGCGCGGAGAGCGCGTTTCTCGCCACGACGTCGCCGGACTCGGACGCGGTGGAGGTGCTCGACGCGCGCGTCGGGCGCACCGCGCGCGTCGTGTCGAGCGGCGGCGCCGGGCTCGGCTCCGGCGGCGGCGCGAGGACACGGGGGGCGTGGGAACTTGTCGCTCCACTCGTTGGCGGAGGCGAAAACGAAGGCTTGCTGGACGTGTGCTTCGCGCCGGGCGCGGGGGGCGTTTCGTTCGCGGCGTCCGGGCGCAAGGGGCGCGTGTTCCTCTGGGACGCGCGGTGCGCGGCGGCGCCGCGCGCGACGCTGCACGCGCCCGGCGCGTCGTCGGCGTCCTCGAAGGCGGCCGTGCGCTGCGTGCGCTTCGGCTGCGACGGGCAGACGGTCCTCGCGGGAACCGGCGCGGGGGAGATCCACGTCTGGGACCTGCGGGGGGGCTCCGGGTTCGGCGGCGGCGCGAGCAAAGGCGCCGGGAACGCCTTCTCGGTGGCGTCCCGCCGAACGACGTCGTTCCCGGTGCTACGCACGGCGCGCGTCGCCGACGCGCTGGCGCTCGCGCCGACGCTGCGCGGCGGCCACCTGGACGCGCCCGCGCGCAGACTCTGGCAGGACGCGATGCGGTCCGGCGTGGACTGGTGCGAGCAGGACCCGCACGACCCGCGGCGCGTCGGGTTCCACCTCAATAGCGGGTGGTCCGGCGTGCTGGACCTCGCCTCCGGGGACGCCGCCGGGGTCCCGACGGCGACGCACGCGCACTGCCCGGAGCCGCTGTACGCGCCGGGCGCGGACGGCGCCGCGCCGGTGCTCGCGCCCGGGCTCTCGCAGCCTGCGCTGGCGCACAGGCGCACGGCAGCGTGGCTCACGAACGGCGCGGGGGGCTCGAAGTGCGCGGCGCTCCTGGTCGGGTGTCCGGGAACCTCCGGCGTGCGCGCGCTGGACTTCTCGCCGACGCCGGCGGCGCGGCGCTGGGTCGCCGGCGTCACCGAGGAGGACCTCGACGCCGAGGAGCGGTTCGAGGCGCGCGCGTTTCGCAGGCTCGAAGAGAGGGGTCTCGAGACGAGCCGAGTCTCCCGCGGCGAACCGTCGTGCGACGCGGAAACCGCCGAGGCGGAGCAGCGAGGAGGCGCGAGGAAAATCCGCAGCCGCGGCGGGCGGTGGTGGCCGGACGCGCCGACGGCGACGTCCGGGCCGGCGGTGGCCGTCGCCGCGCACCCCGGCGGCGCGCACGCCGCGTGCGGCACGTGGAACGCCCTGCTGTGGATGGGGCCGAGAAGAGTCACGTGAGGAGGCGTTTGAACGCGGGTGGCACCCGCACGGTGGCCGCGCGCACGAACACGTAGTCGTTGATAGCGTGTGGAATATAGTCTACCTTCGCTATGCGTAACAGCGTAGCGCTATACCGCCGCGTCGCCGCGAGCATTCGTCGCGCGTCGCGCCCGTACTCTTTCGCGCGACTAGCAACATCCCCCCGACGCCTTGGCGTCGCGCGCCTCGCCGAGGCGCACCCCCCCCGTTCTCCCCCCCGCGTCCTGCTTCAGCCGCCGCACCGCTCGCTCCGCGACGCCCATGAACGCGGCGTCCACGCCGTCGCCGCTCTTCGCCGAGGTCTCGAAGAAAGGCACGCCGAACGATCTGGCCAGCGCCTCGCCTTCGCTCCGCGCGACGACCCGGTCGCCATCCTCGCAGTCGTCCTTGTTCCCGACGAGCGCGACGTCGACGCGCTCGCTCGCGTGCTCCTTGACGTTGGCCATCCAGTTGCGGACGTTCTCGAAGCTCCGCCGGTCGGTGACGTCGTACGTCAGGAGAACGCCCATCGCGCCGCGGTAGTACGCGCTGGTGATGGTCCGGAACCGCTCCTGGCCCGCGGTGTCCCAGATCTGCAGCTTCACGCGCTTGCCCTCCAGGTCCACGGTCTTGACCTTGAAGTCGATGCCGATGGTGGTGATGAACGACGCCGTGAACTGGTCGTCGGAGAAGCGGAGAAGCAAGCACGACTTGCCCACGCCGCTGTCGCCGATGAGCAGGAGCTTCACCAGGTGGTCATACTTCGGGCGAGCGCTCATGACGGTGGCTCTGTTCCTTCACGCAGATCTCCGGCGCGTCTCAGATCGGGACCCACTGGGGGCGGTGGCGCGCGCGCCGAGTCCGCAGGGACACGAGCCTCGCCGGCTCGTCCGGAGACTACGTCCGCGAGCGATCCGAGCGCCTCGAGACGGACGCGACTCGCCCCGCGTGCGTGCCTCGGTGTGAGGCGCGCGCGCAACGCTGCTGCCGAAAACTGCTTTCGCGGTTCGCGCGGGAACGAAAAACTCCCGCTGATGCGTTTTCGTGCACGCCGTCTCTCGGACGGCGAGACGGTTTTCGTCGTGTCGAGAAGACCACGACGGAAACGAAAGCCACGACTCTCCCTCGCGCGTCTCTTCCGCGGCCGCGCGGCTTCCCCCCATGTCCATCGTCGCCTTTTCGGTTTCCCACGCCTCCCTCGCCCCCGCGTTCTCGCGACGGGGGGCGCGCCCCACGCGGCGCGCTCGCCGCGCGCCCGCCTGCCCTCCTCCGCGAGGGTTCGCGTTCGAGAACGAGGAACTGAGCAGCGCCGAGGAGGACGTGCGCACCGACCTCGCCGTGGGCATCGGCGGCCACGCCCGCACGGGCGGCGAGGACATCATGGACGAGGCGCGCGTCGTGGACCCGTACGGCCTGATTCAGGATGTCATGTCCTCCCCCGCGCACACGCTGACGCCCGGTTTGGAGCTGGACGACCCCGTCGTGCGCACGTCGCTGGAAAGACACCACGGCCTCCCCGTGGTGTCCGCCGACACCGGCCAGGTGGTTGGCGTGCTGTCCCGCAGCGACGTGCGCCGGCTCGGGGAGGCGAACACGAGCGCGTACACGGTGGGCGAGGCGATGAGCGCGCCGCCCATCTGCGTGCGCCCCCGCGCGCACATCGCCGAGGCCGCGGGCGTGATGCTGCAGCACAAAGTGCACCGCCTGCCGGTGGTGGACGACCGGAGCGTCCCGGTGGGCGTCGCCACGCGCCAGGACGTCTTCGAGCCCCTCGTCGCGACGCGCGACGACGTCTTGGCGGACCAGCAAACGAGAAGGTACGAACGACTGTACGCCTCGAAAGAAGAAGAAGATGATGATGAGTCATCAGAGTCAGTACCAATCACCGCCGCTTCCGATGATGATGACCGCTCGAGCGGTGTCTCGATGGCGTCTCGAGGGGAAAAAAAACACCGCGCGTCGCCTCTTCCCGACGCGTCAAAAAAAAAAAAAAAAACCTCCCCGCTTCGACGCGTTCGCGTCGCCGCGAAACCGTTCACGCGTCCGCACGCGTTCCGCCGCGACGCGCCGCTGACTCGTCCGCCCTCCTCCCGTTCCCCTCCGCGCTCGCCCGCCGCAGAGTGCGGTGAGGCGGAGGAGGCGCAGGCGGCGAAGCGCGCGCGGAAGCTCGCGGAGGGGTTCGAGGAGGAGGACGAGAAATGGGCGCTCGACGTCGACGTCGACGGCGTGTGAGGTGAGGTTCGCGTGATGCGTTTCGCGTTCGCGAAAAAGGAAGAAAGAGAGAGGACACGTACAGAGCGAGAAGAGACACCGAATGTTTCGTTTTTGTCATCAATCCCGTTTTTGTGAAAAACACACGAGAGATCCCATTTTGGAGCGTTTTCGGTTTTATTTCAAGACTCTTTCCGCACGGCGCGACGTTCTGTTGTTTTTTCTCACACTGCCGTGGCGTGCGTTTTTGTTGGACAGGTCCGATGCCGATGATCGCGGCGCGGCGTCAGAGGCGAGCGCGACCCTGGGCGACCGGGGGGTCCGACCGGCGAGTCGAGGCGGGTGCGGGCGCGGGGCGGAGCGCGTGAGACCTCGACCGGGGCTTCGTCCTGTCTGGAGTGCGTTCGGTGGGGCGCGTGGAGCGACGCGCCGATCGTCCCGGACGGACTCGGCGCGTTCCATTTCGGGGCGATCCTCCGATCGCGGCGCACGTCGAGGAGAGGCGCGGACGCGTTCGGCGATGTGCGTCACGATGGCTCAGGAGAGCGTTTCGTCGGCTTCTATGCCCGGTGCGGCCTATGGCGACGACGACGCGCGCGACATCCCGGAAAAGGAGCTCTACCCCGCGGAGAGCGCGTTCGCCGGCCCCGCGCGCGTCGCGGACCAGTGCGATCCCGCGGAGACGGTCATCCTGCACGCGCCCGTGGACGCGGTGATGACGTACACGTGGGACGCGCGCCGCGGGCGTAACCTGCACGTCGCGTGGCCGGCCAACATCCCCGAGCTCGCCAGGCACGAGCCTCCCCCTCCCCGGACGGACTCGGCCCGAGGGGGAGGGATCACTCCGTTCGACAGAACCAGGACGCCCGGAGACTCCATCCTGGTCGTGAAGCGCGGGGCGGAGCGCGCCGCGTACCCTAAAGCCGCGAACGCCGCCGAGCAGACGGATACGAAAGAAATCGAGAAGATGATCGAGAAGACGTTTACGCCGTTTACGCCCGCGCTGCGCTCGCTGCGCGCGCCGCGGTTCCCCACCGCGCAGGCGCGGGAGGCGAGCGCGCGCTGGCCGCAGCTTCTGCTCCGCGGGCAGACGCACAGGCGCCTGAACGCGTTCGGGCCGGGAGTCGCGCCCCCGGGCGCGCGGCTCGCGGGCGCGCCGGACTGGAAGATTGGAAGACTCGAAGACGACGACGACGAGGACGAGACGGCGACCGTTGACGATACGGACTCGCCGCCACGCGCGTCTGTGCGCGTGACGCACGTCGCGCGGCGCGACGGCGAGGTGGTCGCGAGGCAAAGGCGCGTGTGTGTGTCTCTCGAACGTTCGAGAGACGCGCCGTCGTCTCGCGCGGAGCGCGTCGAGAGCCGGAACCGAACCGTCGCGAGCGCGCTGCGCACGCGCGCGACGCGCGGCACGCAGGACGGGCGCCTTCCCGCCACGGATTGGCGCGCCGCGCACCGCGACGCGCTCGTCGCGCTCATCGGGACGCGTTCGCGCGGGATGGCATCCGCCGCGTCGGAACCGGCGCCGGTAACCGCCGAACGCGACGACGCGAACGCGCCGAACGCGCCG
>Ga0181559_10000982_pt1 | contig 27434 bp, 25 predicted proteins | sample 011ome_21_FD_133752 | JGI IMG/M metagenome (GOLD analysis project Ga0181559, IMG submission 133752) | Coastal salt marsh microbial communities from the Groves Creek Marsh, Skidaway Island, Georgia - 011508AT metaG (megahit assembly) | ecosystem: Environmental > Aquatic > Marine > Intertidal...
ACCGGCCCCTGTTACCAGTGCGACCTTTCCATCTAGCATTCCCATAATTTTGTTCCCTATGTCTGAGCCGGTGCCTTTGTCGCGGCCGGCCGGCTGCGTGATTGCAAAGAGCCCCATAGGCTCGGATTAATGAAGCGAGGGCGTTTTCGAGTGACCCACTGTCGCGTTTGCAGTTATGATTTTGTCACCTGCGTCGCGGTAAGCCTAACTTTAGCAGTTTGCGTAGCAGTTTGATAAGCAACCAAAACATAACCCATTCAATTAAAATCAACGGGAAGACGACATGGATAAATTACTTGATTTCAGCGGCAAAGTGGCTCTGGTTACCGGAGGGAGTCGTGGTTTAGGTAAGGAAATGGCGTTGGCGCTGGCCGAGCGTGGTGCCGACGTGGTCATCACTAGCCGTAAAGCAGATGCCTGTGAAGCAGTTGCTGAGCAGATCAGGTCTATGGGGCGTAAAGCGCTGCCCTACGGTTGTCATGTGGGCCACTGGGACGAAGTGGGTGCGATGGTTGATGCGGCGTATGAAGCCTTTGGAAGAGTCGATATCCTCATCAACAACGCCGGTATGTCACCCCTGTACGATAAATTGACGGATGTCAGCGAAGAGCTTTTTGATAAGGTTGTTGGGGTGAATTTAAAAGGACCATTTCGACTCATGGCTTTAGTGGGTGAACGGATGGCTGCGGGTGATGGTGGCAGTATTATCAACATCAGTAGTACGGCCTCCCTGAATCCGTCGCCGGGGTCTGAGCCTTATGGGGCCGCAAAGTCTGGTCTCAACGCCCTCACGCGTTCATTCGCCTTTGCTTATGGGCCGAACGTGCGCGTGAATTGTATTGCCGCAGGCCCGTTTTTGACGGACATTTCTAAAGCCTGGGATATGCCTGAGTTTGAAGCCAATGCAAAAGCGAATCTGGCGCTGCAACGGGGTGGAGAGCCTGATGAAATTGTGGGCGCCGCGCTTTACCTAGCCAGCCCGACCAGCGCATTTACCACGGGTACGGTGATTCGAGTGGATGGAGGGACCCGCTAAGGCTCAGCTCGATACGTAGCGTGTACGCACGGTGTACACGCTGTCTCCGGTTAAAATTGCGCCGCGACCAAACAGTCTCCCGTTAGCCCAGTTAGACAGTCCCAGTTCGGGCTTCGCTAACGCAAACTGGCCGTCCACCCAACGTGTGTGGCCGTCGCCAACAAAAGGCGAGCGAACGTGTCGCCAAAAGTGTTGGTGCTCGTCATCGCTGTTACTGATCAGGGTGGCGACCAGGCGTGGACTGTGTACGTTAAACAGCTCCATCGCCTCGTCCAACGAATTCACCAGAATCAGGGTGACCTCGGGAGACTCTTCCCATTCCCACTCGTGGCCGTAGTCGCTACTGTCGATGATTTGCGCTTGGGTTTCTCTCCGGGAGCCCTCTGCTCGGACAATGTCCACGGTTTGGTTGAATAATGTGTCGGGCAGTACACCCGCATCGGTTTCGGAGACGTGTACTTTGAAAGGCGCCCGGCGTGCATCGGCTGCGCGTTGTAATGCCTCTAAAAAAGCTGGAACAAGTTCCGTTGCCCGCTCGCGCACAATGCAACACGTATTGAGGGTGTTGCAGACTTTACGGTCCAAAGAACGCACTACAGCATGACCAAAATCAGCCAGTTCGGTATGTTTGCTGGCCACCATCCAGGCACCGCCAGTACCGTGGAGGCTGACCGGGGTGCCGGCGCTTTGCGCTAATGCCCCTAATTGATCGACCGCGGGTCCGGACCCTCGCGCCACCGCCAGTGAGAGGCGTGGATCGAGGAACAGGGACCAGCCGGCAGCGTGAGAGGTACTGTCGACTAATGTGATGGCATGCTTGGGCAGGCCGGCGGCGATCAAAGCGGGCTGCAAAGCGAGGGTCATGATGGCCCTGGCTGTAGCCAGCGCATCACTACCAATACGAAAAATAACAGTATTGCCACCGCGTAACACGCCACACGCATCAGCCAGGACGTTTGGACGGCCCTCGAAAACAAAGGCGACGACGCCAAGCGCTGCGCCAACTAATTCGATCTGAAACCCGTCATGGGTAATTGTTTCGATGATTTGATCGCGCCGGGTAGGGGTGTGTGCCCAACCCTGTAACCCTTCAATCATGTTGCCGCGCATGGTCTGAGAGACCTCCAGGCGGGTAGTGGACCGTCCCCGTGCTTTAGCCTGGTCGACGTCTTGGGCGTTCACCTGGGCTATTTCCGCCCAGATCTGATTATCGGCTAACGCGCTGGAGAACCGGTGAAAAAAATCGACCAGTTGAGCGTCGCTGACGGCATCCATTTCATTAAATGCCTCAGTGCAGGCAGTGACCGCCTGCTGGGCGATTTGCTGTTCGATGGCGGGTATATGTAACAGGCCAGCCTCAGCATTGGCGACCAATCGATCCCCCGGCTGGAATCGTGCAGCAAGGTGCTCGTCAACGGTGAAAGTCTCGCCCTGGGTAGACAAAATCATGGTGCCTGCTGTGAGTTCTTCGAGCATAGTTGTGGTCCGTTGAATCGATCGGTGTTGAGCGGAAAAGGTGCGTTAATCTCGTGCGGTCAAGCTGAAAAGATAGGCCTCTCTGACGTCTTCGTTGCGCGGCCTGCGCCCATATTTAACCTCATAAAGCGCGCTAAATTGATCAAATTCAGCTTGTTTTGTGACTCGCTGTGCGACCAATTCATACAAATTGTTGTCGATCAGTACCTTGGCATTGGCGTTTTGCTGCAGGTGCTCGACCCAAGTCGCTCGATTCGCGCCGGCATGCACATAGAGCTTTTGATTGTCACCGATGATCCATAGCTTTACCGAATAAGGGTCCTCAGGATTCGTTTCAAGTTCGATGACCTTGGCCGTTGCCTTGTTGGTCCAGCTGTCAGGTATAGACTGAAGTGTGCCGCTTAGTTCGCCGCTGGAGAATGGAATCAGATCGCAGCTGGTCAGCAGTCCGGCCGTTGTGGCCATCGTAAGGGTAAAGAGCAATTTGCGGAGATGAAGGCTGATCATGGCGTTATTGTAGCAACTAAATCGGGCTGAGGGCGGGTAATGGTCGCGGTGCCGTTTTTGTTAAATTCACTGCGTCTCGGAAGCCCCTCAGAGTGGTTTTATGCGCGAGAAGAGGTCGAGTTCAATCCGCTGATACTGGCGAGCATGCGCTCTTCAATCAGTTCTGCCCCATAGAGCGTAGCGAGTGTTCCCAGACCGCCGGGATTCGCAATATTCACCTCCATCACGTACCCCCCAACAGTATCGATAGCGGCGAAACGAATTCCACTGTGCCGCAGGGTTTTCTGTACCTGGGTGATTAACTCTTGGTCTGCCTCATTGAGCGTGGTGGGATGCACGGTACTGCCAAGCGCCAGGTTGGCACGAAACCCCGCCTTTGGTCGGCGCAAGTAGCTGCCGATAACTTGGTCGGCACAAATTAAAGTTCGGGTTTCACCTTCAACAATGGCGTGGATGTATTTTTGCAGTACCCAGTATTGAGGTGGGTAGTGCTGCAGAATGTCCTGCGCCTGTGCGTCATTGTGCACTTTGTGGACCTGGTGTCCGAAGCTGCCGGCGAGTGGTTTGAGTACCCAGGTGTCGGTGGACGCACGGATCTTGGCTGTGAGGTATTGCGGGTCGTTGGATACGTAGGTCGTGGGTGCATAAGCAAGCCAGCGACTTTTACCATGCATGGTTAGGTAAGTGTTTGGTGCATTGATGCAGAGACCGGGCGGCAGGCTGCACAGTAACTCGTGTCGGTCGATGAATGTCGGACGAGGACCGAGACCCAATGGCCAAACCAGTGCGTGAGCATCGCACCGATAAGCCCCACAGTAGAGTTTCCCATCACGCCAGTTCAACGCGTCATGCGGGGCGGTATGGATCTCCCAGCCCGCTTTATTAAACAGCCTCGGTAACCGCTCGTGATTGTCATTATGAGCCGCGGTAGGGCTTTCGAGGAAAAGTATGGCTGGATTCATTTATTTGATGCTAATGCTTCTTTGCGGGGCTGTCGGATTCGCCTTTGTCGTCTAATTTCTCTAGTATTTGCCCCCGAATTAATCAACTCAGGTAAATGCTGTGAGTTCTGCAAGCCTACCAGATTTCTCTTTGAAGACTCACCAGGTCCCCTTGTTTGAGCCGACCGTCCTGGACGCGGCTGCCCGGGATGCATTAAAAGAAAAAATAGCCGAGAAACTCGAGACGTTGGGCGCGGTATTGATCGCTCATTACTACGTGGATGGCGATGTACAAGATCTTGCTGAGGCGACTGGTGGGTTTGTTTCCGACTCGCTTGAAATGGCGCGCTATGGTCGTGATCACGCCGCGGATACATTGATCGTATCCGGTGTGCGATTCATGGGCGAGACCGCAAAGATCTTGTCACCTGAGAAGCGGGTATACATGCCGACGTTGAAGGCCGAATGTTCCCTCGACTTAGGTTGCCCGCCGGAACAATTTGCTGAGTTTGCAGCGTTGCATCCGGACCGAACCGTGGTTGTTTATGCCAATACGTCTGCACGCGTTAAAGCGTTGTCTGATTGGGTGGTGACTAGCAGTTGCGCATTGGAGATTGTGGGGCACCTCCACTCGAAAGGCGAAAAAATACTGTGGGCGCCGGATAAGCACCTAGGTCATTACATTCAGGAAAAAACCGGTGCGGATATGTTGTTGTGGAGCGGCGCGTGTGTGGTGCATGAAGAATTTAAGGGCAAAGCACTCACTGATTTAAAGAAAGTTTTCCCCGAAGCCGCCGTGCTTGTGCATCCTGAGTCGCCAGCCTCAGTGATAGATATAGCCGATGCCGTTGGGTCGACCAGCGCAATCATCAAAGCTGCAGCATCCCTACCTAACGAGACCTTTATTGTGGCCACTGACAAAGGGATCTTTCATAAGTTGCAACAGCTCAATCCGCAGAAACGTTTCATAGCCGCCCCAACTGCGGGTGACGGTGCGGAGTGCCGCAGCTGTGCCCATTGTCCGTGGATGGCGATGAACGAACTGCAGACGTTGGATCGGCTACTGTCGGATGTCACCTATCGAGCTGACTGTGAAATTATAGTGGACCCCACGATTGGCAGACGGGCAAAGCGGCCACTGGACAGGATGCTGCAGTTTCAGCAATCACATTAGCGTTAGACGGTGAACTCTGGACCTTGCCCAATTGCACCTTAATCTGAGGTGCAGGGCTAACCAGCGTGTTCAATCCCCGCGAGTTGGCGGTAGATAATGCCAATGATCATGCCAGCCAGGGGTATGCCCCAGATCCATCCGATGACGGTCACGAAGCTCAAAATGATGATGACGATCATGATGATCATTAAACCGAGCACGGTCCAGAAATGTGGATTTACCAGCCCAATTGAGGCCTTGATGGCATCAATAATCCCGAGTTTTTTGTTCAGACACAGCGGCAGAGCTATATAGGTCGCAACGGTCAGATAGATGCCCGGTAAGATGAGTAGTAGATAGCCCAGCCAAGTCATGAGAGCAATGACGATGCCCAGGCCCGCGAGCTCAAAAAACCGGTTGTAGTACATAAATAACTGGCTGAAAGCGACCGGTTCGCCGACGCTGTGCCGAACGCACACCATGCAAATACCCCCAACCAAAGGGTAGGAAACGATCGTCATAAGTTGCGATGCAAGGTACGACTGCGATAAATCGGTCAGCGCAAAAGTTGCCACACTGGCCTGAATGATCGCGTTAATGAGCACAACAATCAGGCCACCACCGATCACGATCCCTTTAACACCATCGGTCCGAGCCCAGGCTTCGGAAAGGGTTTTGCCTATCAGCAAATCACCGGGGCCAGAGTCCGTGGCTTTGGGCGTGTGGGGTTGTTCACCTTGCATGCTGGTTTCCTCAGTAATGATCCGGTGGTGCCCTGCGGGCCTTTATATCCTGACAGAACCTATTGCGCAGACTGGGCTCGCGTTGAGTCAGTGGTTTGATTAACTTTGTTGCTCGATTCGAATTGCGGTGCGCATGTCCTGAATTCGCTGATTGAGTTTTGCCTGCAGCTGTGGGTTACGGCGGCTCACTAGACGCTTGGCGTACTCCAGGTGCTGGATCGAACGGTGATAGGCTCCGTGCAGATAGAAAAAATCCGCGCGTGCCAGGTGCACTCCGGTGATATTGCCTGCCAAGCCGGCGGTCTCTGCCAGCTCATACCAGACGTCGACGTCATCGGGATAGCGCTTGGACAAATTCAACAGCGTCGCTTCAGCGTCGTCATAGCGACCTTGTGCAATCATCGCTTTGGCGTAGAGCATCGATAAGGGAGGGTTATCGGGATTCAGTGCCAATTGCTGGCGTAACATACTCTGGGCCTGCTCACTGCGTGCGCCCTCAATGAGTAACTCAGCGTATGCCGCGTTGTACAAGATACTTTGTGGATTCAGCGCGTACACGGCCTCGACCCGTGACAATGCCTCCTCGTGCTGACCGAGTTTGCTCATAGACAGCGCCAAGCCGTAACTTGCGGCAAGATCGCCAGTACTTTGCTGTAGGCGTTTGCGATAAGTGTCCACACCCTGGCTATGGTTTTTACGATAGTGCACTTCGGTGCGCACCCGCATCAATTGGTAATCGAGTGAGTCTTCGTAGTCCTGTTTGGCAAAATTCATCGCTTGATTTCGAGCATCGGCGATACGCGTTTCGGATAACGGGTGAGTGAGGAGAAATTCTGGCGGCTTGCGCGTGAAGCGGTAGGTCCGTTGCATACGCTCAAACATGCGTGAAGCGGCATTCGGGTCCAGACCTGCGCGTGCCATGGTATTCATGCCGATACGATCAGCCTCGGTTTCACGCTCGCGGCTGAATCTCAATTGATTCGCTTGAGCGGCAGCCTGCACGGTGCTCAGTGCCGCAATGGCAGCATCGCCGCCACCCGCAGCGCCAAGAATCAGTGCTGCAATCATGCTGGCCAGTGTCGGTAGGCTTTGGCGCCGCTGCTCCTCTACGCCGCGCGCGAAATGGCGCTGACTCAAATGGGCCAGCTCGTGGGCCATGACGGAAGAGTATTCATGGACGTCCTCTGCGGCCAGTATCAACCCGAGGTTAATACCTACGACACCGCCGGGTGCGGCAAACGCGTTGATGCTGGGATTATCAATCACCACAACGCTTAAAATAGCCTCGCGCAGATTGGAATGCTGAGCAAGCTGCCCCAGTTGCTGGGTGACATAGTATTTGATCAGCGGGTCATCAACGGTGTTCAGATTGGCGTTGATTTGTTTGAGAAAGCTTTGACCAATGCGCTTCTCCAACTGGGGTGAAATCAGGGATGAAGACGCATCGCCCAGGCTGGGCAAGCGTGAGGGGTCGCCATATGAGGCACTACCGGACAGGATCAGTACGATGCAGGCAATCAGCCGCCGGGACTTGACCCAGTCGCAACAATGGCTTAATCGAACGGTCAGCTTAGGCAAAAGGCGCTTCATAAGGGTAGATCATACGCTAATTTGCTTTCGACAGAACGGCTCGGCGCACTCGCGACTGGGTCTGTGTCATAATTCTGAGGTTGAATTTGGATTCTCATGATGAATTTGGAACCCACATGCACAAAGAAGTTCGTACGTTAGATGTAACCGGCTTGAATTGCCCGATGCCCCTACTAAAAGCCAAGAAGGCCCTGAACGAAATGGCAGGGCAAGAGATCCTGAAAGTTTTGGCGACAGACCCCGGATCAGTTCGAGATTTTGAGGTATTCACCCGACAAAGTGGCAACACGCTGCTGGAATCAAATGAGCACGACGGTGTTTACGTGTATTTGATTGAGAAGAAAGCATGAAATTTATCAATGTCATCAGCGCCTGGGTGAATCGATATTTCTCCAACGCGGAAGCCATCTACCTGGTGGCACTGATCGGCCTAGTCTTGCTGGTGTTGGGCACCCTTGGCACTTTCTTAGCGCCGGTAATCGCCGGATTGGTCTTCGCTTTTCTGCTGCAGGGTCTGGTCAAATGGTTAGAGCGGATCAAGGTTCCTCGCCTGCTTGGAGTGTATTTTTCATTTCTCTTATTCACGGGTTTAATTCTGGCATTTTTGCTGATTGTCGTGCCCCTGTTGTTGCAACAAATGCAAGGCTTGTTGGGGTTGATACCCACCGGTATTGGGGTACTGCGTGAAGGGGTCGCCGATCTGGCCTTGCGCTTTCCGGAGTATGTTACACCGGCACAAATTTCCAACCTGATTGATCAAGCCGCGCGTGAGGTCGGTAACTTGGGTGCGACCGTAGTAGAGACTGCTTTTGCCCAGGTGACTTCACTATTTGGTCTGTTGATCTATTTGGTATTAGTGCCTATATCGACCTTTTTCTTCCTCAAAGATAAAGATCTGCTGCTGGACTGGCTAGCGACCTTATTGCCCTCAGATAGGTCGTTGCTCACTGCAGTGGGCTCAGAAATGAACGAACAGTTAGGCAACTACGTGCGCGGTAAATCCATCGAAATACTCATCGTTGGCGTGACTACTTTTGTCAGTTTCACGTTGACAGGACTCAATTACTCGGCATTGCTCGGGGTGGCGGTTGGGTTATCGGTGCTCATTCCGTATGTAGGCGCCGCCGTGGTGACCCTGCCGGTTTTTTTGGTCGCGGTGATCCAGTTCGGCTGGACCTGGGATCTGGGTCTGATCATGATCGTGTACGGTGTCATTCAATTTCTGGACGGCAACGTACTGGTCCCTCTCCTGTTCTCTGAAGTGGTGGATCTCCACCCGATTACCATCATTGTTGCAGTGCTTGCCTTTGGTGGCCTGTGGGGAGTGTGGGGCGTATTCTTTGCAATTCCGCTGGCGACGTTGATCAAAGCGATTTATAAAGCGTGGCCGCGATATTCAGAAATTAATGCCGTCGCAGACTAATCGGTGTTGTAGGGCGCACAGCGTGGCCCGGGTACCAAGTAATTTTACCAGGGCGCTTGTTCCCAAAGGGCAGGCTGCGTACCATTTGCGGTCTTACTTTATCTTATTGGGGCTTTGGCCATGCTAAAAGGCAGCATTGTAGCGCTTGTAACGCCGATGGATGCCCACGGCGACGTTGAATGGACAGCCTTGGAGGCCCTGGTTGAGTGGCACATCGAGTCTGGCACCGATGGGATTGTGCCAATGGGCACGACCGGAGAGTCGGCGACTCTAGATACAGACGAACATCTCCAGGTGATCAAACGCACCATCGATATAGTGGCCGGCCGGGTGCCGGTGATTGCGGGTACCGGCAGTAATGCAACGGCGGAAGCAATCCACCAAACACAGCAAGCCCAGGCCGCTGGGGCAGATGCGTGTCTGCTGGTGACCCCTTACTACAACAAACCGACACAAGCAGGCCTTATTGCCCATTATGAGGCAGTGGCGGCGGCCTGCGATGTCCCTCTGGTGCTGTACAATGTCCCCCCTCGAACGGCCTGTGATCTGCTAGCGGAAACCGTGGCGACGCTCAGCGTCCACCCGAAAATAATTGGGATCAAAGAGGCCTGTGGTGACGCCTCGCGTGTCGGTGCAATACGTCAATTAGTGGATGATGAGTTTGTTATCCTCTCCGGAGAAGACGCACAAACGCGGGACATGCTTGATTTAGGAGCAACCGGTACTATTTCGGTCACAGCAAACGTTTGTCCGCGTGAAATGGCAGAGTTTCTAAATGCCTATCTCAGTGGCGATCGCGACGCGGCCGTGGCTTTGGATGCAAAGCTGCAGCCGCTGCACGAGATTTTGTTTGTTGAACCGAATCCCACGCCTGCGAAATGGGCGCTGCACCTGATGGGTAAGATAGGCCCCGGCATCAGATTACCCTTGATGCCGCTGACACAGGCCAATGAGGCGCAACTTCGCGCGCGTTTAAGTCAAATTGGAGCGCTTTAATGAGCCGTTTGTTGCTAGTAGGTTTGATTCTGTTTCTCAGTGCCTGTGGATGGATAAAACGAGGGGACGATGGGTTGTTCTTAAACCCCAAAGACGATTACCTGTCCTCTGTACAGCACAATGAATTGGTTGTTCCCGATGACTTACGGAGTCTGGAAAACACCGACCCTTTTCCGATCCCCGTAACGCCTGAATCAGAAAATCCTTCGTTCTACGCACAGCGACCTCCCCTGCCCGATGCCATTTATGCCAATGACAATCGAGATGAAGTGCGCATTCAGCGTTTGGGAGAGCGTCGCTGGTTGGTTGTCCCTGAACCCGCGACCACGGCTTGGCCTAAACTCAAGCAGTTTCTGGCAGAAAATGCGGTGCCTCTGACTTACGAAGCGCCGCAAACTGGCCGGCTCAACACCGGATGGTTGAAAGTTGAAGATACTGAATATCGGGACGTAATTCGTTCTTTGATAAAAGATGCCAAGAAAGCTGACCTGGCAATGCTCGGGCAGGATCGGTTTCTGATCAAAGTCGAGCAGGGGCTCCGCCCGCTGACGACTGAAATTCATGTCAGACATGAAAACGACAGTCAGTCACTGCCTATGCGAGATAGCATTGTCGTGATTGATGGTTTGAGATCACACAACGACGAGGCGGAAGACACGCTGCTGAACGAAATTGGTGCCTATATTGCCGCAAAAGTGTCGGAACAGACGGTGTCTAAGGTGGCGTTGCAGATTGGCAGCACCAAAAAGACCGAGCTTGGGCGCGATGAAAGTGGCAACCCGGTGCTCCATCTGTATCTGGATTATGAGCGCGCTTGGGCCACCTTAGGGCAGGCTCTGGATAATGCCGAAGTAGAAATACGGGATGTAGACCGAGACACGGGTTTGTTCGATGTGAACATACCCGCGACGGTGTTCACGGGCGAAGAGCAAAGCACCGGTTTCTTTTGCCGTTTAACCTTTTCCTGTGAAAATAATGAAGCTTTAGACGTTCGGATTAAGCTTCAAGGGGCCAGTCAGGATTTCTCAGTGAGCGTAATGCAGGCTCCAGATGGTCAGTTGATCGACCCCGATCTCGCGCAGCAGATTTTGGTCTTGATCCGAGAATACGCTGCCTGATGGGGTTTGCTTCTTTAGGTAGCGGTTCTAAGGGCAACGGCACAGTCGTTGCGCTTGCCGAGAGTATCTTTCTGGTAGATTGCGGATTTACGCTCCGTCAGGCAGAGCGCCGATTGTCTCGGTTGGGCCTCAGTGGGGGTGACCTGGACGCTATACTGGTAAGTCATGAGCACTCGGATCACATCTCGGGTGTCGCTGGTTTAGCGCATAAGTATGGTATTCCGGTTTATGCATCCTATGGCACACTGAAGTACGACCTGAAAGGCGCGGTGTGCCATCCCTTTGATGGCGACAGTCCCTTTTCTATCAATGGGGTCGATATTAATCCCGTTTGTGTGCCCCATGATGCTCGTGAACCCACCCAATTTGTGCTGTCTGACGGGGTAGAGAGAGTCGGCGTGCTCTCCGATCTGGGCTGCGTAACATCGCATGTCGTCTCCCAGTACAAAAACCTCACGCATCTGTTGGTGGAGGCGAATCACGACCGAACCATGCTCACCCAGGGTCGATATCCGCCGCAATTAAAACGGCGCGTGGGTGCCGATTATGGCCATCTCTCGAACGAACAGGCGGTACAGTTGATATCTCAGGTGGCGCACCCGCAACTGCAGGTGGTGGTTGGTCATGTCAGTGAGCAAAACAATTGCCAGCAGCGTCTCGCGGAAGCGTTGCTGCCGCTGCATAACGAAATTGCTGAATTACAGATCGCCAATCAATCTGACGGATTTGGCTGGATTGGTGCACAGCCAATTCGGCGCCAGATATCCTTTGCGTGACACAGGCTCGGTGTAAGATATCGCCCGTTTTCATAACCTCTTAACGACGTACATTAAATATGGATGCATTAACTTTTCCCATTACCCCAGAAAATTTTCAGACAGAGGTCATCGAACGCTCGAATTCGATGCCTATTTTTGTCCTGTTTTGGGCCGATCAGGTGCCGCCGTCGGTGCAAGCGCGGACTCAACTTGAGCAATTGATTGGCGCCTTTGCGGGCAAAGCGGCATTGGCTTTGTCAGATGTGGCGCAGGATCAGACGCTGGCGCAACATTTGCGAGTGCAGGGGTTGCCGAGTATTCGGGTAGTGCACCAAGGTAAAGTGGTCGAACAAATTGATGGCCCGGCAGATGAGAGCCAGCTGCGCTCGTTGCTTGAAACGTTGACTCAATCATCGACAGAATTGCTCAAGGGCCAGTTGGACCAAATGCTGGCCATGGGTGATTTTGATACCGCCATTAATATGTTGCAGCAGGCTGTGCAGGAAGAGCCGAATAATCACGGGTTTCGCGTAGAGTTGGCCGACGCTTTATTGCGCAGAGGTGACCTGGATGACGCGCGAATGGTCTTGGGTTCAATTCCGGAGGAGACAGCTGAAAGAGAGCGACCGCAGAATCGGCTTGAATTCATGGAAGAATCTGCGGGGTTTGAACCGATCGAAGAACTGCGGACGAGACTGCAAGACACTCCTGACGACCTCGAATTGAAGTATCAACTCGCGGTACATTTGGCGGTGGAAAATGAGTGCGAAGCGGCTTTGGATTTAGCGATGGACATCCTTCGAACCGACCGTGAGTTTCGAGAGGACATCGGTCGCCTGACGATGATTCGAATATTTGCGCTGCTCGGTAAAGGCAATGAACTGGCGAATAAGTACCGGCGAAAAATGTTCAATTTCATGCATTGATGAGATTGCACGGCACTGTCCTAAGTCCGGCGTGAGCACGGTTGACAGGCCGTTTAACCCGCCTAAAGTGCGCTACACTGGCGACGCACGGGCGGTCAAGTGCGGGGCGTACGTTACCGTCTGACCCACTCGTGTCAGCGTCTTCGGACACAACACCCACTGATTATAACAGTTTTTTAAAGTGGTGAATGAGCGGCGCTGTAAAGAGTGAATCCATGCAGTTTAGGCTCTATATTGTTAGCAGATACTAACTTCGCTGGTTGCGGTCTTATACACACTTGGCAACAAACGTTGCCCCTGCTTTGTATTGACCCCGATTTCTCATCTTTCGCATCACAGATGACTTATAAGTAATTGTTAAATAAGGATAAAACGGATTTTCATGGCGGTAGGCCTATTTTGAGGGCTGTCTTCGCAGGGAGGGAAGTCTGCAGACCGCCTAAAGTTATCCTCAAAGTTATCCACAGGAAGAATGTTGCTTAATCTTCGCGATTACTTGCAAAATGTCGTTGGTTAGAAAAAAAAGGAATATGGCGTGGCTATCGGTGATCAGGATCTTTTAGTACAAAAAATTGCCCAATATAAAGACCAAGGCGCGAATAAGGCTAAGGTCGGCCTGACGGACATCGACGGCGTCATCCGGGGCAAGTTTGTCAGTCTCGATAAACTCGCCTCATTGATGGAAAAGTCGGGTGGGTTCTGTGATTGCGTGTTTGGTTGGGACGTCGACGACCAACTCTACGACGCGGGGGATTATACGGGTTGGCATACTGGATTTCCCGACACCGCTTTTCGTCTGCTGACCGAAACCGAACGCTGGTTGGATGAAGAAAACTGTCCTTATTTTGTGGCCGAATTTGTGCAACGAGATGGGAGCCCGCATCCCTTGTGCCCGCGTACACGACTGCAACACGTGCTCGATTTGTATGCGGACAGAGGCTTGTCCGTCCGGTCAGGTTTTGAGTACGAATTCTTTGTGTTTTCTGAAACGGCCCATTCCGTTCGAGAAAAGGGGTATCGTAACCTAACTCCCATTACGCCGGGTAATTTTGGGTATTCCATGCTTCGCACGTCGGTTGAAGCTGAATTGTTCGGTGGCCTGATGGATTATGCTCAGGCGATGGGATTTGACTTGGAAGGTTTGCACTGTGAAACCGGTCCCGGTGTATGGGAGGCGGCTTTAAGGTCGGAGATTGGAGTCGAGGCCGCAGATCGGGCAAGCCTGTTTAAAACTTTTGCGAAGGTATTTCTGCAACGACGTGATTTGATGGGTACGTTTATGGCGAAGTGGTCGATGGATTATCCTGGCCAGAGCGGGCACTTTCACTTCAGTGTGATTGACGAGCATCAGTCGAACCAATTTTATGATGGGGCTGCAGCGGAGGGTATTTCAAACATGCAGCGTCATGCGGTTGGCGGCTTGCAGCGTTACCTGCCTGAAATGTTGCCTCTGCTGGCGCCAACTATTAACAGCTACACTCGGCTGGTTAAAGGCGCCTGGGCGCCGACAGCAGCAACTTGGGGTGTTGAGAATCGTACTGCCGGTATTCGTGTTGTGCCCGCGGGCGCGAACGCCCAGCGCATTGAGTGCCGGGTGAGCGGCGCGGACGCCAATCCTTATCTGGCTGCTGCTGGGACGCTGCTCGCTGCCCTGCGAGGTATTGAAGAAGCGCTGGAGCCGACAGCGCCGGTCTCAGGCAACGCCTACGAGATTCAAGATACGCTCCCAGCCGAGCAGCAGTTTCCGACCAATCTGCGTGCATCAGCGCAGCGTTTGGCGCAGTCAACCGTAGCACGCTCGGGATTGGGAGAAACCTTTGTTGAACATTTTGTCATGTCTCGACTGTTTGAATGTGCCGAGTACGACCGTAATCTAAACGATTGGCAGTTGGCTCGTTATTTCGAAATTATTTAGGAATCTCCACCGTGACGTTGCACCTGGGTATTTTACAGACCGACCATGTGTTGACTGAATTTCAGGAGACGCACGGTGACTATACGGACATGTTTCACGGCCTTTTTAAGTCAGTCTCTGATGAGGTCGTTTTTACTGACTATGACGTTCAGCTAGCGGTACCGGACAGCCTGGATTGTGATGCGTATGTGATAACGGGCAGCCGTCATAGTGTTTACGAAGACTTGCCCTGGATCCCGGACTTGGTCGAATTTGTGCGCAAGATTCTCGCCGATCAGCGACAAGTGATTGGGATCTGTTTTGGTCATCAATTGATCGCACACTATTTTGGCGGTCGTACCGAGGCGTCGGAGCGAGGGTGGGGGGTTGGTGTTCATGCCTCGGAGGTCTTAGGCCAGTATCCGTGGATGCAATCCCCCCGAGATCAGATTTCGCTTTTGTGCAGCCACAAAGATCAGGTGACAGCCTTACCGACGGGTGCAAAGCTGTTTCTACGCAGTGAATTTTGCCCGATGGCTGGCTACGTGATTGCAGATCAAGTGGTTACGGTCCAGGGTCATCCTGAATTTAACAAAGCGTATTCTGGCGCTTTGTTGAATAAACGCCGCGACATACTCGGAGAATCGGTTTTTCAGCAGGGAGTGGAAAGCCTAACTCAAGCCACGGATGATGAGCTGTTTGCACGTTGGCTGCTCAAATTCGCGCAAGGGGGCGATAGGTGACCCCGATTGTGTTGACATCCCTTTGACGAGGGGTGTCAGTTAATAGGGCCGTGAAAGGCGTTGTGCTGTGCACTAAGGTCTAAGTGCTGCGAAGGAGGAGGCCGGTGTTTAAACGAGAGATTAAAGCGTTATTGGTCATGACGCTGGTGCTGTTCAACTCGGCGTGTAGTGTCAAGTTTGCGTACAACAATATGGACCGCTTCGTCCGTTGGCAGGTCAATGACTATTTAGATCTGAACACGGCTCAGCGCGCTTATTTCAAAGAAGAATTGGCAGCGTTAATCGTCTGGCACAGGCGAGATCATTTACCCCTGTATGCCGACTATTTTGAGGGTCTTGCACTACAGTACAGCGATGGGGTCAGCGAAGCACAGATACAGGCATTGTTTGAACAGTTCATGGTCTGGGGACTGGAAATTGAAGATCGTGCAATGCCCATGACCATTCACCTCCTCAAAAGTCTAAGTGATGAGCAAGTAGCGTCGCTGCCGGTGCAGCTGGAAAGAAGCAATCTCGAGCTGATGGAAGACGAGATGGGAGTGTCGCTCGAAGAGGCGCAAACTCAATGGGCAGAAGATATTGAACAAGTGATGACCCGTTTTACAGGACGGCTTGATCGACGCCAGAAAGCATACATCAGCTTCAAAGCAACAGCGTATCAACCCGAACGTGCTTTATGGGCGGAGTATCGCCGGCGTTGGCAGGCCGATATGATGCGGCTGCTTGAGGCGCGTCACGATGTGGACTTTGGTCCTAAATTTCATGATTTGGCGAAATCCAGGGAGGCGTATTACGGACCTGAATACACGACGATGAATAACGAAAATATAGCGCTCAGCAGGGAAGTAAGTGCTTACTTGCTATCCAATTTAAATGAGCGACAGTCACGCCGTTTGACCGAATCGATCGAAGAATTGGCAAGAGATTTTTCGGATTTGGCAACCCAGGGCGCTGACTGAGGCTCGACTCGGCGATTAAAACGACTTGCTGAGAGCCTGTCAGGCGTCGCTCTACTGATCCGCGAGCAGACCGCGATCATCCAACACCAGCCACGCGATGAGATAGCTGGCGATCATCAACTTAGGCACGAACAATCCGCATATCACCACGCTCACGCGGATGATGGACGGATCACACCGGTAGTACCTTGCCAGGCCCGCGCACACACCGAATACCCAACCCTTTTTGCGGTCCAGCTGTAATTGACGTCTGAAACGTCTAGCGAATTCTTTGGCCATGCTTTGCTCCTTATACCAATTTAAGTGCTTCGACCCACAATCCGAAGGCGGCGAATACCGCAATGAGCAGTGCTGTGCTCCAGAGTGTGGCGCGAGGGTAGGCTATTCTTGAAAGTCTTAGGGCTGAGTTCATGATTGAGTCCTGATGTCCTTGGTGAGTGCTCAAAACGCTGTCTTTGCCTGGATAGATTCAATAGTTGTGCCAACCTGAACCGGTGGTCTAAAACCCGGAAATTGTCGGATTTTCAGGCACATATCGGCCTGAAACGCGGGATTTTAATCAGCACAGTCCTGAGTGGGTGGTTAATTTAACCAATTGTTAGGTTTTATGATCGACCGTGACGGTCGTGTCTTATCCTGGCAGACAGGCTTGCACAATGGACTTTAGGCACGCAAAGCCGTGGTTGGCGCTTGAGTCAACCGGCCCGCGGAGGCTAACTTAGGCTTTGGACGGGAAACCAAACTAGACGAAACTAAGAAGAAACGAGGGGATCGATGAATTTACACTTTGCAACGGCTTGGGAAATGGTTGCGGATTTGTATCCTAACCGGGCAGCGGTCATCTGTGATGGCAAAACAATCCATTGGCAGCAGTTTGAACAACGCGCAGCCTCGATTGCGACAGTGCTACAGGCACACGGCCTGGGGCCGGGTGCGAAGGTTGCCCTGTATTTGCACAACTCTAATGAATATCAGGAAGCTCAGTTCGGCATTTTCAAAAATGGTGGATGCCCGGTTAATGTGAATTATCGATACAAAGCGGACGAGTTGGTGTACTTGCTCGAAAATTCGGATGCTGAAGCGGTTTTCTACCACGCGTGTTATGCCATGCGCATCTGGGAAATTAAAGACCGGTTACCGAACCTGAAACTGTTTGTGCAGGTCGACGACGGCACTGAAATGTTGATGGATTTTGCGGTCGACTACGAACGAAGCATCCGCAACAGTCAACCTGCCCCCCGCATGACCCATGACCCTGATAGCGTCTATATGCTTTATACCGGTGGCACGACGGGTTTACCCAAAGGGGTGATGTATCCCGTGGGTGGGTTCACCCAATTTTTTCTGAACATGGGGGCCGCGAGTCGAGAGCTGGCTCCGCCGACTGATCTGTCAGGCTATGCGGACATGCTGGCACAGGTGGCCTCTCCGCCGGTCACGTTGGTGGGTTGTCCGCTGATGCATGGCACTGGCTGCTGGCTCGGTAGTTTTCTGCCGATGTTAATGGGCGGCACTGTGGTGACGACCGCAAAACAAGGTCTTGACCCGGATTTGCTCTGGGCGCTCACGGAGCAGCACCACGTTACGGATATTGTCATCGTCGGAGATGCGTTCGCCAAACCCATGCTCGAGGCTTTGGACACTGCCAGTCAGCGTGGGACACCTTATGATCTGTCCTCGTTACAACAGATTCAATCCAGTGGAGTAATGTGGAGTTACGAGACCAAGCAGGGGCTGCTGAAGCATCACGATATGGTGCTGACGGATATTATGGGTTCCAGCGAAGGGGGCATGGGCAGCTCCGTGACAACGCGAGATTCGGTGTCGCGCACCGCCAGTTTTGCGATCAATGAGGGAGTTAAAGTGATTGCTGATGACGGCGCTTTGGTCGAACCGGGATCAGGGCAAATTGGCAAGTTAGCGACGTCAGCTTTTGTGCCACTGGGCTATTACAAAGATCCTGAGAAGTCGGCTGCGACATTTCGCGAGGTGGACGGGGTCCGCTATAGTTTTCCGGGTGATTACGCAACGGTTGAAGCGGATGGTTCCATCACATTGCTGGGGCGGGGGAGTGTTTGCATTAATACTGGCGGTGAGAAGGTTTTTCCCGAAGAGGTAGAGGAAGCGGTCAAAAGACACCCAGATATCGTTGATTGCCTCGTTGTTGGTGTACCTGATGACCGTTTTGGTGAGCGTATAGTTGCGGTGACCGCGTGTCGCGACGGACAAACGATATCCACTGAAGAGTTGATTGCATTTTCCAAGGACCATTTGGCGGGCTATAAAGTGCCGCGGCAAATACTCCAGGTCCCGGTCGTGCGTCGTGCACCAAATGGCAAAGCGGACTACAAATGGGCAAAAAGTACCGCTCTTGCGGCGGTTTGATCTGGCTGGCGCGATCTGCGCAGATTGCGTAGCCGCCAGTGGGCTCAGGCCAAGCGTAGCCTTGGGCACTCACAGCGACGGTCGAGCGGAACGCCAGTGTGAGGCTCGGCGCCGCGTGATGGTTACTCGTCCTTTAGTAATTTACTGCACCCCGGCGTTGGCTTTTTCGTGGGCGTTCCATTCTTCGAGATTTTGTCCATATTCAATCATGACATGTTTCTGGTAGGCAGGCCGAGCGGTGAGCCGCTGATACCAAGCTGTCATATTGGGTAGTTCGGGGCGCTCGATGGGCAGTGTCATATATCGATATGCGATTGCGCCATTGACAATGTCGGCCATGGAGAGCGCGTCTCCAGCGATGTAGTCCCGGCCCTCGAGTTGTGCATCCAATTGGCTAAAAATTTTTCCGCAATTCGTCACGTGTTTAGCGATTTTTTCGGGGGTCCCTGGTAATCCACGTACCAGCATCTGGAACAGGGGGAAGAAAGCGTTTGAAATGTCGCTGCGGTGCCATTCCATCCACATGTCGGCTTCGGCGAGTTGAGTTGGGTCCTCGGGCCACAATGAGCCTCTGCCATAGTGATAGGCGAGATATCTGACGCAAGCCCCGGATTCCCAGACCGTCAGTTCGTTGTCTCGTAGGGTAGGAACGACCGCGTTGGGGTTAGGATAATGCTCCGGGTAGCCGAAAGACCCGCCAACATCTTCTCGCTGGTACTCGCAGTTGAGTTCGCCCAGCGTCCACATTACCTTCTGAACATTGGCGGAATTTCGTCTGCCTAATACCCGTATCATGTTGTCTCTCCCATTCGTGGCTTGGCGTTGCGCTGCGGACTGGCTGCCCGCATCGGACATTTAGGTTCTTGGACATTGAAGGTTACAGGAGATCTGCACTGGAGCACAAAAGGCGCCGGCACCATGTTAGAACCATTGTTGAGATCGATAATAAAATTTTGCGGGGATGGCGTAGTCGGTTGAGTTGCCTATAGACTGAGGGCTTGTTGTTTTGGGTCGTGAATCGACATGAAATTGTTTAGTTGGATCACCACCGTTGTCGTCTGTGGTTTAGTGGCAGTGGCGCTGGGCGTGTATAAATACAATCAGATTAGCGCCGCGATTGCTCTGGGTGAGTCATTTCCGGAGCCTGCAGAAGCAGTAGAGGTTTACATTGTGCAATCGATGCCACGCCAGGCGTCGGTCGCGGTCACCGGTGAAGTCGTGGCGACTCAATCGGCAACACTCCAAAACGAGTTGACGGGTCGTATCGTTGAGGTGGGTTTTGCCCCGGGTGCGCAAGTCAGACAAGGGCAGGTCTTATTGCGTCTGGATACCTCCCAGGAACGCGCGCAATTGGATGAAGCCAGGGCGGATCAAAAAATAGCCCGCTTAGCCCTGAAGCGTGCGCAACGACTGGTTAGGAGTGGGGCGGGTTCGGTGGAAGTGCAAGACCAGGCACAAGCCCAATACGATGGCGCTCTGGCAAGAGTGTCAGCGCTGCTGGCGCTGATCGAAAAGAAAACGTTGGTCGCACCGTTTGCGGCGGTCACCAGTTTGCACCAATTGGAAGTTGGCCAATTTTTGGATGCCGGTACCGAAATTACCACGCTGGTCGGATTATCGGACTTCATTTGGATTGACTTTACACTGCCGCAGGACAATGCGGCGATCGAAGTTGATAGCCAGGTGGAAATACTCGCGGGGCAAATCTCACGGCCGCTGAACGCAACGGTTATTGCCCGGGACGCTGCGGTTAATGTACGGAGTCGCAATTTAAAGTTACGTGCGCGTTTGCCCGCAACAGCGGCTGAAAATTTGCTCCCCGGCATGCTGGTCAGGGTGAATGTGCCGCTAGGCGAGGAATCTGTAACTTTGGTGGCGCCGCCCACAGCGGTTCGCCGCAATGCCATGGGTGCAAGTGTGTATGTTCTGGAGTCGGTAATGGAAAACGGGGTGCAAAAAACGCGCGCCCGCAGGCGTGCTGTAACGCTGGCGAACATACCCAAAGCAGATCTCGAGCAGGATTTAGTGTTAATCACCGAGGGGTTGGAAGTCGGCGAAAAAATTGCCGCGATTGGCGCTTTCAAGCTGCGCGATGGCGTTCTCGTATTGCCTAAAGCAGCTGATCCGGAGGTTGCAAAACGGGTTGTTGGACGTTGAGCGCTCACCTGAATAATCGCCTATTGCCGAAAACCACCCAAATACCGCGGGTCACGGATATCTTTGTCGAACGCCCGGTGGTAGCGATCGTTATTTCCTTATTGCTGGTGCTGATCGGCGTGCGTGCAGCGCTCGAGCTACCTGTGCTGCAATATCCGAAAATAGAAAGCTCCTCCCTGATTATCACCACACCCTACATCGGTGCGGCTGCTGCGACGGTGCAAGGGTTCGTGACTGAGCCCATCGAGCGCGCCGCTGCCTCTGTGCCCGGGGTAGACTATGTGGATTCGCAAACTCAGGCAGGGATGTCGACGGTGACAGCCTGGTTAAAGCTGAATGAGGACAGTACGCGTGCGCTGGCGGAACTCAACACTCGACTGAGTCAGATTCGCTTTGAGTTGCCCGCTGGAGCAGAAGATCCCTCTGTCACGGTTGAGCGAGCTGATCGACCCCAGGCAGGCTGGTACCTTGATGTACCGATCTATGAGGGCATGGACAGGGCATTGCTCACAGATTATCTGGTGCGCCAAATTAATCCGCGCTTCGCTGCGATTGATGGGGTACTGAAAGTAACCCTTGAAGGCGGGCGTGAGCCCGCCATGCGTGTGTGGCTCGATCCTGATCGAATGGCCGTTTTTAACGTCAGTACAGAAGATGTGACGGCGGCGTTAAGTCGCAACAACATCATTGCCACCATTGGTTCAAGCGAGAATACCTCCAGGCGCATTGATCTCTTGATGGATTCTAATTTAACCAGCGAAGCGCAATTTGGGCAGTTGGTCATCGCCGAAGTGGATGGCGCGCTGATTCGTCTAAGTGATATAGCCAGGGTTGAACTTGGGGCGGTTGAGGCGACCGGCACCACCCGCATCAGTAATCAGCCAGCGGTATTTATCGCGATCTATCCATTGCCCGGGGCGAATGAAATTGCCATTGCTGATGCGATGTATGAGGTCATTGATGATCTCGCGGCAGACCTGCCGGATGGCATGAAAATAGAAATTGGGTTTGATATCACGCAGTACATGCGCAGCGCTTTGCGTGAAATTACCATAACGCTGGTGGAAACCATACTGTTGGTAGGGGTTGTGGTCATCATGCTCATGGGGTCTATTCGTACTGCGCTGGTGCCGCTGGTCACGATTCCTATTTCGCTACTCGGGGCGGTCGCCGCCATGAGTGTGATGGGTTTCTCGCTGAATTTGCTCACGGTGCTGGCGATTGTCTTGTCGGTAGGCCTGGTAGTCGACGACGCTATTGTCGTGGTTGAAAACGTGGCCCGGTATATGCGCGAGGGCATGTCGCGCTACGAGGCAGCATTGGCCAGTTCCAGACAACTGTTCGCGCCGATTATCGCGATGACATTAACGTTAACCGCGGTGTATGCGCCCATTGGGTTTTTATCCGGGTTAACCGGCGTGATGTTCAAAGAATTCGCGTTTACGTTGGCCGTAGCGGTGTTGATTTCTGGATTCGTAGCGCTGACGTTGTCGCCGGTAATGAGTGGATTTGTAAATGCCGAAAGTGGACAAGATGGGCGGTTTACGCGGATCGTTAATCAATTATTTGCCTGGACGCAAAACCACTATCGCGGTCTGCTGGATGTATTGTTGCGGAACAATGGGCCAATACTCTTTGCCGCTGTGTTTATCGCGTTATTGGCGGTCCCGTTCTACTTGTTTTCTCAAAGTGAATTAGCGCCTACCGAAGACCAAAGTGAAGTGATGGTGATTGTCACGGCACCGCCGGAGGCCTCATTGGACTACACCGAGCGCTACATGTATGAAGTGGTAGACATACTCGACAGTTTCCCCGGGTCGACGATTATGTGGCAGGTGATTTATCCCTCCCAGGCGTTTGGGGGAATGTTGTACGCGGATCCGCATGAGCGAGAGATGTCGGTGCATGATATGGTGCGCGCAGCATTTGTGCCTCTGTCTGAAATATCTGGCATCACTGTCCGCCCGCTATTGCAATCAGCATTGCCAACGGCTGGCAGAATGGATGTCGAAATGGTTGTCATGTCCTCTGACGGTGCGCTTCAAATGCTGCCCTACGCGCAAAAGTTAGTAGACGCAGCGCTCGCCTCCGGCACATTTATGTATGCAGACACCGACCTGCAGGTCGATTTGCCGCAGGCCCGTTTCTTGCTGGACCGTGATCGAATAGCGGATCTTGGAATGGACGTGGCCTCAGTGAGCCGGCAGCTGGGGGTATTTCTCTCGAGCAATTATGTGAATCGCTTTGACATGAAGGGCAAAGCGTATCGGGTAATCCCGATGGTAGAGGACAGCGATCGCGTAAATCCTGCGGCACTGTTAGACCTAAAAATCCGTACCCCTGCTGGTGATCTGGTACCCCTGTCGTCAATTGCCCGTATGGAAGAAGTCGTGGCCCCTCGCAATCTTGGCAAATTTGAACAGAACAATGCCTTCCGCATTGTTGGTGGGGCAATGCCAGGCATGACCAAAGGGCAGGCTTTGAGCGCCCTCGAACAAGCCGCCAGCGAGATTCTACCCCCTGGATACAGTATTGATTACGCGGGCGAGTCGCGACAGCTGCGACAGGAAGGTAGCACTCTGTTGGGCGTGCTAGGAGTTTCCCTGGTGTTTGTTTTTCTGGCATTGGCGGTGCAATTTAACTCTTTTCGAGACCCGTTGGTGGTGCTGGTGGGTTCAGCACCGTTGGCGATATCCGGTGCCTTATTGTTCGCCTATCTGGGTTGGACCACGATTAATATTTATGCTCAGGTGGGGTTCATCACATTGGTTGGCTTGATTGCCAAAAATGCAATTCTCATTGTTGAGTTTGCGCGGCAAATGCAGGAGCAGGGTTTAACCAAGCTGCAAGCCATTAAAGAGTCGGCAACAACACGACTCCGCCCGGTGCTGATGACCACCGGCGCGACGGTAATGGGGCACTTTCCACTGGTACTGGTGAGTGGTGCGGGCGCCGAGGCACGCAACAGCATCGGTATCATTTTGGTCGCCGGGATGTTGATGGGCACGCTGTTTACGCTGTTCATTCTGCCCAGTGTTTACCTGGCGTTGGCCGGCACGCATAAAGCGGTCGGCGTTGAACCCGAGGGTGTTCGGTTGGACTCCCAAGACGAAACTGTTCGGGTTTGAGCCCTGGTCCTATCCCACAGGTCAGCCTTTATGGAGTGTCAGAGTTTATACACTTGGCGTGCTGTGCCGCTGAATAACGCTGTTTGGGCAACTGAGTCATAATCGCGGGCAATTTTTTTCAGGCCATTCCACAACACGGTGTAGCTGATCGATAAACGGTCAACCGGAAAGTTTGATTCGAACATGCAGCGTTCGGGGCCAAAACATTCGATTGTGTGATGATAGTAACGTGCTTGGGCCTCCACAAACTCGTCAGAGCTGGGTGGGGTGGCGCGTTCGCTCCAACCAAAGCCATTGTCAGGCATGGCCAGACCGCCGAGTTTCGCGACGACATTGGGGCAACTCGCGATGGCCGCAATATCGTCCTTCCAGCGGCTAAAAATCTCTTCTCGCCGGTTGGCGTAAGGTCCAACACCCAGTGGGGTGCCGAAGTGGTCCAGCACCATGGTTGTGTTAGGTACGGCCCGGGCCAATTCATAAAAATCGGGGTTCTGGTGGTGATAGTGCCAGGTGTCGTAGCTGTAGCCTCGCTCGCCAAGGCGTGCAACGCCGCGGCGAAAGTCCGGATCGGCGTATAAGCCGGCAGGGGCGCGGCCGGCGATCATCAACGCTTCGGGGTGTGGATCTCTGGCCCCGGCATCGCGGATGCCTCTAAACAACCCGTCGCCGGCGGCTTCATGTGCATCTAGAATTTCGTCGAGATTTTCCTGGCGCAGATCTGCACGACCGACAATACCCGCAATAGTCGCCTGGTTGGCATTTCGGGTGCTGGCTGCCGCAATATCTGCCACGTAAGCGGTTTCTCCAACAGGCTGAAAATGAACCGGCCCATCGGTGTAGTAGTTGGAGCCGCATTCTAAAAACACCGTTTGTACAACGTGATGACCGGCACCGGTGTCCGCCCACAATTCTGTCAGTTCATAGTTCCAATCCGGTCGGTGCCAGAGGTGATGGTGAGGGTCTACAATCTCTCTCTCAGGGTCGAGGATCTCTTCGCGTACAAGTCCCAGCCACTGTTCATGTGCGGTCATCTGCTTCACTCGTGTTGTGCTCGGTACGTTGGAGTATAAACGTGGATTGCAGAACTGTTGAGTTTCAACCCAGATAGGTTAGGTGGTATCAGGGGTTTTAGGCGTTGACTCCAAGAGGGGATCAGTCGAGCGACGATAGCAGGAAGTGTCCGTGGCCTGCAGCAACGGGTTTGCTGCGGTTGTCCTGCCACAGCTCAGCGCGTACGTTGGCCACCCGTCTTCCCTGGCGGGTGACAATGGCCCTGCCATAAGTGGTGCAAGCTCGGGCTGAACGCAGATAGTCGAACGACACGTCAATGGTTTTAGGGAATCGCTGGCAGCCGGTGTCAGCAATGAGCTGTAGAACAGCGGTCGCCTCTAGCAAAGCGCCGATGGCACCCCCATGAATGGCGGGCAGGTTCACGTTGCCGACCAATTGCTCATTGAACGGTAAAACGGTGATGACCTCGTTGTCTCGATGTTCCACGGATAAGCCCAGAAAAGCAGCGTAGGGAATATGCTTGAGCAACTCATTGAGATTGTCTCCACGACCGTCCTGGCTCATTTGCTTGAGTAACTTCATTGTGAGGTTCCCGGTTGTTCGGTTTGAAAGGGTGTATTGCGAGTGCCTAACATAAAGGTGGCTGTGCAGGTCGCGATGGGCGCTTCGGGATTGTCCGTGAACGCAATAGCGCGCACGAATGCGACGTTGCTGGTGCGTTTGAAGCAATGGGCGCGGGCATGAATGGCTAACCCGGGGGTAGCAGCGCCCATGTAGTCAATACGCATATCTAATGTGGCGATAGACGCGATATCTCGATGCATATCTTTGGGCCTTGCGACCATGCCGGCGGCGTTGTCCAGCAGCGCGGTGACAGCGCCGCCGTGAATCACGCCGGTGTCTGGGTCTCCCACCAAGTGTTGGCTATAGGGAATTGCTAACTCACAAGTGTCGTCGGATCCAAAAACGAAATACATGCCCAAGGCCTTGGAGTGGGGTACGTTGGCCAGATGTTCAGCGATATCGTGTTGGCGTAGTTCGGATTGTTCAGTGTCGTTCAAACTTAGTCCCTGCGTGGGTTAGAATCCCAGCTTTATTTAATCTCAGCAGGAGGATTCTACAATGGCGATGCAACATACGCCCTTGTTGATGCACACGATTTTGGACCGTGGTGCAAAAGTGGCCCCGAACGAAGAAATTGTGACGGCGACCGAAAATGGCGTGCGACGGCAAACCTATCGACAAACCCGTGATCGCGCGCATCAGCTCGCCCATGCGTTGAATGATGTCGGGGTGAAGGTTGGAGATCGCGTGGCGACCTTCATGTGGAACGGCTCTCGGCACTTGGAGGCTTATCATGCGACGGCCGGTATGGGTGCGGTCCTCCATACGCTAAATATTCGGCTGTCTGAAAAAGATCTGGAATACATCATTGGCCATGCTCAAGACAAGATCATCATCGTCGATGCAGACGCACTGCCGCTTCTGGAAGTATTGAAAGATCGCATGCCCTCTGTTGAACGCGTGGTGGTGGCCACTGAAGAGGGTTTTGAGGGGTGGCAGACTGATTTGCCGAACCCGGTGGATTACGAAGATTTTATCGCGGGCAAGCCGACGGACTATAGCTGGCCAGACATCGATGAGAATTCCCCATTAGGCCTGTGCTACACCAGTGGCACAACCGGTAACCCCAAAGGGGTTGAGTACGAGCATCGCTCGCAGTACCTGCACACAATGGCTCAAGCCATGACTGATTCAATGAATCTATCCGCTACAGATACGTTGCTGGGCATCGTGCCCATGTTTCATGCAATGGGTTGGGGTTTGCCTTGGTCTGCGTTGATGTTGGGGTGTAAACAGGTCATGCCACATCGCTTTATGGACCCACAACGTTTGCTCGACCTGCTTGACTCTGAAGGCGTCACGTTGTCAGCCGGTGTGCCTACAATATGGCAGGGCATCAAGGGCCTTTATGAAGCGCAGCCAGATAAATACGATCTATCTCAACTATCAAGATTAACCTGCGGAGGCAGCGCGCCGCCTCCGTCACTGATTCGCTGGTACTGGGATAGTCTTGATGTGGAAATGATCCAGGGTTGGGGCATGACCGAAACGTCGCCGCTGGCAACGTTGTCCAGGCGGGTCATGAAGAAGTCTCAAGCTGATCTCAGCGAGGATGAGCAGTTCGAAAACGTTGCCAAAGCGGGACAGCTCATGCCTGGACTGGAGTTGGATATCTTCGACGAGGAATTCAACCGACTTCCGCACGACGGGGAGACGGTGGGTGAGATATTGGTTCGTGGTCCATGGATTTGCTCTGAGTACTACAACAATCCGCAGCCGGAAAAATTCCATGACGGATGGCTCATCACGGGTGATGTTGGAAAAATTGACCCTGAAGAATATCTGATCATCAGCGATCGCTCGAAAGACCTTGTGAAGAGCGGGGGCGAATGGATTTCATCGGTGGATTTGGAGAACCATATCGTA
>Ga0181559_10000985_pt1 | contig 27413 bp, 30 predicted proteins | sample 011ome_21_FD_133752 | JGI IMG/M metagenome (GOLD analysis project Ga0181559, IMG submission 133752) | Coastal salt marsh microbial communities from the Groves Creek Marsh, Skidaway Island, Georgia - 011508AT metaG (megahit assembly) | ecosystem: Environmental > Aquatic > Marine > Intertidal...
AAAGCCAGTTATGGTCCGGGTTTGCGGGGAAGAGCGAACCGGGTGTGGACGCGACGCCGCTCGACACGGCGCTGCGCGAGTTTGACGAAGAGACGTGCAGCGTGTTCGGACTCGAGGTGTTGACCGCGATTCGAGAGCACCCAGAGCGCTACCTGATCGAACATATTCAAACGTACACTCCCCGCGGGTTTGTGTTTCATTTGTACGTGTTCGATTTCACATCCTTCGTGTACGCGCTACCCACCACCGAGGCACGATTCGACGCGTTACGGATGCGCGAAACCAACGCACATCGCTTGGAAAAGGATCGCGTCGAATGGGTCGATCTTCTGTCCGACAACCGTTCCCACCGAAGGTACCGTGCCCCCTTCTTCAACGACCTTCGGCATCGACTGATTCCGGCGCTGCGTCGATTCACTTCTTCTTCTCAAGGTACCATTGGACCACCTTCTTGAGTTGTGTCGCAAAGTGTTCGTGGATATCGAACTGTCGTCGCTTATCCATGAACGTCAACACACCGCCCGCGTACTCCACCTCGTTCACGAAATAGTACCCAGACACCTGGTTCAGACAACAACCGAAATCCACGCGCGTCTCCAACATTGGCAACCCGTTTTTGAAAAAGCGTGGTTTGAGAATGCTATCGATGATGTATTTGGCCACGTTCTTCAACATGTGGTATTGGGGCACGTCGATTCCGTACGTCCGAACCTCTTGTTTGGGTCGGCTCCACTCCCCTTTCAGACTGTTGGTTACGGTGGACACGTGCTTGTCGCCAACAAACACGTATCGTAACTCTTTGAACGTGGTTCCGAAATCGGGATAGTACGGCTGGAACATCACTTTGGGATACTTTTTGTCCTCGAAGATGGTTTTCAAGTACGATTCAATTTGTTTGGTGTTTGACTTCTTCATCACCTTCACGCCCCACGACCCAGTTCCCAAGATGGGTTTGGCGAACACCTCGTCGGCGTCCGTGAGCTTCTCCCATTTGGTTTGTAGGCTTTCGATCAGTTTTCGTTTGGATTTTGCGTTGTCGTACACGGTCTTGGTCAAGCACACTTGGGGTGGCGACGGAATGTCGTGTTTGCGCAGCAAATCGCCGTACGCACACTTGTCCTCGATGAACGCGGTGTAACTGGGAGGAGGGTACACCTTGGATTCGTTTCGTTTCAACATTCGGTCGTACTCGGTGCCTTTGCGTTCCTTATACACTTGGAACACCGCGAGCGGCGACAAAAACTGCGTGATGATCAAATCGTACTCTTTAGGTCGAAACGTTTTGGTGAGCACGACGTCTTTCGCTTCAATGAGATCGACTTGAACGTTGTTTTTCCCGCGTACCAAGTGTTGTAAATAATACCCGACGGCGTAATCGATGCGCAACGTTTTGACGGACCCTATGTTTTCGACGTGCTTGAATACGGTTTTTCGCATGGCGGGGGTGACCTTGATTTGATCGTACCACCAATCTTCACCCTTGGAATCAGTCACGGTCAAAAAGAACGCAACGCGCATTCTTCGAATGATTTTTATATACTATATACTTATTTTTTTGTATTCACATATATAATATAAAATCCATTCCGTTTCCCAAGGAAACTCATGTCCGCTCCCAACGCACTTGTCACTGCAAACAACAACAAGAACAAGCAGAAGAACACCAACAACGCCGCTGCGGCCCCGGTCATCAACTTTTCCAAGAACGGTGCGACCGTCACCATGAACGGTGACCGTTTGAACAACAACAACAAAAAGAACAACGCCTCTGCGGCCCCGGCCAACAACAACAAGAACAACAAGAACAAGAACAACAACACGGTCGCGGCCATCAACTTTTCCAAGAACGGTGCGACCGTCACCATGAACGGTAACCGTTTGAACAACAACAACAAAAAGAACAACGCCGCTGCGGCCCCGGCCAACAACAATAAGAACAAGATCGGTTCTTTTGGTCCTGTGGTTAACCCAAAGCCGAATAACAAACCAAACAACACCAAAAACCCGTTCGGATTGGTGTTCTCTTCCAACGGAGCGCCAAAGATGATCAACAATCCGTTGTTCCAAGCCAATGTGAAAAAGTACCGTCCCATCAAAAACATGTTCACCGCCGCGGGCAAAAACACGTCCGGTATCGTCCTCAACAGGAATAACAACCGCCCCTTCGGCTACGTGATTCCCAAGTCGATGGTGAATACCAATCCGAACATGAAAGTGCTTCTCAAAAACGCCGGATACAAGGAGAAGAACAACCACTTCGTCCATCCTCTGGTGGGTAATAGCCCCAACAGTTTGTTTGTCAACAACGCCCCCGCCGCGAACAACAACAAAAACAACAATAAGAACAACGCGGAATGCTTGAAACTCATGGGAGAATACAAGTCTCTGTTGCAACGCATGAAGGACAGCAAGTGCAACATGAACGGTATTGCAAAGTAAAAGAATAAAAAAATAAAATATATTATATAAATACACACTGTTACGAGATGATCAAAGATACCAAAAAGAAGTTGCGTGTAACCATCCCGGAGTACAAACCGAACAACAACAACAACAATAAAAACAAAAACAAAAAAACCACAGCGAACGTGAACCGTTCCAACGTACCCACAAATTTGAAAAAGAACTGTTACGCCAAGGGCATCTCCATGTACGAGCTGCGCAACAATAAAGTGACGAAAAAGAATGTGTCCGTTCTGAAATCCCAATGTGCGTCCAAGAACGCGAACAAGAACGCAAACAAGAACGTGAAACGGTACGGTGTTCCGCCCAAACCCGAACGCGTGCTCGCCATCATGCAACTCCAAAACAACAAACCGTCGTTCAAGAATGCGGTGCGTTTCGCCAACGATCCGTTCTACAACTTTGGCAATCCCGTGTACCTCCCCGTCTCTCCCATCCCGTATAGCCGAAAGACGTGGCCGACGAAGAAGCAACACGTGGTGTACACCATTCTCCCCAAGTATTTTCCCGGAAAACAGTAAAAAAAAGTCGTCCCCAACATAGTATAAAACACACATCCAATCCCGCAAATGTCCGCTGGTTTGACCATTGCTAATAAAGAAGGCGTCTCTGGTAAAATTTTGCTCCGCAAAGAAGCGAGCGGCGAAAAACAACGCAAGATTGTCATCAAGAAAGATGCATAAACCGAAACGAAATTAAAACGTATTATACGTGACTAAAAAAAAGGGAAAAGACATGCAAAAATACGTCGATGCGCTTGTTGCCAAGTACAACGTCGATTACAAACAAGCCGAATCGGAACTATTCGAATACATCCAACGTCGTCATCGCACCGCGGTCGACGCCACGGACAAACTCGACGCAATCGTTCAACGCATGACACGTGCAATGCAGTGTCGACAACAAGTGTTGACCTGGCACGCGTCGTGTTGTCCGCAACATATTCGGTTTTCCGAAGACAGTGACTGAAAAAACCAAAAGATAAAGGTTATGATTTATGATATACACGTTTCCGCCAAAATAAGTTCCATTTCGTGAAGAATATGATGGGTTCCGTTGCGATTCCCAAGACGTTCTCTGACAGGGTTCGAAAAATCGTTGATGTACCATTTTTTCGAAGCTTGTCCGTTCATGTAAATCAAAAAGTAAATATTTCTCGTATCGTTTGCAAAGAGTCCACTCATCGATCCTTTGCGTTCCCAGTAGTCATTCACTATGTCGATCATGGTATCCGGGTGTTGTTCGTGACGCATGGTGGGTGACACGCACTCCAGTCTCGGATAAAACACCGACATGAGTTCGGGTGCGTCTTCGTTCACAATCACGAGTTCGAATTCGCGATGGTGTTCGTGCGGCATGCGAACGACGCTTCGACACATCGGACACGTTTCCGAGTAATCCAACCACGCGTCCATACACGACTTGCAAATCACGTGACCGCATTCGGGGACGTGTTCTGCGCGGTCGTCTTCGTTGCAAACAAGTTCGTAACACACAGGACACTCCATTCTCCAAAAAAAAACAAAAATGTGACTTGTTTTTAATCCATGTTGGTGTTTGTGTTTAAGTGTGTAATTGGTTCATGCGTTCGGCAAACACGCGGTCCGCGGCATCCGTCAAATTGAACTCGCGGCGTATATGAAACAAGGTATCGATCTCAATTTGGGTCACACGGAATCCGTCTCGCGCGGCGTCGAATAGTGTGTGTACGTCAGATACCGATAGGCGACCGTCACGCGGATTGTTTTTGAACGATTCGGCCAACTCGAGCAATGCTTTGTCGTATCTTTGATTACCAATATAAGAGTAGTACTGCCCCATGGTTTATTGTATTATTGGTATGGTTTTATTTTTTCACAGATCGTCGTCGTTCACCAGGTTCTCTTCGGGGTCGTCGTCATCGTTTTGAAACGCAAACCCCACCAGTTTGTTTTGCGGAACGCTCACCACCTCTAGCTGAAGCACAGTCATGGTGAGCCCAAACTGTTTGTTGACGAACCAGATGGGTGCAAAGTCCACGATACATTTGGCGTTCGTACCTGGTTGAAACGCGGTGATGTCAAATTCGGTACGGTCGTGATTGTACGCGTCCACCACGATCGCGTTGGTGTCCGGGCGCGTACGAATCTTCATCTTGATTGTCGGCGCGTACTTATCAGGCTGTTTGGACGCCTTCACGATGGGCCGATACAGTTCCCGAACCACCTCGCTCGACATCTTCTTTCCGAACCACGACTCCGAATGGTTGACGCCCAGCGTAATCATGTATTCGTCGAGATCTTGCATCACCTTCATGAAGGACGCAATCTTTGAATCCTCCTCGTGTCCTTTGAAGGAAAAGTCGATGCTGTATTTGACCGATCCACCATCGGCAGAAGATGCGGGGACGTATTCGGAAAGACCGAACGGTGCGTTCATCGCAGGGACTTGGAGAATGATGCGCCTCGAATCCTTGTACTTGAGTGACACTTGATTTCCTCCGGATTTGTTCTTCATCACCTCGCATGGGCTGAGTGCGTTGACATCAAAGTTTTTGTAGAGAATGACAGACATGATTGAGCTTTTGATGTGGGTGGTTGTGTTGTTTCTTGCTTATCAACGAGCACTTCTTTAAGTGGATCTCTTCGTGGTCCGCGAGTTTCATCGCGACGACGTCGCTCATCTTCAGACGCAAGCTTTCGGACAGGTACGCGGAAGTCACCCCCAATTCGTTTGCCAACGCGCAATTCAATTCAATCTCAAACTCGTACACGTGCGTGGTGTCGTTGACGGGTTCGACGTACACGGACGACGTCAGGTCGTAGTTCCACATCTTGTACCGAAACGTGTCGCGGTCTCGCGTGCGCACGGGGGTCCAGCGCGGGACATGCGGATGGTGCATGCAATCGATCGGCGTCTCCACACTCACCGCGATGCGCGCGTCGAAGGGCGTTCCCTCGAACCGCACGTCCACCGTCTCCAACCGCGTCTTGACGTGCGGGAGTTGGCGGTGTCTCGGATCCGGCGAGTCGATACCCCGTGCGTTGGTGTTGGCGTCGTGATACACGGTGGAAATCGATCGCTCATGCGACTTGAACGATTTGGAAAGCACGGTTTTCAACGGGGTAGAGTATCGTTCGCGAATGTTCGAATCGAAGGCGTTTGTCGTGGGATCGCTCCATCCGAAGCGCACTTCGATCTCGACATGGGGTAGGTACCGATACTTGTGAATAATTCTTTCCAGCTCGTAATACAACATGAGGGTTTCTCTATCTCTATATGTGATGAATGAGGTTGTTGTTTTTTTAAAATACATTCTCCAGAAGCTTGGACGCCAGCTGCGATCCGTTGGCATGCATCATCTTCATGAGTATGTTGGATAAGAAGACGATCAAGAGGAGCTCGGGTACTGTAATCTGTAGCGTTTTCATGGTCATGTATATGGTTTATACCACGGTAATAATTTTGAACATCATCGTGATCGAACCATCCTGAGGGATGGTTACCAACTCATTGTCCGGAGTGAGAAAACGAACGTTCAAACTCGACAGCGACGACAACGGCGGATTGAACGTCTTGATCTTGTCGAAAAAGTCGGCGCCTTTGTGGTACGCTTTCAGATCTTCCAAGTACAAGATGGCGAACGTTCCGTGCGCGACTTGACTGTTGGAGTGTACGCGTCCGCTGAGTTCTTCGATGTCGATGACGAGATATTGGTGGTTGGATAAACTTGTAATGAAGTTGTTGCTGAAACTCAAGCCGCACAGTTCCACCGATTTGATGTTCTTGTACACGACACCAGGCGTCAACGCGTGGGCCAGTTGACGGGACGCCAGTTGACCGGACGCCACTTGGGCGGTTTCGTTGAACTTGATACGAAACTTCATTTTGGTAGCATCCTCGAAAGTCACTTGGTTCCCTATATCGGTCTGGCGCGTGTCGATAAACAAGTATTCGGTTTTGGTCGTGTTCGGACTCAACAACTCGTTGCTTGGATACATTCCTGTTTATCATTTACACGTGAAAATTAATATCCGTTTCCGTGCGCATTAAGACAGAAAAGATAATCTTTCTTTTATCGTAGGTAATCCACACTTTGTTTTGGAAATGAACTCGTCCATCCTTGAGAAACATTTGGAATGTGCGCGTTTGTGTCGAACCGTGTACAACGAGCGTTCGAGCGACGTGCTCGTTCGACCTAATCCTCGAACCAAAGAGTTGATTGTCGCCGTGGAGGGATCGGACACGTTGGTGAATTGGTTCGACAACTTGTGCGTGTTCAAACGGGACGACGTCCATACCGGGTTTCGAAAGTACGCCACGTATTGCAAGCGCAAGTACCGTTTACACAAAACGTTGAATCGATACAAGGACCACAAGATGTACTTGTGCGGTCATTCGTTGGGAGCGGCGGCGACCGCGCTCATCGCGCACGATTTCAGCGACGAGTTCGACATCGAGCTCGTGTTGTTTGGGTGTCCGAACATCAGCGGTCACGAGTTTCGGTCGCGTTTCGAATCGAGCGACGTGCTTGTGTTCAGCTACGTGCTCGAACATGACATCGTGTCGAAACTTCCGTTCGAGTTGTTGGGGTACACTCCGTTGATACCGAATCCCGTGAGATTGGAATCGCCGTACGACCCCGTCGAGTTGATACGCAATCACAGCATGCACACCTACATTTCCGAAATGGAACGGTTGGATTCAATTACACGTTTAACGAGTTCAGAAAACCAAACTCTGTGGAGAGAAAGGTTTTGATTTGACTTTGTTTGTTGTTCACAAACTCAATCTGTTCGCTGGGAACCACGTCTTCCACAGTCGTTACGTCTTCCGTCGGCGCGGTGGTCGCGTTGTTGGTCGATTCGGTGACGATGGTGTTGTTGACATTCGTTTCGGTCTTCGTGGTGGTGGTGACATCCGTTTCGGGTGCGTATGTGTCGTAGGTGTCCATCGCATCGTTCGGCGCGGCTTCCACGGACGGAGTGCTTTCCATCCCCGGACTATCGTCTGCAAGTGCTCCGTCTTCAAGTGCTCCGTCTTCAAGTGCTTCGTCTTCCGAGGACGAAGAAAAGTACCAACTACCGATCACAAGCACGATCAAAAACACGACCACGGCGGCGATGACATACGGAGAAGCGATCATCTTATAAATTTATATTGCTATATCGTCCACATAAAAAATACAGTCTGTCGGACGTACATTGTGAATAATATTTTATTTTTCTAATACTATTCTAAATTGAATATGTTCCTTTTCAAAGACTGCGAGCAATTTTCGTTCGAAACGCTCACCAGTCGACGCAACCTGTTTCGGCCCGACCAAGTAGTGATGGTGTTGAACGACAAGCGATGGGACTTGGACGCGTACGTGGTGAAAAGCGGCGTTTGTTTTTTCAAAGGTACACCGGTGCCCCTTCACAACATCGCGAACAACAGTCACTTTTACGTGTCCGACGCGAACACGGCCGGTATTTACGCGCGACGAGGATACGGATGCACGTTCAAAACCAAACGGGACCACCTCGTGATTGTGTTGAACCAATCGAACCTTTTGAAAATCTTGGCCATGCTCGACTATTTGGTGACCGCCTTTCCTTCCGACCCTCGCGTGTCCGTTCCGCATATCACGGAGCTCGTGACCGAATTGCGTGTCGCCTACGGGGTGCGCACCACACCCGAAGAACAATTCGCTTACTTTGCGTCGAAAAGCTCCAACGCGAACATGCCGTTGGTGGAAGGGATTCGTTCCAACAAGCGTCCGGGACGCGTATCGTTCACCGACGTGGACAAACACATCATGCAAGGACTGCAATGGTTGTTCGCCAACACACCGTTGGACGTGCAAGGGGTGATTGCGTTCGCGAAACATTCGCCCGCGCACGGCGGCACGTTTCATCCCGAGTTGGCGTACTTTCAGGGGTCCAACGTGTTGCGGGCGCACACGTGCACGGCGTTGGACGCGTCGACCATGAACGTCAAGAATTTGGTGCAGTACAATTCAAAACAGAATCACTTAAAGACGTAGACAGAACAATACTATATCACCACACAAACACCGACTTTGAATCATGGCCAAGACACCTTCTTCTATCAACATTTCCAAGCTCACCTACAGTACCCCACGCACCAACACGTCGGGAGGTCAAACCATCTTCGTCAACGACCCGGACGCGCCCCGAAAGCCCATCACGGTGGTGCTTCCGAAATGTTATTTGCCGTTCGGTGTGTCCGAATATTCGGGACGCCACTCGCTGCAATTCTCGCTCAAGGGAGATGATCCTTCCATGGTGGCGTTCAAGGATTTTCTCAACAAGATGGATCTCAACAACGTGGCCCAAGCCGTCAACCATTCAAACATTTGGTTTCAAGGGAAAACGTTGAAACAGGATGTCATTCACGAGCTGTACAACCCTTCCATGAAACAAAACAACGACAAGTACCCACCCATCTTCCGCGCCAAGTTTCCGGTCAACGATTCCGGCAAGTTTATAGGCGACATTTACGACACCAACCGGAACATCATCTCTCAGGATGCGATCGTTCCCGGTTGTGAAGTGGAGGCGGTCGTCCAACTGGTGGGTCTGTACTTTGTCGCCAAAGAGTTTGGTGTTTCTTGGAAGGTGATTCAAGTGAAGGTGCACCCGAACAAACAGACCATCAAGGGGTACGCGTTCATCGACGACGAGGACGAACTATCGGACGCCGAGCCCAACTAAGAAGGCCTTGGTGTTGGAATTTTCCTCTTTCGATTATGGTACCTGTTTTGTCTCGCTTCAAGCGATTCGACCCGTCTGTTGTTGCGATTGCGCGTGAGTAGATTTCGATTCATGGCTTGTACGAATTTTGCTTGATTCCCGGGACAATACAATCCGGGTCCAATCATGGGTTTGTAGGTGGAAAACAAGTAATGCACGAAATCGTTGAATTCGTTTGAGTTGATGTTGTAATTGGTTGACGACGTAGGGTATCGCGTGTACGTGAGCGCCGAAGGATTGCCAATGTGATACGAATACGTCATTTTCAAGAGTTCGTTGAACATGTGGACGCCGAAATTCTGTGAAAACCCCATACACGTTCCGTACACGTTGACTGCTTGGAAATTGTGTCCGGTAAACACCACCACTTTTTCACAATGATATCGAGTTTTGAGACTGTCCCAAATCAAATCGTCGGGTATGTTTTCGCGTTCTGTCAAATAGACGTAGCCGTGCGGATTGAAACAATACAAGGTGTTCATGTGTTTGAACGCACATATCGCGTGATTCAGATGAACGTCTTCCGATCGATTCGTGTTCGTATTTGTATTCGTATTGGTGTTGTTTGTATTCATGGGTGTGACTTGACTGTTGGTGTTGTTTGTGTTCACGTTCATGGCATTGACTTGACTGTTGGTGTTGTTGTTGTTTGTGTTCGTCGTGTTGGACCGTTGTCGCTGGCGTTGTTTGGCGGTGTAGTTGACACATCCCACCAAAATCATCACATGGTTGGGTACCGACTGGTTACGTTGTTGGAGTCGAAACAACCCGTCCTTGTCAAAAGGCAACCGACCGTCGTTCAAACGCACCAACTCCAAATCTCCTACCAACGCATTCTTCTTTTGACGAACCCCGGACGACGTAGGAATCACTTGCAACTCGTTTGTGGCGGCGTTTACGCTCGCGGTGTACGACAAACGATCCACCGCAACGGTCCGAAGACACCATTCCTCCACGTGATTGCGAATGACGCCGGCCGTCTCGGTCGTGGGAGGATGGTTTCGAATCAACGTCTCCACATTTCTTTTCAAATTCTTGATGATGTTTTGTTTCAACACATGTTCCGTACCTTCTTCGGGAAATATCGCTTTTTTTACCACCGCGACACGGCGATGTTTGGTGGACAACATCCTTCTTAATATAATTAAAATAATAAAAATAACATATTGACACAATGGGTGTCTATTTGTCTCGGTGTTTGGTTCGTCAAGCGGCAAAGAAGCGTCGCGAAGAAGTTCTTGTTGTAAACACGGATCATTCGTTCCCTTCTTCGGATCCAATCGAATTGGATCCCTTTGCGCTGCTCAATCCATTTTTGACATCCCATCCGTGTGGGGTGGACACCTTCACCGTACCCACATTCATGAAGTATCGTATCTTGGAGGACTTTGTGTTGTTTCTGCAACATCGACAAATAAATTTATGTACGAACTATACAAACGAATCTGTCATTTCCCCATGACTATGCTACTCAAAGCCATCGTTGCATGTCTTGTCGTGATGTTGTTCGCCCAAGCCTGGTTGACCGTCCAAGCCTTGGACGAGAATAGGAAAGGAACCGTTTTCGATCTTTACAACGAAAAGGGGTTCACACAAAACACCATGGCCTACTCCACGGTGATCTTAATTATCGGCACCATCCTACTTACCGGTGGTATGTTTATAGGTGGCAAAAAGGCGTACCAGAAACGCGCCAACATCGCCGCCGGATTGGGTGTACCCTACTAAGAACAATACCACTACACAAATACACTTGAAACACCCTTCCAGCACCTGACAAACCACATGAGGTGGTTTGTGTCAACACATTTTTCGGCCTGTGGTTGCGCATCGAGCGATTGATTGATTCACGATCATGACGTATTCTTTTTTTGGATTCTTCGCATGTTACCCCGTTGGTGTGATGAACAACCGAGTAACAATCGAATTTTTTTTTGAAACTCAAGGTCGCCGAACATGGTTTGTGTGTTTGGGTTGATGGGGTCTCTCCCCCCCCCCCTCTAATCCCATCCGGATTAGTGGAGTAATCCATTTAAAACCAATTTTGTCAATAAACGTTCAGAACCCATACCCCATGTATGGTGCTACAGTGTGAACTTTGTAAAACATCATTTACATTAAGGCAAAATTTGAACCGACATATAAAAAAACGCTGTAAAATTCAGAATCCGGAGTCCGTAAATCATAACATCTCGGCTGTAAATCATAACATCTCGGCTGTAAATCATAACATCTCGGCTGTAAATCATAACATTGAGACCGTAAATCATAACATTGAGTCCGTAAATCATAACATCGATATTGTACCCATTGGATTCAAAGTAAGGGACGACAAGTTTCAATGCGAACAGTGTTTGCGAATAATGTTTCGAAAAAACATCAACAATCATCGCAAGGTGTGCAAAGGGTGTCCTTCGAACACGTGCCGAGTGTGTGGCAAAGTGTTTCGTTTTCAATCGGCAGTGTCACGACACGAAAAGCGATGCACCGAATCCACCACCACCACCACCAGTACCGCCACACCATCGGCAACATCCACCACGATGTATCGACGACAACCACCGCAACAACAACATCATCAACAAGGGACGACCATGATTATACATAACCATAACAACACCATTGTCAACATTCACTTGAACGTGTACGGACAAGAAAACTACGACCTATTGTGTAACCTGCTGCACACCAAGTACTCTCAAGCGTTTCGGAATGTGGTCGAAGACGGCGACGTCGCCACTCTTTTGAGACTGGTGCATTTCAACACGGATTTCCCGGAAAATCAAACCATACGAAAACCAGTCAAAAAAGACATTTCGACGGAAGTCCATGTGGGGGACGGACGATGGGAGAAGCGACCGACCAAACACGTACTCGACACGTTTTGCGAATCCACCACCAAACGCGTGTTCCGAAACCTCGTTCCAAATTGCATCACCAAACCAGTTACTAACTACACGTACCTCACCGAAGTGATGTATCAACAAAGCAAAAGGCTAACCAATCAGGGCGACGCCACCACCGATGGTTTGTTGAGTCCATTTCAATTGAGCGAACAGGAACAAGACGAAAAAGAATTGCGCGCCTACATTGCACAAATGAAAGAAAGTTTAACCAACGAGTATCCAACTATCGTCCATACCCCGATATTCGCGAAAACGTTCAAACAAAGCATTCGGGACCGAATCAAGACGTACGAAAGCAAGTGGGGTGTGTCGGTCGTGGTATGATTTTTTTTATGTAGAGATGGTTTTTTTCACACGTTGTTCGTGCTGCCGAAACCACCGTTTCCACGCATGGTTTCCAGTTCGGTTTCGTCCTCTACGGGATGAAGACCGTGCCAACGACGAGGGACGAGTTGCGCAATCTTGGCGGGTAGTTCCAAATCCGGTGCGTCCGGATCGATCTTCATCAACGGGACCATAATTTCCCCCGTGTAGCTTTGATCGATGATTCCGACACTGTTGGCTTGGATGTACCCCGACTTGATAATGCTGCTTCGGGGAACGAGGTCGAAATAAAATCCGTTCGGAGGTTGCACTTTGATTCCCGTGCCGTACAAGGTCACTTTCCCGAACGTTTTGGCTTTGGAAATCACCGTGACGTCGTACCCAGAATCACTGTGGCGAGCGCGTGTCGGCGGGATGGCGGACGAATTGGTGAGCGTGTATCGAAACGGTGCGAAATTGGACCTCGTAATCAGGTTCATTTCGTCTGAATATTCGATGTTCTTCATGGTCGACATGACCACATCGAACACGTTCGAGCCTTGGTACCGTAACACGTGATAGTTGTCCGCCATCTCTTCGTGGTACGGTCCGAACGCGCGAAATGGTTCGGGGGTTTCGGTGATGACGGTGGCGTACACGATACCGTCGCGGTTTGTTACGCGAATGTCGGGATTCATTCTGGATCTTCGTATTTTAAATATTCGGGGGCTTATACCTTTAAGTGATCTTTAACTTTTCGAACTGATTTTTCACGTTTACCTTTTCTTCATGGTGCGACGCACGGAAACGTTGGCCGGTACGGCACGGTTTTTGTTGTTGTTGGAACCGTTGTTGTTATTGGAGTTGGACCCCGACCCGTTGTTGTTGTTGTTGGAGTTATTCTTGTTGAATCCGTTCTTTGGCGACGCGTTGTTTTTGGTGTTTCCAAGGTACGGAGTGCGGCTGTACTTAGTCGTGGGCTTTGCGACGTTGGACGCTGTCTTTTTGGACGCACCTCCCTTCTTACGAGACTGGAGAAGACGCTTCGTCATCGTCGGTTCAGATTTGGAGGTGATTTTTACGGGCTGGGTGTTTTGGGGCATCTCGCGACGAATCTCGGCCACCACGCGGTTCACGGTGGCGTCGCTCTTGTACGCGACAAAGTTGGGGTTCTTGAGATCACGGTAGTTTTTCATGTTCTTGACCACATTCTCCTTGAAGTTGGGAGACTTGTGGTTCAAAAATTGGGTGTTGATCATCAACTTCAAATGCTTCTTATACTCGTTGAGGTTCTTGTTGGGCGCGTTGGACACGGCCGCCGCAGCGGACGGAGTCGGTGTATTCGTCGCCGCAGAAGGAGACTTTTTGGTCACCGCCTTGTCCAACTTGAGGTAGGAAGGTTTGATGGACCCGTACTTGTGCATCCTGCGAGACGGAGGAGTCGTCTTCTTGGTGAGTTTGATCAACTTCATAGCCGCCATGTATGTGTACTCGACGATGTGTTGTTATATATATACCATTAAAAGTACAAAAAAATAATAAAACGGGTCATGGTTATTATTTTTTTGTACTAAAAAATCTTTCATGGATCGGGTGTAAATGAAGACGCGCACGTATCCAGTGAAACGAGGACAAGTGATCGTACATTGTAATCGCACTCAAGGACGCCGAACCGGTCGTCTGCGCTACAAATACACGAAAAGCAACATGGAGTTGGTGGTGACCGCGTTTCGAGACGAGCTTCAACTGTTGAGAGACATGGTTTCCAAACTGTCGGCTGGTCCGCCACCGCCACCACCGGGTCCACCACCAGTTCCCAAACCGCCGGGTCCGCCACCACCACCACCACCGGCACCCAAACCGCCAGCACCGCCACCGGTTCCCAAAACAAACGCGAATTGGAAGGGGCGTACGAGAACGCCCGCGGCGCCTCCTAAAGCGGTCCCCGAGGATTTTAGACAACAAATGGCCAGATACAAAACGTACTACAACCAATATCCGAATCTATTGAAAAACATACCGCTGATCGAGTTTCGAAAAGTCGACCGATGGATTCCGAAAGGCGCGAATCAAAGACCCACCATGGGGGTGGGTGACCGTCCATTCGAAAACGTACTTCGAAACGCGGTGCGTCGATACCAAAACGTTAACCGATGAGGTAGAGCTCCGCACGCTCGTTGACCGCTTCCACCTCCGGGTACACCGTTTGTGGTTGAAATCCTTGTTGATGTACGTTGGATTGGACGTTCATACAATACAATCGCACCGTAAAGCTGTGGTTGTATCCGTTACAATCATATTTGGACCCGTCTACGTTTTCGAGCAGAAAAGACATACGCGTCAATTTGTGAATCGGAGTGAGCTCCACGAGACGTTTGCTAAAGGACGACGACGACTTGAATTCGTCCGACACCGACGCGTTCGGATCGCACAAACGAATTGCGGTACCGAACATGAACGACGATTTGCGATGGATGTCGTGGTGGTGTCGTACGATGCCGTTCGGGAAGTGGGGCTCCATTTCTTTGCATCGTAACACGGCGTACGGATCGGGCTTCAAATGATATTTACCCGACGGAATGACGGAATAGACACGTTTCTCGGCTTGAATCCGCATGCGAATTCCTTGGAAATCGGGGTGTTCGTCGGACAAAGGGATCGGATCGTATTGCGACGATTCGGAAACCAACGATGTTCCGTGATTTCGAACCATGGTGGGGGTGTCGGTATCATTGTGAACCGGGATCTGGATCTTGGAAATGTCGAAACTCTCCACCCGCGTGAACGACAAGCGCACGACACACTCGTCCTCCGGAAACACCGCCACATCGGTATCGAATCGAAACAACGGATCGCGCACCGTCTCCACCGCCCCTATGACGTCTCCGCCACGAAGAATCTCGACTTTGAATTGGATGAACGGCACGACGTTCTCGGGAAGAATCAACTTCAACCCTGGAATTTCAATCTCTTGAATATAATAGACTTCGGGAATCTCTGTGGCTTCGATGGGAAAGGTGTGTTCGTACACCTTGAGCGGATCGGATTCGACGAACGAATCGGTCGACAAGGTGGTGTTTTGAAATTCGATATTCTCGAATTGGTCTGTATTTTGAACCGATTGTATGGTCGGGTACATACCCACCTCGGAATCAAACCCAAAGACGGACGTCGCGGTCGACGCGTGAAGATCCACGTGAAACGGAAGGACCGAGCGAAACACCAACTTCGAACGAACGGGAAGCACGTGCAACTGAATCGGTTGTTTCGAGAATTGACGCCCGACGGCGTTGAAGGCGTCCGCAAAATCGGAAACCGTATAGTCTCCCGACGGAATGACGACGGTGTTCGCGACGTTCGCCGCGCTCACGAGTACGATCCGATTGTTTCGTTCGTGAATCGCGTACTCGCTTTGTGGAATGCGTGCGTCCACGATTTCCATCCCCACCACGTTTCGGAACGGTTCGACAAACTCGACGGTGTATTCGTTCGCGTTCGGATATCGAAGACGGTCTCGAAAGGTGGAATCCACATAACACTCGGTGGTGTGTTTGGTGCTGTGAGCGCCCCAATATTGCAAATCCATGGAAAAAAGACACTTCTTATTCTTTTGTTCTTATTGTTCAACTTCTTTATTTTCGTTTGTCATCCGAACTTGGTTGACCAAGAACGATCCAAGCAGACCGATGACGTACAACACATAGTTCTCCATCGCCGAATCTATCGTATGTATCGTTCGATCGAGTGCTCGACAAAGCGAACTGTGTCGCGTGATGACCGACAAGAACAGCGTATCTACCCATCCGTGCATGGGATAACACCATTCGCGATAACACCATTCGAGCATGAGCACCGTCAGGTGTGTTCCGAGAAGACCCGTGCAGGCGAACCACACAAACTTGGTGTCGAGCATTGGGGGGTTACTTTGAAAAATACAAGGTTGATTTTTCCTTAAAGTGCGGTCGATGTCTTTCTTTCTTTTTTTCAGGCGGAGCACGATTCACATTCGGGAGCGATGGACACCTGGACCGGTTGAGAGGCGGGCATGGTGCGCAGGTAGTAAATACCCGTTTTGAGTCCCCTGGACCACGAGTGGAAATGCATGCTCGACAGGGTTCGCAGATCGGGTCGCGCCACGAAAAGGTTCAGGCTTTGACTTTGACACACGTACATGCCTCGGTCGGCGGCCTGGTCGATGAGGACGCGTTGTTTCAACTCCCACGCCGTCTTGTAAATGCGCTTGATGTCGTCGGGAATTTCCGCGATGTTTTGCACGGATCCGTGTTGTCCGACGATTTGGTTTTTGAGCGTCTCCGTCCACAAGCCGGCATCGGTCAGGTCGCGAATGAGGTGCTTGTTCACCACCACAAACTCGCCCGCCAACGTGCGGCGCAGATAGATGTTGCTCGTGTACGGTTCGATACATTCGTTGTTCCCCAAAATCTGCGACGTGGACGCCGTGGGCATGGGGGCCACCAACAGACTGTTTCGCACACCGTGTTTCACGACTTGCGCCTTCAACGCGTCCCAATCGTACCGTTTGCTTCCGCACTTGTACTCGTGATCTCCCCACATGTCGAATTGAAACACACCGCGCGACACGGGCGATCCTTCGAACGTGTCGTAGGGCCCGTATTGTTGCGCGAGTTCCATGGACTTTTCCATCGCCGCGTGATAGATGGTCTCGAACACGTCCATGTTGCATCGAGACGCCTCCTCCGAGTCGAATGGGATTCCCATGCGAAGATACACATCCGCCAACCCCTGCACGCCGAGTCCGATCGGACGGTGCTTCATGTTGGATACACGCGCCTTGTCCACCGGATAAAAGTTGACGTCGATGACACGGTTCAGATTGTTGGTCATGACCTTCACCACGCGATGAAGCCCCTCGTGGTCGAACGTTTTGTCCGCACGAACGAAACTCGGCAGGGACACCGACGCCAGATTGCACACCGCAATCTCCTCCGGCGACGTGTACTCCATAATCTCCGTGCACAAGTTACTCGACTTGATGAGACCCACGTTTTGTTGATTGGACTTGCGGTTCACCGCGTCCTTGTACACAATGTACGGCGTCCCCGTTTCGATCTGCGCGTTGCATATCGCAAACCACAGGTGTTGCGCCTTCACTTGCTTCACATACATCCCGTCGTTTTCGAGTTGTTCGTACAACGCGTCGTACTCGGTCCCGTACACGTTCTCAAGCCGGTACCCCGCAGTCTTGGGGCAGAAGAGCGACCACATCCCGTCCTCTTTGACGCGGCGCATAAACAGATCGGGTACCCACAAGCCGTAAAACAGATCGCGACACCGTTCCTCCTCGTCCCCGTGGTTCTTTTTGAGATCGAGAAACTTGTAAATGTCTGCGTGGTCGACCGACAGGTATACGGCCACGGATCCCGGACGGTGACCGGATTGGTTCACGTAGCGGGACGTAGCATTGAAGACCCGGAGCGACGGCACGATTCCCGTGCACGCGTTCTTCACGTTGCGAATGTCGGACCCCGTCGCACGAAGCTTGTGAATGTGCAGACCGATCCCACCCGCGTACTTGGAGATTTGAGCGCAATCTTGTAGGGTGGAGTAGATGCCTGTGATGGAATCGTCCTGCAGCTCCACCAGAAAGCAGCTCGACATTTGCGGATGGGACGTCCCCGCGTTGAACAACGTCGGTGTGGCGTGCGTAAACATCATGCGCGACATACAATCGTACGTCTCCAGCGCCGCGTCGACGTTCTCTCCATGAATGCCGAGCGACACGCGCATCCACATGGCTTGGGGGCGCTCTTCGATTTTGTTACCAATCTTCAAAAGATACGACCGTTGCAAGGTCTTCATGCCGAAATAGTCGAACGAATAGTCTCGCTTGTAGTCGATCGCGTCTTCGATGCGTGCGCGGTGGGCGCGGACCACGTCGCGCAACGCGGTGGTCACCTTGTTGTTGTCATGCAGACGCTCGATCGTATCCGAAAAGGACGCGGACGTCGCCTTGTGTAAATTGTTGACACACAAATGGGCGGCGAGCGTGCCGTAATGCGGATCGATGGTGCTCAATGAAATGGCGATCTCCGCGGAAAGTTCGTCGAGTTCGGTGGTGGTGACATTGTCGTACAACGAGTTGCACACCTTTTGAGTGATGCGTACCGGGTCGATGGTTGACGAAATCTCCGCAGATATCTTTTGGATTCGTCGCGTAATCTTGTCGAACGACACCGCCTCCTTGTTTCCGTTACGCTTTGTCACTTGCATGATATAATCAGAACAAGCGTGATAAACCTTTAAAACCAATTCGATGTTTCGACTGAAAGGTCGAATGCGAAAAATGGAGTTGGTTTTGTTTGGTGTGGTGGACGAACAAAATCAGGCTTGCGTTGTCGTGGTACACAAACACGTCGTATTCGAACTGAAACCGAATCGAATTGGAATAGGTAGGGTGTCCGAAACAACGCACAAACTCGTGCAATAACATCATGTACTTGAAATAGCTGCCCTCATTGAATCGCAACTCGCTCCGACACATTGGACATGCGTCGTTTTTCAGAAACCACGACTTGATACACGTCCGATGAAACGTGTGTCCGCATTTGAGAAGCACGTCGTTGCACGTTTTCGGTTTCACCTTTCGAACCGTGAACCCCGTTTCATCCAAACAAATACAACAATCCATGAATACTCATACAAGATTGTTGAAATCGAACCTTTTAATTGTCTTCGGCGGTTGGTGCGAGATAAAACATGATCTGTCCGAGATTGGCGACGGCGTATTTCAACATCAGCGGATAGTCGCGTTTCAAGTAGATTTCCACAATGTTTGACAGATTGGTCGCCTTGGTGAACAGATTGATGTATTTCAAAGAGAATGTGCCCGTCACCTCTTCGTTTTGCGAGCACGAAAGGCCGTGATTCGAATTTCCGATACACGTCTCCTGGGACGCAAAGTCGCCTCGACACTCGAGGCGCAACATATCGGACGAAGACGTCATGATGAGATGGTCGGAGATGTTGAGCATGTCGCGCGTCATGCGCTGAAAGTCGTTGGACGGCATGGTGATCATGGACTCGATGGCGATATCCGGAATGCTGATTTCCTCTTCGTCAATATCGAGCATCTTCAAATGAAACGTCGTGCACGTGTTTTTGTCGGCGTTCTCAATCTGAATCCCGAATTCGTGTTGATTGTCGGTTTTGATAAAAAAGGTGATGTAGTCCATGGTGGTGACGGTTTTGATAATCTTGAACAAGTGACTCATGTTCAACCCCACTTGTACGCGTTTCTGACAATAATATTGTTCAAAGTTTTTGGACATCAGTTTCAAATGAACAAGTGCCACGTGCGAACCGTCCATGGCCATCACACGCATACCGGTTTCGTCGAATATAAAGTTGATGTCGTTGAGCGTCTCTTTGAGCACGTCACACAACGTTTTAATCACCGTGCTTTGAACGGTTTGTAACCGAAGCACGTACTTTTGTTCGAGATCCATGTGTTGTGCATTTCGCTACCGTTCAAGCCTTTAATTTATTTCCGTATAGTTACTGTTTTCGCAATAAAACATCTCGAGCGGATCCTTGTCTATATACGAAAACCCCTTGTTGGTCAAGTTGGTCACGTCGAAACTGTACGGTTGGATACCGGAGCTGCTCTCCATGAATCGAAACGTGTTGGACCCCACGTACACGTTGTTGGCGTCGTCGACAATCGTCGGCACGGAGGTGACGTTCGGAGGCACTCGGTATTTGTGCACGTCCACACATTGAAACTTGCGAAAATCGTACGTCTGCATGAGACGAGCGCAGTGCGTGCAGTTGGGGCTGTAGTATAAATGCATGCTATATAGATTTGAGCAGTCCAAAAAAACTTTGGATCCGTACGCGGCATGTGTCGTTGGTGCGGATTTCCGTACTCCGAGGTGGTGGACTACGCCGGAGGGGACACGGTGTGCACCCAATGCGGTACGGTGGTGGACCGCGATTTCGGAACGATTCCCGATGTATACGCGATGACGTTCGAAGTTCAAGACGATGTGATGCACGAAGAGTCGGTTCGAGACCGAACGCTCCGAGACGACGTGTGGTCGCACCTCAACATGCGATGTACGTTCGAATGGTGTCTGTCCCGACAAGACACGGCCAAGGTTCGAAAACAAGTTCGCCGCGTGATCGACGACTTTCCGCATCTCGTCTTTCTTCATCGTCCGCAAGACATCGTGTCCGCCGTGTTATGGATCCTGTTCCCGAAACAGTATCGAGATCACCATAAACGACCCACACCAATCGTACAAACGATTACAAATAAACTTAAAGACCAATGTGGTTTGTAAATAAGAAGCAAAGTCAATGGAGTGTGCCGTATTCGCCGAGCGTCCGGGGGTGCGCGTCGTTTCGGTGGATCTCAAAAAGAGCCTGATGAAACAATTGCATGCATGGTGGAATCAGTATACAAAAGACGGTTTTCCGGGACCGCAACCGGTTTCGATCGAACGAGCTCATTTTTCAAAATTAGCCGACCATCCATATTGGGTGTGCGCGAAAACGGACGGTGTCCGTTATGTGATGCAATGCGTCTGTATCGAAGACGTCATGTATTGCGTGCTTGTTGATCGCAAAACGGAAATGTATTTGATCGACATGCGAACCGTCAAGGACGCATTTGTCCTTGGAACCCTGTTGGACGGAGAGCTCATCAAGAACCACGACACCAATCAATACGATTTTCTCGTGTACGATAGCGTTCGCGTGTGTGGAAAAGACACGACGCAACTTCCTCACAGCGAGCGCATGAAGTGCGCGGCTTCCATCGTGTCTTGTATGACGATCCGAGACCATCACAACATCCACGTTCGGATCAAGCCGTTCGCGAATTTGACGGATATCAAAGAGTACACCCGCGACGTGTTGCCGTCCATTCCACACACACACGACGGATTGATATTCACACCCGAAAACGCACCCGTCATTTCCGGAACCAACTACGACATGTTCAAATGGAAGCCGCGCGAGAAGAACACCGTGGACTTTTGGGTGGAACAAAATTTCCGATTGAAAAACAAGTATATTGTCAAGTTGTCGAAAGGCAAGTATATGGTGTGTTTGCACGACCATTACATTCACATTCCCGAATCGATGCGCGATCATCTTCCCGGTATCGTGGAGTGTGCGTACAACGGTACGAACAATTGGGTGGGACTCTTGATGCGCACGGATAAGATTTACCCCAACAGTGTCACGACCATGACGAAAACCCTCTTGAACATCAAAGAGGATATTCGAGTCGAAGAGTTTGAAGTAATTAAGAATATGTCTGTCTTACAACAACAAGAATAAAAGTCTCGATCCAGGATGAGTGAGATACTAACCGATGCGAGATACAGCATCGTCGACGTCGCCGAGCAGTTGTACGTCAACAACACCCTTGTGGTGGACTCGGACAATACGTTGTATATAGACAAGATCTTTGCCAACATCATCAACTACAACTATTTGTCCGTCATGGAAGACACCGCAGTGACCAACGCAGAAGTAGGGAACGGCGGTACCCGAAGTTTCTTCGCGGGTAATACACCTATATTCGGAACGTCCGCACCCAACGCCACCGACGGATTGGTGTCCGAGTTTCGTGATCTGTTGTTGAGCGTTCAAGGAATCAACAACATCACATACAACGATGCCGTCATCGTCGGAGGCATGCAAAATGAAGCGTTGGGACAGCATTCCGTGTGTATCGGAGGAGACGGCAACGAGGCGAACGGATCGCGCAGCGTCGTGTTGGGAGGTACGGAAAATCACACCATCGGCATCAACTCCGTCGCGTGCGGACTCAACTCCATCGCAGTGCACGACAACACGTTCGTGTTCGGCACCAACGATCGCCAAGGAACGACGACCACCACCGATTCGCAATTCGTCGTCAACGCCACCAACGGACTGATGTTCAAGCTACCCAAATCGAGCACCGTGCGTACCGACCACATCCACGAAGGGTTCGGTGTGTGGTGTTGGGACGATGCGGCCAACACGTTGTGCTTGAAAACGAAACAAAACAACACGACGTACAAATCCACCATACCCACGCTGACGCACGAGATTCGGGCCGTGTTCGAAAACGGTCGCATGAGTTTGATCAACCCAGACGACTCGTAAGTCCCGTTTTTTGTTTGCACTTGTCGCACATGGCGATGCGCTCGTAAAGTTGGGTATCGGTGGACGATTCGAAGCACGCTTCCACGTCCACGTCCAACCAAGCCCGTGCAGAGGTGAGTTTCTTGCACGTCACGCATTTTTCGGAAGATACGGATGGTTTGTGATCGTTCGCGTACACGGGTCCTCGTTGTTTGACGAAATAATTGGTCATCACCGTATTGAGAAGCAGCCGTTTCTTCGCTCGTGTCATGGCGACATACATGACGAACAGAGAGTCGATCACGTTCAGCGACAGATCGTCGTGCAAACACACGTTGTCAAACTCGGACCCTTTCGCCTGGTGCACGGTGGTGAGGATGACGTCCGCGTCGGTCACGTCGTTCGTCACGAACGTTTTCATGGCGGACCAGTGGTCGATCATGGCTTCTCCGTACAAGTCGTACAGCGTCCAACGCTGTCTCCATTCCGTCATCAAGTGTTCGTTGTACGCCTCGAACAAGCGCTGAAGCGTCTTTCCGTATCGACATTCTTTGTGTACGATGGGATCGTACTCTCGGCGTTCGACGCGCATAAAGTCGCGCACGATTTCCATCTCTTTGTCAAAGTCAAACGTTTTGCCGTAAATGTATACGCGTTTTCCTTGGGACGCGAAACGGATACCACACTTGATGACGTTGATGTTGAAACGACAAATGTACGTCACGGGTCCTTCCCACGATCGAATTTCCAGTTCGCTCCGATCGCTCTTGGGAATGATGCGCGTGTTTTCGCACTGCGCTCGCGCGAATCCTTGGACGCTAAACTTATTGTCCAAGAACAAATTGACGTGGTACATGAGATCGAAACCGACACGGAACGACACACTCAATCGACGTTTGACGACGGTTTCGGTCGGTTGTTTGTGCGTTTGTATGTACGCGTACGGGTCCTCCACGTTTCGAAATCCGTACAACCGTTGATACATGTCTCCGACGCACACCTTCATGGTGTTTCGTTGCTGACACACGATATCCACGATACAGTCGTTACAATCTTGCAATTCGTCCAACAGAATCGCGTCGTATTTCAACGTGGGTCGATTGACCTGAAAATGTTTCAAGTACGCGTCGTGGGTAAGAGGCAGGGTTTTGTGGACGAACATGTCGTCCCAAATTCGCCGCGACACGTCGGTGCAGTGTTCGTTCCCCGAACCGTGACAGTACGCGTCGAAGGCGCGAATCATCTCCATGGCGTTGGACGCGTTCACACCAGGGTAGGCGGACATCAGCGCGCGGACGGTGAGCGAGTCGCCCATGTCGAACTCGGGATAGTGTACGTACGCCAACGCGTGAATCGTCGACACTTGTACGTGCGGACACGCGGCGAAACGGCGCTTGGCATCCTCGCAAAGTTCTCGATTGTACGCGAGATACAGAATCGTTTTGGTGTCGTGGGTCTTCGCAAACTCCACCAACGTACGTGTCTTTCCGGTCCCCGCGTACGCTTGGACCAAGAGGACCGTGTTGGGGTCGAACGGGGTGGACGCAATCTTGGCTTGTTCCGTCGTGACGCCATCGACACGATCGACCCATCCCTTTGCGTGTTCTTTGGCGTGTATGAGAAAACGGAGCTTGTTTTTCAGACCGCGATGCGTGTTGGACGTTCGAAATCGAGCGGCGAGCGATTCGATCGTTTCCGACTCAACGTCGAAATTCGGGAAAGTTGACGTTTCGGGCGAAAGCGAGCATACGGCGTCCTTATCGTATCGAAGGACGTGGGTCGCATGCGGACACGAAATATCGACGCAATCTTGTACGGATTTGGACACGCATCGAAGCGTCGCGCGCTGTTTCACACTCAAATACCCTGTCACATGTTCGATCATATCAATCGGAAGCTCATGTAACATCGTTACTCATTTACAATCGGCAACGGTTTTAAATGCTTTTGCGCCGATTCTTTTCCGTGATCGAACAGGACCCGTTTGTTTTCCACGTTTCGAAACAGGTCGAACATGCGCGACACCGATTGTTCGAGGGGGATGATGGTCACCGTACACTTTTCGTCCTCGGAGAGTGCTTTCGCGGCGATCGGTTGGTGTCGATCGATCAGGAATCGGAGCACGTTGACAACGTACGTGAAAAAGCACGTGGATTGCGTGCGAGCGGATTGGACGGTCACTCCGACCACGCGTTTCGCCGTGTCATTGTATGTTCTACGTGCGTATTCGAGGGGGAAATTGTCTCCTAACGCCCCGTCCACGTACAAACGATCGTCGTGCTTAACGGGGACGAACAAGATCGGTACGGCGCACGTGATTCGAATCGCGTCCATGAGCTTCATGTCGGGGTGCGTGTCCCATCGAAAGTATTCGGTCTGTTGGGTCGTGACACAAACCCCGGTAATCACCAGATCGACACCGAATCGTTCGTGGTGCGTCTTGAACGTCGGTTCGGGACCACACTTGTCCTCCAATAGTTTGGTCACCGAGTTCATGAGTGGTTGTGAATCACACAATCCGAATTCCTCCATGCACCGGACCAGACTTGGTTTGTTTGAAATATCAACGTGTTGTAATGTTTCAAACAACTCAACCGCGTGAAATCCCACGCTGCATAAGGTGGCGATGATCCCGCCTACAGAGGTTCCGACGTACGCGTTGAACGACGGTATTTCTTCTTGAATATGATGTATCGCACCTAACATGTCCCAACCGGCCTGTCCTCCTCCCGATAGGACGAGTACGTTCATTCCAGCTGTATCCTTTTGATGGTCGCCTTCTCTTTAATTTCTCTCATATCGTACAATTGTTTCGTGTATTCGATGGCTTGCGCCTCGTTTTGTAACATGCGATTCAAAAACGAGGTGACGTGTTCTTTCTTCAACGCCCCGGTGGTTTTCTTGGTTTTTACACACAACGCCTCTTTGTCCCCTATATTACAGTAATCTTTGTCGTTGTCACGGAGATAAGTGGTGATAAAGTATTCGAGTTGTGTCAATCGTTTTCGCTTCTGCCGAATTTCCGCTTGTGATTGTGATATGAAATCGTGGATCCCCATCCATTCGTGAACAGCATCTTTGAAGTTGCGAACTCCTGTATAAGGGGTGGCCGACGAAGTCTCGCTCATGATTTCTTTTTATCGATACAATTCTTTAATGTTTTATTCCAAGGGGCGGCGGTACAAGTCGGCGTCGATCGTCGAGTTCAACCACGGGCTCACCTCCTTCTTGTCGATGGCGGGTGCGGAGCGAATATCCAGATTGGCGTTCCTCAACGAACCACCCTGGGTGTTCACACCTATAACCGACTGCGCGGGTTTGATGAGCAGTTTCACGTCCTTGTTCGGGGCGAACGTGAACGTGGGGTCCTTCACCACCGCGGTGGTTTTGGGAAGGAGATCGCTGCTCACAAAGTTGCCGCACTTGGTGGCGGACACGGGCGCATCGGGGGCCGACGTTTCCCCGTATAACACCGGTTCGGTGGACGGAGTGTTTTCCGCCTTTTCGTCGATGTATTTGAAATAGCGAGCGTCCATCGCCTCACGAGCGGATTTGTTGTACTCCACGTACAAGTACACCGCCACCAACAGGAACACACCCAACATCAACCAATCACACTTGGTTTTCATTTTGTTCAACATGTTTTTATATTATAACTCGAGTTTTTTTTTATTCGTCCATACCGGGAGGCGGTTCGATGACATCTTGTGCGTCCGCGTCCGCCTCATCGGGGAACATGTACTCGTTTCGAATTTCCTTCTTTTTGGTCTTTTTCAGCTGAATCATCTTCCACGACACTCCCCAACGGGTGTTGGTGAACCAGAGCCCGGACAGTTGTACGATGCATCGCATCGTGTCCCCCACCACCAAATCGTTCACGTCGTACGGTTGCTTGTTATCGTCGTATACCGCCAGTTCGTCGGAGACCACGTTCAGACGCCAGTCGCCGTTGCGTTTCAAAGAGGGTAGGTACCCTGTGTCTATAAACTGATCGGTCAACCCCTTTCCCACGAACCACTCGTCCTTATTGTCCTTTAAGAGCGATAGCAGTGTATCGTCAATCTGTTGAACGTGGTTCTTGTACTCTTCGTGTGTAAGCCTCATATCCACGAATTTCGTATCTAGAATGTTGGACGCCAACGTCATTTTGGGCGTTTGGAGGAAAATAGGTTCCGGGCTCTCCTTGTTGTGTGTTACACGCATGGAGTAAAATCCATTTCCCTTGACGGGCTTTCCGAAAGTGGTGTTGTCAAAGCACAAGTCCTCGATGTTGAGAATCGTCATTGGTTTGTGGTAGAGTACATGGTATTCTTTTAATGCATTTTTTTCATTGTATAATAATAATAACACGTGACTCGATATGAAAGATTGCAAAGCGTTGCAGGAACGTCTCCAAGAGGTGGGGCGAATGTTACGAACCAAGTGCCCCGCGTTTGAATTGGTCGAGCCTGAGAACAACAAGGGGTCGACTACTACAAATGGTCCGTCTCCAATCCAAGCAGGACCTTCTGGTGCCGCGGAACCCGCCGGGGTGACGCTTGTCGATACGCCGATTCCGTTCACGCCCGAATTTAAATCACCGATTGCACCTTACGAATCGGTGAAACCCAAGAAGCCTCCCAACGCACCCAAGCCACCAAATGCACCCAAACCGCCAAACGCGCCCAAGAAGCCTGCCGAGGAACCCAAGAAGACTCCCAACGCACCCAAACCACCAAATGCACCCAAGCCGCCAAACGCGCCCAAACCACCAAATGCACCCAAGCCGCCAAACGCGCCCAAGAAGCCTGCCGAAGCACCCAAGCCGCCAAATGCACCCAAGCCGCCAAATGCACCCAAACCACCAAATGCACCCAAGCCGCCAAACGCGCCCAAGAAGCCT
>Ga0181559_10000987_pt1 | contig 27395 bp, 19 predicted proteins | sample 011ome_21_FD_133752 | JGI IMG/M metagenome (GOLD analysis project Ga0181559, IMG submission 133752) | Coastal salt marsh microbial communities from the Groves Creek Marsh, Skidaway Island, Georgia - 011508AT metaG (megahit assembly) | ecosystem: Environmental > Aquatic > Marine > Intertidal...
CGCTCGTCTCTGCCCGGGCCGTCCTCGGTTTCGTAGTACGACGTGTTCGGCGACGCGGACGTCGAGACATCGAGACGCGCGTTTCGCCGGATCGGCGAAGACTCTGTCGTATGACGCATGAGACGTGCGGTGGCGATCGGCGGTCATTGAAGCGTCGGGTCAGTCACGCTCCGGCGCGCCGCGAAGTTTTTTGATTGGAAAAGTCGGCGGTCGGCGGGTGGGTTATCCCGGTCGCGACCGAGACGAGCGTCGGGGCGGTCTCGAACGTACCGTCAAGGAATCGACGCGTGGTTGCCGACGTCGATCTCGTCGCGCGCCCGTCACCGGATCCGTCGCTGGCGTGCACGGCGATTCGGTGGCGTCCTCGGGACGCGGGAGCGCGCGGCGACGCGGCGAGAAGCGCGGAGGCGGGCGCGACGATGCGAGCCCACTTTTTCGGTGCCCTCGCGCGCGCGAGAACACGCGTGTGGCCCGTGGGCGCACGCGCCGTGCGGCGATCCGGAGCCGACGCGGCCAGCGACGCGAGCTGCGCGAGTGCGCGCATCGCGTCCTTCTGACGTGCGTTCGCGGTGCAGTGCGCGGGGCAGAACTGATTGACATCGAATCTCAAACGCGTCCCGATCTGCCGAAACCTCTCGCTTCTTTTCGTCGGGTTTCGTCAACGAACCGGACACGACCGGGACCAGATTCGAAATTCGGCTGTCGTTCATAACGGGAAGCGCACCCACCTCACCTGCGCTCGTGGATCTTTCTCCTCCGGATCCGCGGGATCCGCGCTGGAGGACGCATGTCCTCGAGACGCGTCGCACCGCGCGAGGTCACCGTCGTGGCGAGCCAGTTGCGACGCTCGCAACCCTCCGGCCCGTGCGTGCGATTCGTGGACCTCGCCCTCCCGCGCGGCGCGCCGCCCGCGGTCGTCCAGTTCCTGGCGTTCCGCAACCACTACGCGTACGCCGTGACCGTCCGGGCGCGCGACGCGCACGGCGCGTGGAGGGATGTCCTGCGGGACACGCGGCTGATGGCGGACCCGCACTACGAAGATGACGCGACGCAGATCGTGGTGCTCGAGTTGCCCGGCGAAGGCGTTTCTCTGGACGGACAAAGCGCGAGCAGTTGCGTGCGCGTCTACTTCTCCAATCCCTCTCCCCGGTGGGCGCGCGTGGAAGTGGGCGCCTCGCACTTCACCGCGTACGAGTCGGTCGAACCCGAGTTCGCGCTCGCGGAGCTCACGCGACGCGTTCGGCGCGCGATACGCGAGGCGCGGCGATACGGCGGCGCGGGCGGCGAGTCGCCGCGAGACGAAAAAAAAAAACGTCTTCCCCCGGGAACCGCCGAGCTCGAGTCGCGAGACGTCGCGCCCACCGCGCGCGCCGCCACGACGCGGTCGGGCGACCGGTTTCGTTCAGACGCGCTCGCCGCGTTCGACGATGTGCGCCGCGCGCTTCGCGACGCGGGGGTCTCGAGAACGAAAACACTCTGTCACAGAGCGGAACGCGCGGAGTCGGACGTCGAAACCGCCGTCGTCAGCCTCAGGTGACGGGGAGCTCAATAGCTCGCTAGTGTAGTTAGTATAGTCAGTAGCTCGCTCGCTGTGGAGTGTCGGTGTCTATGGACCGTGAACCGAGAACACGAACGGAAGTAACACGTCGGAGGAGCGCTCTCGTGCTGGCCGGCGCGCGTTCACCGACGTCCGCGGCCGCCGCGGTCGCCGCGGTCGCCGCGGTCGCCGCGGTCGCCGCCGCCGCCGCGGCCACCGTCGTCCGCGACCGGGCGCGAGAACGCGAACAGCGACGCGGCGAGATCGCTCGAGGCGTCTCTCGCCGCGTCGACGTTCAGTTCCCTGTGTAACCGTCGCGCAAGCGCCTCAGAAGCGTCGTCGTCACCCCGACCGCGGCGAGACACGTGCTGCTCGAACGTCACGAGGCCATCGTCGTCGTCGTCGTCGTCGCCGCGACCGCGTCCGCGTCCGCCTCGTTTGTCGCCTCTCCCCCCTCTGCCTCTCCCTCCGCCGCCGCGTCCCTCTCCTCTCTCCCCGCCGCCCGCCTCGCGCGGCCCGGACGGCTCCACGAGTCTAGACAACAGGCGTTCGCGACGTCTCGCGTCCGCGTCGGTGGTTGCGGGCGGCGGGAGCGCCCCCGGAGGCGCCTCGCGCCGCCGCGGAGGAAGCGCCGGACGCGCGCGCGCCGCGACGCCGGGTTTCGTTTCTTCGGCGTCAGACGCTTTTCGGACCTCCGCCGACGGAGGGGACGCGGGAATCGGCTCCCCCGGCTTCGGAAGCACCGCACCCGATGCCGCCGCGGCGGCGCGTTGCGCGCGCGTCGGGGGAAGCGCCGGTCTCCGGCGCGGGACGAACCCCGCCTCGGAGTCGGCTGTCTCGCGGACGTTCGCCGCGGCGGCGGCGGCGGCCGCCGCCGCCGCCGCCGCCCCGGCGGCGGCTTCGTCGGCCGCTCGCTTGGCCTCCGCCCGTCTCTTCTCCGCCGCGGCTTCGGTCGCGGCGGCGTCGCGCGGGTCGTACGGCCGATACGCGGGCGCGTCCCTCGCGGTATCCTTCGCGGCGTCGGCGCGTCCGCGCAGCGCGCGCGCGCGTTCCCAGTCCCGGACGAGCGCCGCGACGCGGCCGCCGAGAGGCACCAGGCTCTCGTCGCCGCGCAGCAGCAGGATGCCGGCTACTTGCCGAAGCACGGCGTTCGCCGGGACCAGCACCTTCGACCCGGGTGGGATCGAGGCTTCGTCCGCGATGGCACGCATGGTTTCGTGCTCGACGCCGACCAGCGCGCGGTCGCCATCCGTCAACTCGACGCGGAGCATGCGCGGAGGACTCGACGCGGAGGACAGACGCCGAGCGTCGCCATCGGCGCCGCTCGTCCGTCCCTTCCCGGACGGCCACTCGGCCGTCCCCGCGGGATCCCGCGTTTCGCGCGAGGGCCGGGAGACGTCCGTCACGGCCACCACCTGCAGCACCACCGGGCCGGCGAGACGCGCGTCCCCCGCGAGCGCGATGGGCGCGCCAACCCGACACAGGTCTGCGTCGAGGAGCGCTCTCCGCGCGGACGCGAGGTCCTCGAGTTGGCCGAAGTGCGCCAGCACGCCGGGCTTCAGCGACCACCCCTCGGAGGCGAGGTGCGCCCCCAGCGCCTCCTCGCCGACGCCCATGGCCGAATCCGGCGCCCCCGGCGGCCTGGCCGCGCGCGCCACGACTGACCGGCCGCGGCTCTCCAAGGACGGTTTTCTGCGCCATCGCTTTGTCTTTTTTCGTCTTCGCAATCTGTACCGATGGCGGGCGCGCGGTCCAAAAGTTGCCGTACCACGGTGCGCTGCCACAACCGACTCCACGCGCGTCCGGCGGACCGGCGAGATGATTCCCGTTCGCGTCTCCCACAACCCGTCCATCGGCCCCGGCGTCGTGCCCGCGGGCGTCGACCCCGCGTACGACGCGCAGTACGCCAACCACAAGGGGCCCACCGCGCACGTCGGGGCGAACGGCCACGGTCGACCCTTCAGCGTCGCGCCCGGCCCGATCACGCACACGCAGTGAGTGCCCCACCCTCCCGAATGCGGTTTCCGCCGCGTCGCCGCGTGCGGTCCCACCGGCGAGACCCTACGCGTTGCCTCGTGTGTCCGGCCGCCCCGACAGGCCCGACCCGAGGACCCCGGGTCGCGTCGATGGCTCTGCACACGTCTCCCCGAGCATCCCAGATTCGAAATCTCCACGCTCGCGTTTCCCAGTGCCTCCGTGCTGACGCCCTTTCCTCGCCTCCCCGCGATCCGCAGGACGCCGTACGTGACCGGCACGACCGTACTGGGACTGAAGTACAAGGACGGCGTGATGATCGCGTGCGATACCCTCGGTGCGTCCCGCGACGAGACCAGATCTCGACCGAGATCCTCGTCGGAAAACCAGCCCGCGTCGGTGACGGTGTCTCGTCCAACCGCGGTGGAGAACAACCCTAAATGACCGGTCGCGTTTTTCGTTTTTCGCGCTCGTCGCGCGCGCGGGTTGTTCGAGAACCCCCCGAACCCCTCGAACGTCTCATCCCCGCGACACCCAACCGCGTTTCGCGCGTGTTGACTCACCTGTTTGGCCCGCCTCGATGACGACTCGCGCAGGCTCTTACGGGTCGACGAAGCGGTACAAGAACCTGCAAAGGATGCGCGCGGTGAACGCCTCGACAGTGATCGGGTTCACGGGCGAGCTCAGCGACTTCGACTACATCATGACCCTGCTCGAGGAGCTGAACACGGCGGACTTCTGCGAGGACGACGGCAAGCAGCTCTCCCCCGAGGAGATCTACGCGTACCTCACGCGCGTCATGTACAACCGGCGGAACAAGTTCGACCCTCTGTGGAACTCGCTGGTCGTGGCGGGGGTGAAGAAGGACGGGACGTCGTTTCTCGGGACGGTGGGCATGATCGGGCAGCACTACGCGGACTCGCACCTCGCCGCGGGGTTCGGGAATCACATGGCGCGGCCGCTGTTCCGCGAGAAACACACGGACGACATGTCCGAGGCGGAGGCGAGGGCGCTCATGGAGGACGCGCTTCGGGCGTGCGTGATGCGCGACAAGTCGATGATGAACAAGTTCCAGATCGCCAAGGTGGAAAGCGGAAAGCCGCCGGAAATCTCGGAGCCGTTCGCGGTGGCGACGTCGTGGGACTACGAAAAGTACAGAAACCCCAGCGAGTTCGCGCCGGGAACGTGGTAATTAGGAGTGCGTGTAGCGCGGTCGAGGCGAAGTACGCTTCGCGTGGGTTTTTGACGACGGTCATCGACGGTGTTCTTTCGACTATCGCGCGCTCGTCGACGGCGCGATTTCGCGAAAAAACTAAAAACGTCTTCTCATCACCGCGGCGTCGCGGCGTCTAGCAGGCGGAACGCGCACGTCGGGTGGTACATGATGTGCGAAAACGCGTGCGCCGACCCGGTGGGCATGAGGTGCATGGCCTCGCTCAGTCCTTCCTTGTTCTGCATGGAGTACTCCAATGCCTGCTCCGAGTCGATGCGCTCGACGTGTTCCTCCAAACGCCGCTGCACAGTCGCCAGCGTCACGCGCCCTTCGCGCACGCGCCCCAACACGTCCGCTTCCCATCGCGGGTCCACCGCCCAGAGCTTGCCCCCGTTGCTGCCCAGCGCGGCGCTCGTCACCGCCGCGCCGTGCCGCGCGCGCTTCGACGGCGGCTGCGCAGCGTGCGCGGAGACTTCCAACATCGCCGCGATGGCGCGCGCGCAGTCCGGAATGTACCGCGACAGCACCTTCTTGCGCGCGCGGCGCTCCTTCGCCGCCTGCGCGCGCGTGATCTTGCCCTTGAGCTGCGTGGCGCAGGCGCGGATGGCGCGGTCGACGGCTTCCGCGATCTCGACGTTGTCGTCGCCGATGTACTCCTTGGAGGTGCCCTTGAACGGGATCTTGGTGGACACGATGGAGACGAACACGCCGATCTTGTCGTTGTTCTTGTCGATCTTGTACGAGCCCCAGTTCAGGCGCTGGACGCACCGCGTCACCACGTCCGACCCGCCCTCGAACAGGAGCGGGATGCGGTTGGCGAAGCGAAACACGTTGTGCCCGGCTTTGACGTCCTTGCCTCCGAGCGAGACGCACGCCTCCACGATGAGCGGGTGCCCGCCGCACGCCAGCGCGCCGCCCACGTACGAGGCGATCCAGTCCGGCGCGAGCTCCTTCATGATCCCGAGCCGCAAGTTGTACTCCCCCGCGGGCGACAAGCAGTCCCCGCTCGGGTCGGCGAAGCGCGCGTACGAAAGCAGCTGCTGCACGCGCGTGGCTTGCGTCTCCGTGACGTCTCGCGGGGCTTGGTTCGGGTCGAACCCCTTCCCGAGCTCGGCGACGAGCCGCGTCGCGTGCTCCTTGCCGATGGACGTGAACTCCTTGTGCAGGAAGTTGACGAGCGTCTTTTCTTTCGTCTGCGACAGCAGCGTCTTCACTAACAGCTGGTCCTCGTTCGCCGCGCTCGGGTGGTGCTTCGTGGTGAGCGGCGGCGAGGGCATCACCAACGTGCGCCGGCGGAACATCGCGTCGACGTTCCCGCGCGCGTCCGAGCCCGCCGAGACGTACTTGAAGTGGAACTGCGCGTACGGCGTGACGATGGCGAGCTGCCGCAGGTAGCTCAGCACTTTGTTCCTGTACGCGGTCCAGTTGCCCTCGATGATCACCGAGAGCTCAGCGCCGTGCCAGTCCCCGGGGTTATCGATCTTCTCCGCCGAGTGCACATTCGGCTCGTTGCGCTCGATGTCGATGTCGAGCACGTAGCGCGACACGAACTTTTGCTTCGGCTGCGCGGACATGATCTCGATGGGTAAACCGGTGGTTTGCTTGGACCAAATGAGGGCCATCTTGGATCCCAACCCGAACTTCCCGCGCGTCTGCCGAACACCGTATTTCGTCCCGCTCAGCACCCTGCCGAGCATGTTCGGGATGTCGTCGTGCTGCATGCCCTTGCCGTTGTCCTTCACGGTGATGCGGAAAAACGTCTTGCCCCGCCCCGCATCGCGTTTATCGCCCGAGTCCTTCGTGCCCTTGCCCGCGCCCTTCGGACCCTTGCCTCCCTTGGCCGCAGCCTTGGCGAGCGCCTCCGCGGCCTTCGCCTCCTGCGCGGACTTCTTCGCCTCCGCGGCGAGCCGCTTGGCGCGTTCCCTCTCCGTCTCGAAATCCGCGTACAGCGCGTTGTCCTTCCGCACGTGCGCCTTGAGTCCGATCTTGTCCTCGTACTCGCCCAGCGTCACCTCCTCGACCGCGATGTCCACGTCGGGGAGCACGCCGATGGACTCCGCGGAGTCCAGCGAGTTCTCGATGAACTCGCGGAGCGTCGTGTACAACGACTTCCCCGCGTTCTCGAACCCCGCGATGCCCTTGTTGTCCAGGAAAAACTCCGCCGGGGACTTGGACTTCAGGTTCTTGTCCCCCGCGCCCGGCTTCTTGGGAGGCATCGCGCAAAGCAGAGCCTCTCGCGCTCGCACACCCAGCGGGATCCCAGTGGGACGGTCGCCTTCTGTCGCGCCTCTCGGGACCAAGAACCGCGCCCGTCGCCGCGCACGTCTCACTGCGCCCGGGCGATCGCCAGGTGTGCCCACCCCCGATGGTGTTTTCTCGAGGCAGCCGAACTTGAATTTCGCTCGCCGTGTCGCCGATTCGATCATTCGAAATCCGGTGAAAAAGCGACCGATCGGTCCGTTTGAAGCGGGAAGTTTTGTTCAGACTAAAAAGCCCATATGAACGCGCTCCATTGTTGGTTTTCGCAGGCGAAGGAAAGCGTCGCAATCGTCGTACGCCCAATCACAGACACACGCGTTTCCGCACGCAACTCGTCAACACACCCCACTACTACAATGGTGCGTCTCCCTCTCGGATGCCCCAAAGCGCACGTTCGGCACGACGCGGCGCCGCGGGCGCGATCGACGCGCGCGCGCGCGTCGCGATTCGGCACACACGCGACATCGCCGGGATCTGCGCAGACGAGCCTTCCCGCGTCGCGTATCTCCGTGCCATTCGACCGCGTGCGGGCCCTCGCGACGCGCGCGACGCGCGTGCGCGCCCCACCGCGCGCGCGCGACTGTGTCTCCTCGCGATGCGGCGAGCTGGCGCGCGTTCGGACGCGGCCGAGCGGTGGCGCCTCTCCGCGCGCGCCCTTCCGCGCTCGCGCTGTCTTTTTCCTCGGGCCTCTATTTGAAGTTTGAAGCGGGAAATCCGTTGTTGACCGATATTTGGGGGCCGTCGAACGGCACGCACGCGCGCGCGCGGGGCGAACCGACGCGCGCACCGGCGCGAGTCGCTTCCGACCGCGTTGATCACGGCGTTCGCGCGCGCGAAACGGACGCGCGTCGCTCGCGACGGCTCGCCTCGGCGTGCGTCGCGAGCCGAATTTCCGCAATTCCGACGATCGCCGCTCAACGGCCCCGTTCGTCCGGACGGGAACGTCGGTCGAACCCGCCTTTCTCGGTTTGAGCGCGCGCCTTTTTTTTTCTTTCTCGCTTCGCCTTCGCGTCGAAACCGTCGCTGACGCGACCCCCATCGCTCCTCCACGCGCGATCACGCCTCCGTTCACAGGCTGTTGGTTCCGCTCGCCGCGACAAGGGCAAAGGCCGCTCCTCCGGCCTCACCGAGGAGCAGAAGCAGGAGATCCGCGAGGCGTTCGACCTGTTCGACACGGATGGCTCCGGCACCATCGACGCCAAGGAGCTGAAGGTTGCCATGCGCGCGCTCGGCTTCGAGCCCAAGAAGGAGGAGATCAAGAAGATGATCTCCGACATCGACAAGGACGGCTCTGGCACCATCGACTTCGAGGAGTTCCTGCAGATGATGACCGCCAAGATGGGCGAGCGCGACTCCCGCGAGGAGATCATGAAGGCGTTCCGCCTGTTCGACGACGACGAAACCGGCAAGATCTCCTTCAAGAACCTCAAGCGCGTGGCGAAGGAGCTCGGCGAGAACATGACGGACGAGGAGCTCCAGGAGATGATCGACGAGGCCGACAGGGACGGCGACGGCGAAGTGAACGAGGAGGAGTTCTTCCGCATCATGAAGAAGACGTCTCTGTTCTGATTTTCGCGCCGCGCGAATTCGAAACAGAGACTCGCGTCGGCGCGACGCCGACGACGCGCCCGCCGCGTCGCGCCGACGCGCCGAACGCGGTTGGTATATGTAGCGTTCTTCCGTGCGACTCCGACGCCCGCGGCGACGCTCTTTGCGAAGGCGCGAGGCTCTTTGCGAAAAGAACATCGGTTGTAATTCTGACGTCTCCGCGGGTTCTGTACGAAACACGAAACTCGCGAACGAACGACACGCACACGTACGAGTATCGACGAATACGAGAGGCGAGAGCTGAGGCTTGTATCGGCGTTTGTTTCGCGCGGCGTTTTATTACGTCGCGGCGCGTTTCTCGCCTTCGGTCGCCACATCGGCGACGCGCCGCCGAATGAGCCGCGCGACGCACCCGGCGACGGCGCGTGCCTCGCGCGCCGCGCGGTCGGAGGGACTCGAGGGGTCGAGGACCGTCGAGGGGTCGAACGCCCGCCTCGTCGTCTCCGGCGACAACCGCCCCGCTCTCGGCCACGCCACTCTCGGCGCCACCGCGCTCGCCGCGCGTCGCGCCGCCGCCGCCTCCGACGCGTCGTCGCCGCGACGCGATTGAGCGGCGACGACGCGCGCCGCCAGTCCGAGCACGCACTCCAGCGCCGCTCTCCGCGCGGGCGGCAGGAGCCCCGCGAGCGCCTCCGCGGCGTCGCTCTTCTCGCGCTCGGGCGCGTCCGCGGAAAACTCGCGCGCGAGCGCGGCGTACAGAGAGAAGGCGACGGGCGGCTCGGGAAGGGACTCCAGGTACCGCCAGAGCGCGGCGAGCACGAAACGCGGCGCGACGTCTGGGCCGATGAGATGCGTCGGATTTGTTCGGAACGACTCCAAAAGCCTCGAGGCTTCATCGTTCGTGTCGCTCGACGTCGATACAGAATCCGACGCGCTTTCGCGCGCGCTTTTTTTTTCGTTCGCGCCGCCGCGGCGGCCGCCGACGCGCTCGTCCCGCTCGTCGATCGAAATCGAAAGCGCGTCTGGTGTCTCGAGAAAGGCGCGCGACGCGCCGAGCCACTGGCACGTCGCCATGACGACGTACGGCGTCGGCGCGACGCGCGCGTCCGACGCGGCGCGCGCCTCGAGCGCGACGCCGAGCAGAGCGCCGTCTCGGTCGTCCGTCTCTGAAGAAACCGCGCGTTTGCTTTTTTCACCTTCTCCGAACGAAGGCGCTTTCGCGGCGTTCGCGGCGTTCGTGGCGTTCGTGGCGTTCGCGCGTTCGCGGTCGCGTAGCGTCGACGCGCTTTCCGCTCCGCGCTCCGCCGGCGGCGATGCGTCGACGGCGGCGGCGGCGGCGGTGAGCGGGTCGCGGGTCATCAGGTCGGCGACGCCGAACCGCAGCTCCCTCGTGCCCTCCTTTATGGTGTCCATCGCGGTCGCCGCGCGCCGCGACAGCCCGTCGCCCATCTCGCCGAAGCTCTTGAACGCCTCGCGCGAGTTCGAACGCTTGAGCTTGTCGTTGGTCTGGCGCGCCGCGTCGGTGACGGCGCCGAAGAAAGACGCCACCGCGGCGCCCCCGCTCTCGATGCTCGGCGCGACGCGCGTGCGCCAGCCGTGCTTGGCGTCGTCCAGGCTGCGCGACGTGGAAGGCACGACGCGCTCGTTGAAGGTGGCGGCGAGCTTCTCCGAGGCGCCCCTCACGCGCTCGGCCACGGGGTGCAGGTGGCGCGCGAAGTCGGGCATCGCGGAGGCCCCGGCGGAGGCGGCGTCCGAGCCGGGCTCGGTCGGCAGATCCGAAGCCGAGGCGTCACGTTTGTCGTTTCGGTCGGAGGCCCGCGAGTGGTCCTCCTCGGCTTCGCCGCCGGGCTCGGTGCCGGACGCGTCCGCGGTCATGCCGCGCGGCTCGCGCGGGACGCGGCGGCGGCGAGCGCGGGCCGGCGCTCGGCAGAGTGGACGGCCGAACGCCCCGCGTCTTCTCCAGCAAACGCCGTTCGTTTTCGTCGAGCCGCACCCTTCGCGTTACGCGTTTTCCAACTTCGACGCGCGCCCTCACGTATAGCTGAGAGCCGCTGAGACGTCTGGATAACACAACCGCCAGCGCACCTCACGATGGCGTCGCTGTGCCCCCACCCCGCGAGCCTCCTGACGCGCGCGCGCGTCTCGCCCGCCGCGGCGCGGTCCACCCGCCGCGTAGCGCCCGCGCGTTGCGCGGCCGCGCCCGCCGACGACCCGCGCGTCGTGGGGAGGCGCGATGCCATCTCCGCCGGCGTCGTCGCCTCTCTTCTCGCCGCGGTCGACGTCGGCGTCGCCGCGCAGCCCGCGGCCGCGGAGCCGCTCGCCGGCGCGAGCGACGGCCCCGTTTTGGTGGTGGGCGCGACCGGTAACACCGGCCGCCGCGTCGTCGAGCAGCTCCGCGCGCGCGGCGTGGCCGTGCGCGCGGCGTCGCGCAAGCCCGAGAAGATGCGCGCGCTGGGCCTGGAAGCCGCCGGCGCCGAGCTCGTGGCCCTCGACGTGCTGGACCCCGATTCCATCGCCTCGGCGATGGCCGGCGCGAGCGCCGTGGTGTGCTGCACCGGGTTCACGCCCTCGCTCAACTTCAAGAAGGACAACCCCGCGAAGGTGGACCACGTCGGGACGGATAACCTCGTCGCCGCGGCGGGTACCGCGAAGGGCGGCGGGGTGAAAAAGTTTGTCCTGGTCACGTCGCTCTTGACCAACGCGCGCGCCGCCGGGCAGGCGGACAACGACAACTACAAGTTCCTGAACGCGCTCGGGGGTGTGTTGGATGAGAAGCTCGCGGCGGAGCTTAACTTGCGCGGTTCCGGTTTGGACTACACCATCGTCCGGCCGGGCGGCTTGTCGAACGAGCCCGAGAGCGTCACGGGTCCGGTGATCGTGCGAGGCGAGGACACGACGTTCGGGCTGCCGACCGACCCGGGGCGAGAGATCTCGCGCGATACCGTCGCCGCGGTGTGCGTCGAGGCGCTCTTCGCCAAAAACGCGTCGAACCGAGTCGTGGAGATCGTCGCCTCGCCGGACGCGCCCAAGACCAGCCCGGACACCTGGTTCGCGTGAGGGTGAAGGAGGAGGAGGAGGCGCGGCGGTACTATCCGCTTCGCGTAGTCGTTTTATGCCTGAGAGTGCCGACTGAGTGCACTTGGAAGCCTCGATTCTGATCGATACGCTCGCGCGATGGCGCGAACGCCTGTCCGCCGCGGGAATGAAAAATCTGTTGGACCAAAATCGGCGCTTCTTCGTTCGCAACGGTTTCGGCGCGAGACGCGGTGAAGGCTGGCTCGGTGACAAGAGAGCCGCAGAGACGCGCGCGCGGCGCGCAGGTGGTCTCGTCTCGTCCCTCCCGCGGCCGCGTCGGGCGACGCGCGCTTGGGCGCGGGCGCGGGGGTCGACGCGCACCGAGATCGGGCCGCGAAAAATAACGAACGCACGCGAGACCAGACGTGTGAGGTTGAGTTGAGCGGACCCTCGGGCGTGAGGCCGGCGTGCCTCCTGGGACGATGACGTCCGACGCGCGCGTCGTGCGCTCGGCGGTGTCGTACGTGCTGCTTTTCCTGCTCATCTTCGGGCTCGCGGGCACGGTGGACCACGCCGAGTTCCGGAAGCAGTTCAAGGAGAAGCGCGCGCTCGCGCTCGGCTTTTTCGGGCAGTTCGTGATGCTCCCGTTCCTCGGGTTCTGCGCGGTCAAGGCGTTCGACCTCGCGTCTCTGACCAGCGGCCCCGGGGACGCCAACCGGGGCATCGAGGCCGTGATTCTGCTGCTCACGACGTCCTCGCCCGGGGGCAGCTACAGCAACTGGTGGTGTTTCCTGTTCAACGCCGACCTCGCGCTGAGCGTGGCGATGACCACCGTCTCCTCGATCGCCTCGGTGGTGATGCTCCCGCTCAACCTCGCCATCTACCTCAACGCCACGGGCTCCACCAACATAGACATCGAGTACGGCCCTTTGAGCGTCGCCGTCGCCATCGTGGTGTGCGGCATAGGCGCCGGGCTCCTCGCCAGCAGCAAGCTGCCGTCCAGGAGACACGTCTTCCACACCCTCGCCAACGTCGCCGGCCTCAGCCTCATCGCGCTCGGGCTCGCCAGCACGTCCGGGTCGCGGGACGGCCTCTTCGCGCAGCCCTGGAACTTCTTCGTGGGTTGCGCCGCGCCGTGCGTGTTCGGCATCGGGCTGGCCACCGCGTCCGCGCGCGCAGCCGGGCTCACGAAGCCGCAGGTCGTGAGCGTGGGCATCGAGACGGTGTACCAAAACACCGCGCTCGCGCTGAGCGTCGCGCTCGCGTCGCCGGCGCCGGCGCGCGCCGCGGCGGTGCCCGTGTTCTACCAGGCGACGCAGGTCGCCACGCTGTTCGTGTACAGCGCGTGCGCGTGGAAGCTGGGCTGGACGTTCGCGCCCGCGGACGTGTCCGCGTACCGCATGCTCGCCACCAACTACCAGCCGGTGTTCCAGAAAAACAGCGCGCTCGTCGCGGAGGAGCTCGCCGCGGCGCGGCGCGAGCTGCGAGACGCCGAGCTCGAGGCGGAGGCGCTCGGGCTGAGGAGCCACCGCGGGAACGCCGCGGTCCGGTCGCTGAAGAAGATGATCGCGTCGCCCGCGTCGCGCGGGAACTCCGTGAAGGGCGGCTCCAAGGCGGGCGCGGGCCTGGGGGTGCTGAACCTGGGCGCGCTGTTCCGCGGGGGGAGCGCGGAGCTGTCTGGCGAAAAGAAGAAGCAACCGCGCGCGAGCGAGGCGCCGGGCAACATGGGCGGGCCCCTCGGCGCGGGCTCGGCGCCGGGCGAGGTAGGGGGCGTCGCCGCGTTTACGCCGAAGCACAGGCGCACGAAGAGCACGCCCGGCGGGCTGGGTCTGGGGCTGGGGCTGGGTGACATCGAGAGGGAAGCCGCGGAGGCGGTGGGGATGGGACGAGACGGCGCGGAGTTTTCCTTCGCCAAGTCGCCGGACCCGGCGGCGCCCGGCGGCGGGGACGGCGATTTCTTGACGCCGCTCAAGACGCGCGTGCGCGCGCTGGAGGAGCTGAACATCCGCGTCGCGCGGCAGAGCACGCGCAAGGCGACCTATCGCGACTTCGCGAACGTGCTGCAGGGCACGGCGAACAGCGCGGGCAGCGCGCTCGCCGCCGGCGCGCGCGCGGCGGCGGCGGCGGCGGCGGTGCGCATGAGCCGCGTCGGCTCGTTCATCTCCAACGCCGGCAGCTCGCCCGGCGGATCGCGCGCGGGGTCCGTGTTCGGGGGCTCGGAGCCCACCTCGCCCGTCGGCGGTCCGGGTGCGTGCGCGAAGCCGAACGGCGGCAAGCGCAACCGCGTCGCGCCCGCGCCGGAGGAAGAGCCTCGAGAGGGAAATACGTAGTCTATTCGCGAAATATTCACGACGAATAACGAACGCGACGCGCGTTACGTACTAGACGCGGTTAAAAGGAGTACCACCTTCTTCACTGTGGTTTGACCTCTCTCGACGCGACGCGAAGCGCGTCGCGTTTTCTAGTCGCGTTTTCTAGTCGTACTCCACCTTCGCGGGCTTCGCGACGGGCGCGCCGTGCACGCGCAGCCGGTACAGGCACGTGTACTCGGCGTTTCCGTAATTGCTCCGCACCTCGAACCGCACGTGGTCCACCGCGCGCGCGCGCGTCGCGTGAAACGCGAACGTCTGCGCGGCGCCGCGCGAAAGCTCTGAGCTCTTGAGCTCGTACCGCAAGTACTCGCCGCCGCGCGTGAAGTCGTGCAGACTCTTTGCGGATCTTTCCATATCGCCCTTCTCAGAAAAGGCCGGCGGTTCCCGGGTCCGGTTCCACCCGAGCACCGCCAGAACCTTGGGCGCGCTGCTCAAGTCATACGCGACGTCGCCGCGCACGTGCTCCACCGTCACCGCGTTTACGAAAACGGCTTCGCGCAGGCGCACGTCCACGTGTCCGCGGTCGCCGCGCAGCGCCAGGCACTCGCCCGCGTTCGGTTCGTTGAAGCCGCCCGACAACACCCACTCGTCCGCGCGCGGGTGCACGCCCCCGCGGATGGACTTGAGCGCGTGCGTCAGCGGCCCCTCCGCGCGCGCCACCAGGGGGGACAACGCGCTGTGCCCCACCACGCGTCCGCCGCCGCTGAAGAGCGCGTAGTCGACGCGGTTGGCGGCGTCGACTACGCGGTTGGAGGCGGCAGCGGCCGCGAGCGCGCGCTCCACCTCTAACTCCACATCGCGTTTGGAGACCAAAGGCTTGCCCCGCCAGCTCTCGATGCGGCGATTCGTTTCGTCGGAGAGCGTCTGAAACGATCGCTCCAGGTCGCGTTTAACGTCGCCCGTGTCGCGCGCGAACGCCGCGAACGCGTCCTCGAGCGCGTCCGTTTTCCGCGCGTTCGTCGCCGCCGCCCTCTCGCAGTCGAAGGCGGCGGTGGCGACGAGATCCTCCGCCCTCGCGGCGAGCGCGTAGTGCTCGTCCACCAGCGTCTTGAGGTCCTGCCTCAGCGACGCGAACGCCTTCGCGTCGACCGTCCCAAGAGCTCCCGTCCCGCTCCGCGCCTGCGCCTCGGCCAGCGCGCGCACCTCCTCCCGCAACGACGCGAGCTCGCGCGCCGCCGGCTTGTCCAGCTTCGCGGGCTTGGCCGCGCTCTTGGCGTCCGCGGCGAGCGCCTTGGCCATCGCGTCGAGGCTGGCGCTCACCGACGTGACGCGCGAGGCGAGCGCGCGCGCGTCCGCGCCGGCGGGCGACGCCAGCGAGCTGAGGCCGGTGCCCAGGGCGACCGCCGCGGCGACGAGCGCGCACAGCACGACCGATCCGAGGGTGAAGGTGGGTCCGCGCGCGCGCGTCGTCGCTGTGGCGCCGGCTTCGTTGTATCGGAAATCGTCATCCTCGTACACGCGGCCCACGGTGCGCCCCACCGTGCGGCGCTGCGTCACCGTCCCGCCCTCGGGCAGGCGCGAGTGCACGCCGGGCGAGGCGAAGCCGAGTCGGCTTCCCGGGCCCGCGGGCGTGGGCGCGAAATCCGCAGCCTTCGCCAGGACCGCCGCCGCGGCGTTGTTGGCGAAGCTAGGGCGTCCGACGTGCTGCGACATAGTGGCCGACGCTTCGGGGCGACGGGAACCTCGACTCGCGCGGGCGTCGACGCGTGTCCGAGCGCGCGTAGACGGAGTGCGCGGTCGGCTCGTCGTCGTTGGCACACCTCTTGAAAAAAAACAATAACGGCTCTCGATCGCGATGAGCCGATGACCCGCGACATCGCGCAGAGCCGTCCCGTGGACTCATCGTCATCGGCACGGGACCTCGGCCTTCCGCAGAAGCCGCGGCACCGGCTGTCGGGCCCGGCGGCGGCGAAGTCGCGTGCACGGGCGAGCATGGAGCGCGTTCGCGCTGAGCTCGACCGCCTGAAGGCGTCGAAGGAGGCGATGGCGGAGGAGCGCGCGCGGTACGCCTGACCCGTCGCGCGCTGCCATCCGTGACCCCCCGCGTTCTCGGTCCCCCCGTCCCGAAACCTCCAACGCGACGTCCCCGCGCGCCTGACCCACCCACCCCCTCTCATCGCGCAGGCTGATGGCGGACGGCCTCGGGTCCGACGACGTGGAAATGGAGGACATGGACCGCGCCGGCTCGGGTCGGCGGGGCTCGACCAGCTTCGACGGCGTTCCCGCCCACTCGGTCCGCGCGGGCTCAGCGATACACAGCGAGGGGTCGCCTTTGACGTCCCCGATGGGCAGCCTGACGGGCGGCGACGACCGCCCGGGTGGGGGGACGTTTGTGTCGGAAGCGCCCAGCACGGAGCACGGCACCGCCGACGGCACTGTGGATGCGAGGATAGACCAGGAACGGCTGATGCCTCTGTCGGGGATAAACGACGACGGGTACTTCGGGGACGCGTCCGGTACGTGGCTTCGATTGGAGCCGCGCGCGCGCATAACCTTCGAGACGCGCGGCGCCGAGGACAAATCCTTCGCGCGCGAGGTGCGAGACTTCTGTAACGCCTACGGGGGGGCGTTTTTCGGGAGCCTGCTCGCGGTCGCGGTGCTCACCATCGTGCTCATCGTGTGGGCGTCGCACCTGGAGCAGAGAAGTAACCCGGGGGGTGGCGGATAGTGCGGCGCGTGTGGATGTACCATCGCGCGACGCGACGAAACACTTTCGTAACTCAACTTAGTACTACTATCTGACGCACGCATCACTATTCGTGGTTCCTGGATTTCAAGTCGACGTTGAGCTTGACGGCTTTGTCCACGTATCCCGAGAACTCTGCGCCGTTCCGGCGGTGCTTCGTGGGCGTGGTGCCGGGCGCGGGCGGGATGTACGCCATCTTCTCCTGCGAGAAGCTCATCTGCGGCGTGCGGTCGAAATCCGGCTCGATCGCCTTCCACACCGCGCGCGGGCTCATCGCCACCGCGGCGGCTCGCCGAGTCGCCAGGTCCAACGTCTCGCCGGGACGCGCGGGCGACATCGGACCCGACATCGGACGCGCCACCGGGTGCGGCGAGAAGTGGCGACGCGCGGACGGAACAACGGCGATTCTGTCTCCGTCGTTCCGAGGAGGGCGAAATTCTCGGCGAATCAAGATTTTACGGGCGCGTGCCCTTTCGTTTTCGAGATTCTCTCGCGTGACGCCCTATGCGGGATCGTCCGACACGAAGGGACGCGGCACCGCGCGCCGCGCCGCACAAGACGAGACGCGGGGACGCGCGTTATAGTGACTCGACGTGCGCGTGACTCGAAATCGGCCGCGTCGCCGCCGGTTGCGCGTCGTGCACCGCCTTTCTGTGCGCTTCCGGGAAGGACGCGCGCGCGAGGGGGACCGTACGTTCTACAACGTTGACCGACACTGGTCGGTAGTGTCGGAAACGCCACAATGACGCTGTTCGACTCCACGCGCACGCTGGGCGCCCCCGTCGGGAGCTTCGACCGCAACGACGTGCGGCTGGACGCGTCCGTTTCGGGGCGTATGGGAAGCACGCTCGGGTCTCCCGGCAAGACTTCTTCCCGAGGTAAGAAGGCCGCCCCGCCCGACCCCGATCACGCGGGGGAGGTGACCTCTTCCTTCCCCAGCGTCAGCGGGCGGACGTCCGAGTTTCGGTTTCACGGCGTGATCGGCAGCGGCAAGTTCAGCACGGTGTGGCGCGCGACGCACGTGCCCACGAACGCCACCGTGGCGGTGAAGAAGGTGCAAATCTACGAGATCCTGGACGCGAAGCAAAGGCAGGACTGCCTCAACGAGGTGCGCTTGTTGCAGAGCATGGACCACCCCAACGTCATCAAATACGCGGCGGCGTTTGTGGAGAACAACGAGCTCGTCATCGTGCTTGACTTTTGCGACTGCGGCGACCTCGCGGCGCTGCTCAAGGACCGCGCCGCCGTGAACGCGCCGCTCAGCGAGCGGGACGTGTGGTCCATCTTCAGCCAACTGTGCGGCGCGGTCGCGCACATGCACGAGCACCGCGTGATGCACCGCGACATCAAGCCCTCCAACGTGTTCCTCAGCGCCGACGGCGTCGCGCGCCTGGGCGACCTCGGGTTAAGTCGCTGGTTCTCGTCGAAAACCGCGCAGGCGAAGTCGATGGTCGGCACGCCGTACTACATGAGCCCGGAGTGTATCCGCGGTATGCCGTACGAGTGGTCCTCCGACGTGTGGAGCCTGGGGTGCCTGCTGTACGAGCTCGCGGCGCTGCGCAACCCGTTCTTCAAGGAGGGGCTCAACTACTACACGCTCGGCAAATCCATCACCAGCGGCGAGGTGGACCCGCTGCCCGCCACGGCGAGCCCCGAGCTCACGCAGCTCGTGGGCGCGATGCTGCAGACGGACCCGGCGCGGCGGCCGAGTCTGAAGGATGTCGCGGCGTTCGCGGAGAGGGCGAGGGTCAAGCACCGGGACGCCGCGAGGTGAGGCGCGACGGGTGCGCGCCGCGTAGGCGTATCGGAGTTGTATGTATTATTCGACGATAGACAAGACAAACTGATTGCTCACGTGCGTGTCGACGGGCCATGTCAGGAAAGGTGAAGCCGGCTTCCCATCACTCCGCGAGCGCCTCCCACCAGAGATTGACGCAGGGGAGGCGCGATCGCGGGCGCCATGCGCCCTTTGACGGAACGTGTGCTTCTGTTTGTGTTCCTCGGCGCCATCGCGGGCGCGCTGGTGGCGTCATTGAGCGGACGCGCTGCTGGAGCGTCGGAGTCGGCGACGGGTTTGGGATGGATCCCAGACACTCTGAATCGCGGCGACGTCAAGTCCGTTCTGGAGTACCGGCGGGACGCGATCGCGGCGGCGACGGAGGAGTGGCGCGCGACGGTCTCGCGGCTGGGGTACGCGGACGCGCTCGGGCTGGACGCGGGACCCCTCGGGCGAGGCGCCCCGAAGTTCGCGGGAGACGGGGTTAGACGGCGATCCGACTGACGAGGTGATGTGTGTCTACGTTTTTGGCTCGAACGCTACGTAACGCTAACGCTACGCGTCGTCGCGCCCTATACGCCCCGTGACCAGCGCCCTGTACGAATGCAGCCCGCCCTCCTGGTCGTCGGCGAAATCGGCGAACCCGCCAGGGTCTCGGTCATCAGCGGCGTCTCTCCGCGGCGTTCCGTCCGACTCGTCGTCCGACGTCTCGAACCCCCCCTCGGCGTCGGTGCCGAACCCGTCGTCGCTGTCGCCGGCGAAGCCGCCGACGCTCTCGCTCCGCCGCCGGCGCGCCTCCGCGCCGGCGCGTCGGGTCTCCGCGTCGCGCTTCGCGGCGCGCCAGCGCGCGTTCGCGTCGGCGTCGCCCTCCAGGACGTCCCGAGGCGCGACACCGGCTTCGTTCCTGGCGGAGACGTCCGCGCCTTTCCGCTCCAAAAACTCGGCGAGGTCGAAGTGCCCGTACGCGTAGCAGTAGTGCAGCGCGGCGTTCCCCCTCGCGTTGGCGGCGTTCAGGTCCGCGCCCGCCTTGACGACGAGCTTGCTGATGCGTTTGCGGTCGTTCTGCGCGGCGACGATCAGAGGCGTGTTCCCGAACCGGTCGCGCACGTCCGGGTCGACCCCGCGCGAGCTCAGGAGCGCCGCGACGTCCGCGACGCGGCCGCGCCGAATACGCCGGAACACGGGGTGGTCGTCCGCGTTTCGCCTTCCGCCCTCGCACGCGGCGTCGTCGCCGCCGCCGTCGCTCGCGCTGGAGTCTCCGTCGGAGACGTCGCCATCGGACGCGACGTCGCCATCGGACGCGACGTCGCCAGACCTGCACGCGCCGGGCGCGCCGCCGCCTCGCGACGGCCGCGGCGTCGAGGCCTCGCGCGCCAACGCGTCCTTCGCGTCGGCGACGCCGAGCGCGACGCGCCGCGCCTGCGACTGCCACGCTCGCGAGTCCTTCGCCGCCTCGGCGAGCTCGGCGGCGAGCTCGCGCACGCGCGCCTCGCTCTGGTCCTTCGCGCGGCGGTACGCGTTAAGCTGCGCGACCATCGCGCGCTCCTTGTCACCGCTCTGCCGCGCCGCGCGCCGCGCGCGCGCCAGGTCCGTCGGCGCGTCCGCGACGGACGCGTCCCCGAACCGCGGAGCCTCGGCGGGCGGACGCCGCGCGACGCTCGCTCTCGCGACGAGGAGACTCGAGTCGGAATGCGGAATTCCGTCGCGTCGTTCGGACGGTTTCGTCACGTCGAGCACACAGGCGCCTCCTTCCGGAACCGCGCTCGCTCTCGCGTCCGCCTCCGTTTTCGACAAAACGTCTGCGTGTGTTTCCGTCTGCGTGTGCGCGTCGGCGGCGGTGACGCGTTCGCGCGTCGCGAGGCGGACGCCGGAACCGCGCTCGGGCGCCGGAACCGTCGCCGAACTCGGCGGCTCGCGCGCCGTCGCCGTCGCCGCGTCCTCGTTCTCCTTCGTCTCCGTCCCCGTCCCCGTCCCCGTCCCCGTCTCGAGCCAGCGCGGAGGTCGCGGCATTCCCGGGTCCGCGGACGCGGCCGCGCGCTCGTGGAACGCCGCGCGTTCTCGCTGTTCGGCGGCGGAGGCGCGGCGCTCCGCCGACTCGGCTCGCGCCGACGCGTGTTCCAGTTGGTTTTCGAGATGGAACACGCGCGCCTCCGCCTCGGCGAGACGCGCGGCGAGACGCGCGGCGTCCGCCGCATCGCGGCCGTCGCGCGTGGAATCATCAACACCATCGTCACCGTCGCGCGCGGACGCGAGACCCTGCCCGTCGTCGCCTGTCGCGTACGGAGACGCTTCCGTCGCGAGGGAGGCGAGCGCGTCGCGACCGTTCGATGAGGTTCGGGGCGTTTCGCGCGGCGCGCGCTTCGCGCTCATCATCCTCGACATCGCGCGCATCTTCGTCTCGCGCGTCTCGCTGCCTCGGCGGTCTCGCACTCGCCTGAAAAAGGTCCTCGACGCCGCGCGGGCGAGCGCGCGGCGCCGTTGTGGCGCGGACCCGCCTGTTCGGTCTCCGCTCGAGCGCGTCGACATCGTCGAAATCGCGACGATGTGGAGGCGAAAATACCCGACCACCACGGGAAACGTCGAAAACGAACTCGGGTGTCTTCGATACTTCAGTCGCGGTGCGCGCGTTGAGGAGGCTGCCCTTCGGGCGTTCGCGTCGCGATGCCTCGCGTTCCGCGGCGTCGGCGGGTCGCCGCGGCGCTGGCGCTGGTCGTCGCGGCGACTCGCGCGGCGTGCTCCTCCGCACATCCCGTGGACCCCTTTCACGAGCTCGTCGACGACCCGGCCACGACGGTCGTGCGCGGCCCGGGATCGGTCAAGAAGCACGCGGAGGCGTCCTCCGGCTCCGGCGCCGCGGCCGCCGTGGCCGCCGCCATGGACAGCTGGCACGTGGACACGCGCACGACCCGCCTGGCGGACGTCGCGCCCGCGCGGGAGGCGAGCCACGGCCGCGAGGAGGATGGCGGCAACGCCGACGACGCCATCGAGGCGATCGTCTCCTCCGCCGCGAAGCGGAACGCCGCTTCGCCGCCGTGCGCGCCGTGCGACGGGTGTTCGGTGGACTGGGCGGCGGCGTCCCGCGCGGTCTCGCTCGGCGAGGCGTGCCGCGGGCACGGTTCGTGCGGCGGGTGCGAGGTGGACCTGCGGCGGATCAACGGGACGTACGGGCTGAAGCGGCTCGGGGACGGCGTCGAGGTGAAGCGCGAGACGGGCGCGTCGGCGGCGACCGTGCTGCGCGCGGTGGGCGTTTTTTCCGCGACGGAGCTCGAAGCCTCGGGGATCCCCGGGGGACACGACGTTTCTCTCGACAACGCGACATCGACATCTCCCGGGAACGTTCCCGCCTCGCCGTTCGTCAAGTTCGTCTGCATCCCGGGTTTGCCGCGGCACGGCACGAATTGCACGCCGGGGGTCCCGACCAAAGCCGAGACGCGGCTGGTGACAAACACGGAATCGTTACAGCGCCTGAGCGACTTCTGCGGGCTCGAAAGTATCTCCACGCGCTCGTGGGTCGCGCGCGTCGTAGGTACAGCGCCCGCGGGCCTGCCCCTGGACCCGTGGTCCAACCACCCGGACGCGGTGCCCGTGAACCAGACCGGCATCTTTTCTTCGCCCGCGCGCGGCGTGGCGCTGAGCGCGCTGTGCAGCAAGCCGGCGTTGGCGCCGGCGGTTCTGCGCGCCATCCCGTCGCACGAGATCGCGAAAGCCGCGGTGTTCGACTTTTTGTTCTGCGCCGGCGACCGGCACACGCAGAACGTGTACGTCGGCGACGACGCCTCCATCACGCTCATCGACAACGATAACCTGCTGGGAGAGCAGGTGTTCAAACCGGAGTCGAAATTCGAGCGCGCGTGCGCGGTGAGCTCGCTGTTCCTGCCCGGCACCATGGAGAGCTGGCGTTTACGGCGGAGCAAGTACTGCGGCGGCGCGCTCGGGACGCTCGACTACCGGTGCCACGTCGGGCCGAGCGGCGAGCTCGCGCTTCCCGAAAAGACGCGACGGTGCTTGCGGACGCTCGCGGACGACGACGCGGAGACCACGCGTGCGACGTTCGGGATGCTCGAGCGCGTCTACGCGGAGACGCTAAAAAAACGCGCGGGCGATTTGCTGAGCGAGGGGCTCACCGAGGCGCTGCGGCGCGCGGGTCTGGCGGAGAAGGCCATCTCCGACGCGGCGGCGGGCGAGCGGCCGGTGGGGAAGCTGTGGGAGGAGCTGGACGAGGACGGCAAGGCCAAGATGATGGCGTGGCGAGACAGCATGTGGCGCCCCACGGAGCCGGCGGTGTGCCACGGGCTGGTTCCCAATTGGGAGGGCGCGCCGCACGACTGGAGGCGAGACGCGCGCTTCGAGGGCGGGAACGCGACGTGCGACGAGACGGGCGCGCAGATACAAAGCACTACCGAAAGGAAATAGAACGCCGCGATGTCGCGCGCGCGGCGAGAGGGTCGTGACGCTTTTCACAAAAAAAACACTTTTGTCGTTAAAACGAACGTGTCTTCGTCTCATTCACGAGTGAACTACCTTCGTACGTGTCACGGCATCACGCCCACGACGTACCCGCCTCCCCCGTCCGCGAGCTCGACGTCCCCGCGCGGCGGCGGGCGCCGGCTCCGCCTCGGCGCGCGCGCCGCGATTTCGCCGCGCCGCGCCGCCGCCGCCGCGCGCTCGGCCGCGAACGAGCCCACGGGCGGCCGGTACCTTGTCAGGTGCAGCGAGCTCATCACCACGGAGACGGACGAGAGCGCCATGGCGAGCGCCGCCACTTCGGGGGGAAGCCGCGTTTTGATCAGCGGGTACAGCGCCCCGGCCGCGATCGGGATGCCCAGCGCGTTGTAGGCGAGCGAGAAGAAGAGGTTGATCCGGATCCGCCGGAACGTGACGCGCGAAATATCCAGCGCGGCGACGACGTCCCGCAGGTCGGACCGGACCAACACTATCCCCGCGGCCTCGAGCGCCACGTCCGTGCCGGCGCCCACGGCGATGCCCAGGTCGCTCTGCGCCATCGCGGGCGCGTCGTTCACACCGTCGCCCACCACCAGAACGGCGCCGCTCCCGGACCCGGCGGCGCGCGCGTCGCGCTGCGCCTCGCGCACGGCGTCCACTTTGTCCGCCGGAAGCGCCTCGGCCACCACGCGCCCGATGCCCACCGCCTTGGCGACTGCGCGCGCGACGCGCCAGTTGTCGCCGCTCACCAGAGACGCACGCACGCCTCGCGCGGCGAGCGCCGCGATCGCCTCCGCGGCTTCGGGGCGGACCGGGTCGCTGACGCACACCAAGCCCGCGGGGGGGGCGAGGCGCTCGACCGCGCGGTTCTCGTCGCCCGCGCGCGGATTTTCAATCGCCTCCGCGTTTCCGCGTTTCGGGGCGTTTTCGTTCGGCTCTTCGACGTGCACGACGACGCAGGTCTGCCCCTTCTCCTCCTCCGCGCGCACCGCCTCCGCGACCGCGCCGGACATCTCCACGCCGCGCTCGCGCATGAACCGCGCGTTGCCGAGCGTGACCACCAGCCCGCCGCGCAGCGCGCAGCGCACGCCTCGGCCAGCCGACGCCTCGAACGACTCGACGGCGAGGAACCCTTTTCTCCCTTCTTTTTTATCGGCTCGTCGCCCCGCTCTCGCGATCGCCGCGCCCACCGGGTGCTCGCTCGAGGCCTCCGCGGAGGCGGCGAGGTACAGAAGCCGCCCCGTGTCGATGCGTTTGGAATCGAACGCCACGACGTTGGTCACCGCGGGCTTCCCGAGCGTGATCGTGCCCGTCTTGTCGAAGATGACGTGCGTCGCGGCGTGCGCCGTCTCCAGCGGGAGCCCGCCCTTGATGAGCACGCCGTGGCGCGCGCCGAGGCCGGTGCCCACCATCACCGCGGTGGGCGTCGCCAGCCCCAGCGCGCACGGGCACGCGATCACGAGCGTGGTGATGGCGAACAGGAACGAGAACAGAAACGTCCCTTCCCTCGCGCTCCACGCCTCCGGCACGGCCCCGGCGCTGGCCGCGGCGAACCACGCGATCCAAGTCGCCGTCGCGACGGCGACGACGAAAGGCACGAACGCCGCCGAGACGCGATCGGCGTACGCCTGAACGGGAGCCTTCGAAGTCTGCGCGTCCTCGATGAGCCGCACCACCTTCGCCAGCATGGAGTCCGCGCCGACGTCCGTGGCCAACACCAAAGGCGACGATCCACCGACGTTGACGGTGCCGCCGATCACGAAGTCGCCGGGGCGTTTCACTACGGGCATAGACTCGCCGGTGAGCGCGCTCTCGTCGGCGAGCGTTCCGGCGCCCGTCGCGACGCGGCCGTCCGCCGGGAACCGCGCGCCGGGCGCGACGCGGAGCACGTCCCCGCGCTGAAGCAGCGCCGCGTCCACGGGACGCTCGCCTCCCGGCCGCGCGGCGGCGTCCGCGGCGTCGGTGGCGAACGCCAGGAACACGCGCGCCTCGTCCTCGTCGCCCCCGAACGCGCGAGCGTACGCGCCGAGCGCGCGCGCGTCGACGCTAGCGGAAAAGCTCGCGGAAAACCCCGACGCGTTCAACGCCGAGAACGCCGAGAGCGCGTCGTCCTCCGCGTCATCCTCCGCGTCGTCGCCGCCGACGCCGCCGCTTTTGTTTTCGGCGCGCGCGGCGGCGGCGCGGTCGGCGAGCGCCGCCGCGCGCGCGCTCATGTCGGGTCCCATCTCCACGATGACCGCCGCGGCCGGCTGCAGCGCCGCGAGCGCGCGGATGGCGTCCGAGGTCTTGCCCTTGGCGCGCGCCTCGAGCCATTTGCCCATGAGCACGAACGAGATGAGCACCGCGCTCGTCTCGAAGAAGTGCGCGTCGCCCCGCGCGAGCCCGGGCGCGGCGACGCCGGCGACGACGACGTACGCGGAGTAGGCGTACGCGGCGGACGTGCCCATCGCGACGAGCAGGTCCATGTTCGCGCCGCCGTGCTTCACCGCGCGCCACGCGCGCACGTAGAACTGCCTGCCCAAGCCGAACTGCACGGGCGTCGCCAGCGCCGCGCTCACCAGCGCCATCGCGGGGAGCGCGCCGGGGCTCGCCGCGCCTCCCAGCGCGTCGGTCATCATCGTTTCGTGCACTGTCGGCACGCGGTCCAACACCATCATCAGGAAAAACAAAGGGAACGCGAACGCCGCGGATACGAAAAACTCCCGCCGGTACTTGAGCGCCTCGTTCGCGTGGCTCCGAACGTCGCGCGGCCCGCGATCCGTCTCCTCCCACAGCTCCGCCGCGTACTCCAGCGCCTCGATGGCGCGCATGATCGTCCGCGCGCCGACGGCGGCGGCGTTGTACCGGACCACCACCTTGCCCAGGAGCAGGTTCGCCTCCACCTTCTCGACGCCGCGCAGACGCCCGATGGCCCGCTCGATGCGCGGGGGGCACGACGCGCACACCATGCCCCCCACCCGGAACGCCAGCCCGCTCGCGTCCACCGCCTCGGCGGGGAAGCCGTACGCCGTGATCGCCGCCGCGACGCGCGCGACGTCCGGCGCGTCGCGCGCCGCGTCGAAAGCGACGGTCGCCGTCTCCGCCAGCAGGTTCACCGACGCCGAGCGCACGCCAGGAACCGAGCGCGCCGCCTCCTCCACCTTCGCCACGCACGACGCGCACGACATGCCGGAGACACGTAGCGTCGAGACCTCGTCTGCGTCGTTCGAACGACCGGCGGACCCGTCGCCGCCGAACAGGGGTTCCGCCGCGTCGTCCGCGTCGTCGTCGCCTTCGCCGTTTTTTACGGCGAAGGCGGCGAGTAACACGTTCCGCGGTGACACGACGGAAGAGGAGACGTCGTCGTTCGCGTCGTTCGCGTCGTTCACGTCGTTCGCGCTGCCTCGTGTGTCTTCGACGCCGAACGCCTTCGTCCGTCTCTCGACGACGTCGACGAGCTTGGCGGCGTAGCCCGTCTCGCTCACCACGCGCACGAGCGCGGCGCCCGTCGCGGCGCCCCGCACGGTCGCGACGTGCGTCTTCAAGTCCACGTCGACGTGCTGGACGCCCGGCACGTCCGTCAGCGCGCGCGCGACCCAGTCCGAGCACCGCTTGCACGACATGCCGCCTATGGCGAGGGTCACCACGCGCTCGGAGACAGACACCGGCTCTTCTCCGAGCGGAGACGTCGGCGGAAGCTTCTCGTCTTTCGGGTTTCGAGGAGACGCACGCCGGGTCTCCTGGATCTGGGCGGAGGACGACGTCCCGCCGCGCGCGTCGGCGTCCTCCGCCACCGCGTCCGGGTCCACGGCGGTGACGTCGAACCCGCACGCCTCGACGACGTCCTTGAGCGTGTCCGCGTCGACGGCGCCGGGGTCGTACGTCACGGAGGCGGACTTCGAATCAAGGGACACGGAGACCGCGCACACGCCCGCCGTCCTCTCGAGCGCGGACGTCACCGCGGACGTGCATGACCCGCACACCATGCCGTCGATGGCGATCCGCGCGCCTGCGGAGGCCATCGCGCGCGTCGCGACAGCCTCACGCGCGGGAAGGGACGCACAGGCACGCGCGCCAGGTTCTGAGGCAAGGCGTTCGTTGTTGTTTCGCATCTCCTCGGCGTTCTCTCTGCGTCTCTTCACCGGGCGAGAAAAGGTCCGAAAAAGTGCCTCGGCGAGGGCGTTTTCTGACGTGGTGTTCCCTTTATCCTTCGCGACGCGTCGCCGCCGCCGCCGGGCCACTTCTCGCCACGCACGGCCGCGCGGTGTCGCTCGACTCAGCCTCTGTCCCTCGAGGTCACCGCAAGTTCCACCCTTCGCTAGCTCGGCGCGCGCGGAGCACCCGTCCCGTCGGTCCCGTCGGTCTAGCCGCCGCGAATCGCCTCTTCGCGTCCGAGCGGCGGCGCCCGCTCGGCACGAGCAAAACGCGTTCCAGGACGTTCGCGCGACACCTGCGCGACGCGATGGCGATGGCCATGACGACGCTGACCGCGCGACGCGCTGACGCGCTCACCGGCGCCGCGCGCCTGTCGACCGCGCCTCGGCTGTCGACCGCGCCGAGGCTCTTCGCGCGGCTCCCCGGTCGCGGGCCGC
>Ga0181559_10000990_pt1 | contig 27378 bp, 22 predicted proteins | sample 011ome_21_FD_133752 | JGI IMG/M metagenome (GOLD analysis project Ga0181559, IMG submission 133752) | Coastal salt marsh microbial communities from the Groves Creek Marsh, Skidaway Island, Georgia - 011508AT metaG (megahit assembly) | ecosystem: Environmental > Aquatic > Marine > Intertidal...
AGTCACCTTGGAGGCATTGGTTTTGCATCATCTTGATAACCTAGATGCCAAGCTGGCATCCTTTACCAATGTGATCGAAACGGACGTGTCAGTTGGTGGTAGTTGGACCAACTACAATCATGGAATCGGTCGAAAACTTTGGCGTGGCAGATAGGTTACTGCGATAGACCGGTGTCGGTGGAACGTCTGATAGAGTGTTTCCGACAAACAGATTTGACATGACAAATTGCATTGGCTGAAAGGAAATGTCTCGGTGATTCATTCTTGTATCGTCTTGATCCAATTGGGGCGTCCTCTGGCCTTGTTTGTGGCTTTGATTGCACTGGCATCCCATAACACCTTCGCAGATGAGAAACAGGCAATCGATTTTTCTCATGAAGTTGTGCCGATTCTTCGACGTCACTGCGTCGACTGTCATGCTGGTCCGCAGGCAAAGGGAGGTCTGTCCATCAATGGGAGAGAGGAATTAATCGATTCTGGCACGGTTGTAGTTGGTGAAGCTCTGGCATCTGAACTGGTTTCTCGTCTTGTTGCAGAAGATGCCGACATTCGAATGCCACCACCTGATCGTCCGCAAGTCTCTTCGAAAGAGTCTTTAATCTTAAGGAGATGGATCGATGAAGGTCTTGTTTGGGAACGCGGGTTTCGTTTTGACGCGGATCGTTACCAACCGCTAGTAAAATTGAAGTCAGTGAATGTCAGTCATCAAACCGAGAGTGCGATTAACCCAATCGATGAAATTCTCAGGCGAGAAAATTACATTGCCGAAAACGCGGTAAGCGATGAATTGTTTTATCGTAGAGTTTCATTGGATCTTTTGGGGCTGTTACCGAAAGTTGATCAATCTCGCGAATTCGTTGCCGATCAGCGTTCTCAAAAGCGACAGATCTTGATTGATCAATTACTTACGCAGTCGATCGATTACGCCGACCATTGGATGAGTTTCTTCAATGATCTATTTCGAAACGACTATAGTGGAACGGGGTTTATCACAGGCGGAAGGAGGCAAATCACTAATTGGCTTTATGATTCACTCCGAGAAAATAAGCCGTATGATGCGATGGCTAGAGAACTTATCGCTCCCATTGGAGATGAGACGAGTGGTTTTGCAGATGGAATCCGTTGGCGTGGAGAGGTAAGTGCGGGGCAGACCGTAGAGATTCAGTTCGCACAAAGTGTTGCACAGGCATTTCTCGGCATCAATCTGAAGTGCGCTTCATGTCACGATAGTTTTATCGACCGATGGAAACTCGAAGATGCCTACGGTCTTGCTGCTATTTACTCAGCTCGACCACTAGATCTGTATCGCTGTGATCAACCATTGGGACGGGTGTCCAGCCCGGCATGGCTATTTCCTGAGATTGGCCAGGTGGATCCAGACGCGAGTAGGAAAGATCGTCTATTGCAATTATCCGTTCTGGTGACGAGTCCTGATAATGGCAGTTTCTCAAGGGCCATCGTTAACCGTATTTGGTACAGGTTGATGGGACGAGGTATCGTCCATCCGGTTGACGCGATGCAAAGTGAGCCATGGAGCGAAGATTTACTTGATTTTCTGGCGCAATTCCTGATCGACAACGACTACAACCTAAAGTCTCTTCTGCGGCTCATCGTAAACTCGCGAGCCTATCAATCAGAATCCGTGCAAGGGAACGGAAGACCTGATGATACGTTTCGGTTTGAGGGACCGATGACTAAAAGGCTAACGGCGGAACAGTTTTTAGACGCAGTATGGCAGATCACCGGCGCTGGCCCGGAGCAGTACGATGCTACAGTTAGCCGAGACAAATTTGATGAAACAGCAGGTGATTTACCACGTTTACAGGCGGATTGGATTTGGGGAAGTTCTGCTGCCGAGGATTCTGTACCGCCGGCCGGTGAACGTATTGCTTTTCGCAAAATATTCAATTTTGAAACAGTTCCCCACAAAGCAGGTGCCGTCGTTACCTGTGACAACTCTTTCCAGCTTTTTGTCAACGGAAGTTATCTTGGAACGGGAGATAACTGGTTGTCCCCAGAGGGGTTTATATTCACCGATATGCTGACGAGCGGTGAAAACGAAATTATCGTCGTCGGGAATAATGCAGGAGATTCGCCCAATCCTGCCGGTCTCTTTTTTGAGGCTCAATTCACAATGCCGGCTGGAAATACTCTATCAATTTTCTCGGATGCAAGCTGGAACTACAGTGGCGATGTTTCCGTGAACCAGAAAGATCTCCACCGGGATTCAACAGCCGAGTGGCAATCAGTCACGGTTTTGAAGCCACTAAATGTATGGGAGCAGGCGGTTGAACGCTTGGCTCCCAGTGTTTTGCATCGAGTTGTGTCGGGCAAGCGGTTGATGGCTCGTGCCGCCCTCATGAAGAACGATCCTTTGATGAAGTCGCTTGGGCGACCCATGCGTGAGCAAATTGTTACGATGCGACCAACGGATTTCACTGCGTTAGAGGCAATGGACTTGTCAAATGGTGATGCTTTTTCTGAGACCTTAAGAAATGGATCCCTGAAACTCCTGAGAGATACATCAAGGCCGATACCCGATTTGGTTGTCTATCTTTATGAGTTTGCGTATTCTCGGAAACCAACGCCTGAGGAGTTAGAGATCACCCTGCAGTACCTTGGTGCTAAACCGAATGAGAATCAGCTTTCCGATTTACTATGGTCCATTTTCATGAGCCCAGAGTTTTTGTTAGTTCGTTAGCCAAAAAGTGCTGCCTAGCTGAAAACGCGAAGTCTTTTTTACAGTCTATTGGCTCTCAGCCTTGAAACTATCTTGATGTGTGTCCGTTTAGATATTTGTCGGCATTCTCGCAACCACTGATAAAAGCTATGACTTACGAGATTGATAGAGAAGCCCCTCATGAGATGGTAAGACGTGATTTTTTGCGTCGATTATCAATGGCTTCGGCTGCAAGTTTAATTGCCTCTGAGCCCAAAAGGCTTCTAACTGCGAGCGATCAGCTGGATAGCCCAGAGGCTTCTACTTTGAATCCAGTTGCCACTGCAGATGCTTGCATCCTGTTGTGGATGGGTGGAGGCATGGCAGCTCCCGATACCTTTGATCCGAAGCATTACATACCGTACCGAAATGGTTTGCCGGTCGCGGAGATGCTTAGCACGTTTCCAGCAATTGAGACCAGTGTTGATGGATTGCAAATTTGTCAGGGTCTGGAAAATCTCGCTTCTGTGATGGATCGAGGGACTTTGATTCGATCTGCAATACAAGAAGACTTGGGAAGCATCTTGCATTCTCGACATCAATATCATTGGCACACTGGTTATGTGCCTCCACAAACCGTTGCTTGTCCTCATTTGGGGGCGTGGATAGCAAGAGTTCTTGGCAGAAGAGATTCTTTCATTCCTCCGTTCATTAATATCGGTCAAAGGCTCGAAGGTGTGGGTGAAAGTGAAGAGCTGAAAGCTTTTACCACGGCCGGTTTTTTCGGCAGTGAATTTGGGCCAATGAATCTTCCTTACCCAATGGATGCAGCAAAGGCAGTCAGGCCACCTGCCGGAATGACTGAGGGTCGTTTTTCGGAGCGAAGAAAATTATTCGAACGATTACTCGACAGTAGCCCAGATCGCAGGAAGTTGAGTGATTATCAAACGCAGTCAATTTTGCGATCTTTGGACGGCGTTCATGAGTTGTTGAGCTCAAAAGATCGTCATGCTTTCGATTTAAGTTTGGAAGATGAAGTCTCTCGAAGTCGATATGGTGATACTCGATTTGGGCAAGGTTGCTTACTTGCTCGAAGACTCGTTGAATCGGGCGCTAGGTTTATCGAGGTAACGACCGAATATGTGCCATTCCTTCATTGGGATACACACGCTAATGGTCATGAGACAGTTGCGAGGATGCATCGTGAAATTGACGCGCCTATCGCGCAGCTAATTCTCGATCTTGAACAGAAAGGTTTATTAGATCGGACACTGGTGGTAGTTGCCTCGGAGTTCAGTCGCGATGCGTTGATTGAAGGGGTTCCAGGGTCTAGTGCCGCAGATCAGGCAACCGAGAAGGTCGATGTGGTATCTGCGATGAAGCATTATGGTCTTCATCGACATTTTACCGGCGGCACCAGTGTTGTGATGTTTGGGGGTGGTATGAAACGCGGTTTTGTTTACGGTAAAACGGCAGATAGACGCCCTTTGGTGGCCGTGGAAAATCCAGTATCTATTGCCGACTTGCACGCCACCATTTTGACAGCTTTGGGAATCTCTCCAAAGACAGGTTTTGATGTAGAGGGTAGGCCGTTTTACGTTACAAAAGACGGACACGGTTCATGTGTGACGGAGTTGTTCGCATAAGACTACCGGTTGCATACAGCGTTTAAGCATGTTGGGTGTTTTTCGAAAAGGTCGATTTGAATGAGTTTGCACAAGAAGGCAGTGATTCTTTTGTCCGGCGGACTAGACAGCGCAACTTGTCTCGCAATTGCCAAAAATGAAGGCTATGAATTACACGCAATCAGCTTTCAGTATGGACAGCGGCATTGCTATGAACTGGAAAGAGCGAAAGCTTTGGTCGAGAAGTTTGGAGTGCAGAGTCACCGCGTGATTGAGATCAATTTGGGCCAGTTCGGATGCTCTGCGCTAACCGACATCAATCTAGATGTGCCCAAAAACGAAGATGTAATCGGAATTGGAAATGTGATTCCGATTACTTACGTGCCGGCACGAAATACCGTTTTCCTTTCGTTGGCTTTGGCGTTCGCTGAGACCATTTCGTCTCAAGACTTGTTTATTGGTGTAAACGCGTTGGACTACAGCGGCTATCCGGATTGCCGTCGTGAATACATTGAAGCCTTCGAGAAAATGGCCAATCTTGCTACGAAGCTTTCAGTAGAAGATTGCCAGACGATACGTATCCACACGCCGCTTATTGATATGACCAAGGCGGAGATTATCGAGTGTGGTCTTAAACTTGGGGTGGACTACGGGATGACTTTATCGTGTTACGATCCTCACGAAGGTGGTGTACCTTGTCAAAAATGCGACGCGTGTTTGTTGCGTCTCAAAGGCTTCAGAGAGAACGGGATCTCTGATCCAACCGTGGTCCCTATTGACTAGAAAGGGATGCTTAAGAGTCGTTGATTGGATGAAAGGCGGGTAATCGCCTCGAATAAGAAATCGATCAGCAATAAAATGTTAAAAAAATTGGTAATCGTCGGTAGCTTCAAAAGCAGAAATAAAATGGCGGATTTCTGTCGGCTCTTTTGCGTTGCGAGGCCAGCGAATCGCGATCACATCAAATCGCGATTTTGTATCCAGTGATTGATTTCGCTTTAAATAGCGTAGTGCTGCGCGAGTGATTTGTTGCTGTTTTCGATAGTCCACTCGCTCCGCTGGGTGCCCGGGTTTTGCAGTTCTAAGCGTTTTGACTTCGATAAATACAATTGTTTCCGAGTTGTTATCGTTCGCGATAATGTCGATTTCTCCCGATGCATCTCGTTCTCGGACAGCGAGAATTTGGTAGCCCCTTTCGCGAAGGTGCGATACCGCAAATTGTTCCCCCATCTGGCCGGTGTCAATGTTTGGCATTTGGTCGAATTGTTGTGGCTCGCGACTTTTTACGAAGCGAATTTTCAACGCAAACTTTGATTTCCAGTTCGTTTGTTTTCTCCTCGATGTAATTGACGCGAAACGGACGGGCCACTGCTTTAAGCCCAAAAAAAAGCCACCACAGTCAAACTGCAGCGGCTGAATGGTATGGTTCACCTGCCTCGTGGGCAACCGTCGCCCAGAGCTAAGGACGTTACGAGCGTCTTCGCTCTTTGAGTCTAACGGCCTTTCCAACACGATCGCGAAGGAAGTAGAGCTTTGCCCTGCGAACAACAGCACTTCTCTTTACTTCCACTTTCTCAATTCGTGGGCTGTGGAGTGGAAACTTTCTTTCTACCCCTTCGCCAGCAACGATACGTCGCACGGAAAACATTTCACGGCTACCGCTTCCGCTGCGTGCGATGACGACGCCACTAAAGACTTGGATTCGTTCTTTGTTGCCCTCGAGAATCTTCAAGTGAACATCAACGGTGTCACCAATATCAAATTGTGGTGGGTTTTCTTTGAGATAGGATTTTTCAACAAGATCTAAAATTGCCTGAGACATTTCGATTACTCAATCAATGGTTAGGTTTGTGTTTGTCAATCTAAGTTAGTTTTCGAGGGGGGTGTCGCTGCTTAGTAAGTCGCTTCGACGTTCCATCGTGATTTGAAGGCTTTGCTCTTCCCGCCATTTGGCGATCGCCGCATGATCTCCTTCCAATAAAACCTCTGGAACGCTATGTCCTCGAAACTCTCTTGGTCTTGTGTACTGAGGAAATTCAAGTCGCCGGTTGCCCTGACTAAATGAATCTTGAATGTTGCTTTGCTTGTCTCCAAGCATACCCGGAATGAGTCTAGCAACGGAGTCGATCATCACCATTGCAGCAGCTTCGCCGCCGTTAAGGATAAAGTCACCGATACTAATCTCTTCGGGTTCGAGGATATCAATCACTCTTTGGTCAAATCCTTCGTAACGACCACAAATCAGCATTACTCTCTCGCGTGAAGCGAGTCGTTCAGCCATTTTTTGATCAAACTGTTTTCCTCTTGGGGTTAACAGAATCTTGTGCATCGAACGTGAGTCTAGTTTTTCCACATGTTCCACGCACTTTACGGTTGGTTCAACCTGTATCAACATCCCCGGGCCTCCGCCGAATGGTTTATCATCAACCGAACGGTGTACGCTTGGGGGAGCCCAGTCTCTAAGGTTGTGACGATGGATTTCAATCAAATTGTTCTTGATTGCTTTCTCGACTAAACCTTGTGAGACGTAGCCATCAAAAATGGAGGGGAATAAGGTGACGACGTCAAATCTCATCTTCGGCTAACTCAGTATTCTCTGAAGATTATCTTGATGAATTGATTCAAGCGTTCGCACAGCATTGTCTTGCCTTTGGGAGTGCCAATGGTTCCAATGGAGTTAATTATTCCGTCTCTTCTTCTGTTTACTCGCTCGCAGTTTCTTCTTGAGTCGCAGTGACCTCTTCACTAGCGACTTCCTCCACTGCATTTTCCTCAGCCGCTGGCTCTTCGGCTTTGGGCTCTTCTTTTTTCTTCGCCGGCTCTGGTGGAGCAGGAGTGTAATCTTTGCGTTTTCCTAGTCGGTCGAGTGCAGCGTCGCGAGCTTCTAGGTGGCTTCCGTTGGTTCCGTACTTCTTGATGAGCACGCCTACTTTGTCACTGGGTTGCGCCCCGACACTTAGCCAATAGTCAACTCGATCGCCTTTAAGGGAGACGCGGGCATCAGTTTCGGGACACATAGGATCGTAAGTTCCAAGTTCCTCAATCACGCGTCCATCGCGTGGGCTTCGCTGATCCATCGCGCAGATGCGATAGAACGGACGATGGGTACGTCCCATTTTTTTCAAACGGATTCGAACTGCCATAGGTTGTTGTCTCCAAGTCAGATGGGGTTCAACTTCAGTTAGACCTCCTGGGATCCAGTTTTGGCAAACTCTGGATGCCGGGTCGGTGCTGGAACATCCAGCACTTCTTTCGCTTATTACCTGAGCAACATTTAAGATTGCTCAACGACAATCGGGATTACTTATTGCCTCTTTTCATTCTTCGAAGCAATTTATCACGATCACGTTTTTGTTTTGCTCTTTCTGACGCACTTAAACGTTTGCCTGTACTTTTCTTGATTTTCATTCCCCGCATTGAGGGATCTGACATCGCGCCACTGGCCTGCAATTGTTGCATCATTTTCATGCGATCGCCAACGCCTTGCCCGGCCATCCCCTGCATCAGAGGCTTCATGACCTCAAACTGTTTAATGAGTTGGCTAACGACGGGTGTTTGAACGCCAGCACCTTTCGCGATGCGATTTCGCCGATGCGCGTCAATTATTTTGGGGTTGCGGCGTTCCGCCATCGTCATGCTGTTAATGGCACCAATCGTTTGTCGAATGCCACCGGCAGCTTCATCGCTTTCAAGCACATCTTTGAATTGATTCATTCCCGGCATTAGGCCAATCATTTTGCCCATAAGCCCGGGTTTCGCGACCTTTTCCATCATCTTTTTGAAGTCATCGAGCGTGAAGTCTCCCGAAGCCATTTTCGCTTCAAGTTCTTCTCGCTCTTTTTCATCAACGATCCGATGTGCTTCTCTGGCCGCTGCAACGATGTCCCCCATTTGAAGGATTCGTCCTGCCATGCCTTCGGGCCGAAACGGCTCTAACGCATCAAAATGCTCGCCGGTGCCGATAAATTTAATTGGCACGCCCGTGACATGTTTTACCGATAGGAGAGCACCGCCCCTCGCATCTCCGTCGAGCTTTGTCATGATGACGCCGTCCAGTTCTAATGCTTCATTGAAAGCACCAGCACTGTTGACTGCGTCTTGTCCAGTCATGCCGTCAACAACAAGATACACCTGATCAGGACCGACCTTTTTATCGATCTTTTGAAGTTCAGCCATCAACTCTTCGTCAATAGCCAAACGACCAGCAGTATCAAGAATGACGACTCGAGCGCCTTCCTGTTCGGCTTTTGCGACACCCGCTTGGCAAACCTTCACTGGATTGCTGTTGCCTGGGTCGCTAAAGACAGGAACGCCAAGTTGCTTGCCAATAACGTGTAGCTGATCAATCGCTGCAGGTCTTTGAAGGTCCGCAGCAACCAACATCGGCTTGATATTTTCTTCAAGCAGAAGTTGAGAGAGCTTGCCGCAAGTTGTTGTTTTACCGCTACCCTGAAGACCGCAAAGCATAATGATCGTTGGGCCATCTTTCTTCAGATGAAGAGAGGGGTCGACCGGACCAAGAATACTAGCCAATTCGCCGTGAACGATATTGATGAGTTCTTCGTGTGGACGAAGACTTAACAACACTCGCTTTCCCATCGCCTTTTCGGTGACGTGGGCCATGAAATCTTCAACGACCCCATAGCTGACATCAGCTTCCAGCATGGCTCTTCGCACGATATCGAGACCATCGCGCATATTGCTTTCGGTCAGCTTTCCTTTTCCGGATAAGCTTTTAAAAGCTGATTGGAGACCTTCTGAGAGAGATTCAAACACGTTGGATGATAGATTTTGTTAGAAGCGAATCGAGCTACACGCAGAAATGACGTGTCATGGACAGTGTACAGATTGACAGTTGTCGTGATGGTTTCACGACAATGCGGGCGTCCGTCCTTGAATCAAGTCGCGTAGTCTACGCTCACCCCCTAACATTTGTAAATGCAATCGGGCGGAAAACCGCTGAAAACACCGTGGTTAACTACTTTGATCGAGCAGAATATTTAGAACTTCGCGGTGCAGTTTGCCGTTTGTGCCAATGCCGTTACCCCCACGTGGAGTGGTATTGCCGTTCCAGTCGGTAAAACAGCCCCCAGCTTCTCGAAGGATGGGGATCATTGCGGCGACGTCCCAGGGGTTGCAGATTGCGTCAACCATGACCTCGGCTCGGCCTGTCGCGACCATGAGGTATCCGTAGCCGTCTCCCCAGCTACGACTCACCCAACAGGTATCTTCCAACTTCTGGTACGCGACACCGGCATTCTTTTCTCGAAACAGATCTGCTTGGCTGGTTAAGAATACTGCTTGATCTAGCTGACTCTTCTCGGAAACTTGGCACCGGGTCCAATTGTCACCGTCTGACTGGCGATACCAGCATCCAGTCCCGTCGGCGGCAAAAACCATTTCTCCTGTTGCAGGAATGTAGATCGCGCCCGCAACGGCCAATCCATCTTTTTCGATCGCGATAAGAGTTGAATATAAAGGCACTCCGCAAATGAAAGATTTCGTTCCATCGATGGGGTCAACGATCCAGCGGTACTCGGAAGTCCCGGACTTTTCCGAGAATTCTTCACCTTGCAGTGTGTCGTTTGGGTATCTATCGCCAATCAATTGTCTTGCTAGTGCTTCTGCTTCTCGATCTGCAATGGTAACTGGTGAGTCGTCTGATTTAGATTCGATATTTAAATATTGATCGCGGAAATAGCGTAGCGTGTGATGCCCGGCCGCAGTGCACGTTTCGATCAGAGTCAATAATCTCTGCTGGTGATCAGTGTGAAGCTTACGAGCTAATTCGGGGTTTTGTGAGGATAGGTCAGCTAGGTTCATCTCTTCATCCGAGAAATGGTGGTGCATCGCAGGAATTTCAGTGATGAGTGCCGCGATGAAATTCTCAATCGTCGATCGACAAGGGAGCCAAAAACCACCTGGGTCTTTGTCTACGCGGCATCACTCTGGGGAGGATCAAGCACCAGTGAGTGGTAGAAAAGCATTGCCGCGCCAATTACCAACAGAGCGTCCGCGATATTAAAATTGGGCCAAGGATCAAAAAGCGGCACACCTTCAATTCGGAATAAAATCCAGTCGCGAACCCCACTTTTCCATTCAACTGGTAGGTGGTCATCCCACCAAAACCCCAGTCGATCGTATAGATTTCCTAGGATTCCTCCGCTAATCATGCCAAGTGTATAGGTAAGCCACTTTGATTGGTAACCACAAAAGCGGAACATCCAGAGGCTAATTCCAATGATTGCTACGACTGAAAACGCGGCAAAGAATAGCCCCTTCCCCGCTCCAACCCCGAAAACAGCCCCTGGATTTACCGCAGTCTGAACTCCCAGGAGTCCGTCAAAAATCCATTTTGGGTCAGATTCCCCGGGTAGACCGAGGCGTTCAAAAACGTACTGCTTGGTGGCCAGGTCTGCACTCAAGCCAGCGAGCGTTAACGCAGTAAACAGTACGAACCTAGAGAATAATGGACGCTGAGAACGGTCCGTTTGCGAGCGTGGAGTTTCATGAATCAAAGCGTTTTTCCCGTCTTGTGACTCGAGAGGCGGATTTTGTACCGATCTGTTCATGGGAAGCACATATGAGCTAATTTGCGGATGGATTTGATTCGAGTCGCAGATGGCTGGATCACACAAGTGCCGGAAGATTTAGTTACAAGCGGAAAAGTCCCGCTAAACGGTGTGTGATGGAAGAATTCACGTGTACCAAAAAGGCAATCTCGCGACAAATCAAAATAGTTTGTTTATTTTGTTAATTGGAGATAATCCGAACACCTTCGAGTTTTGTTGGTCTGAGGTCGTTATGCAATCTTGTTGATGACGGTACGCTGCATCTTCATCATGGTCTTAATTATTTCTTCGCCCCAAACCAAAACGCTTCAATGTGCTCGAAGGCGGTTGAGACCAGAACGTTTTATCGACACATTTGCAGATTTTTAAATTTCACTGCTGATTGGTTTAGTCATGTTGAAAACTGCCTCAATTCATAACGCGAAGCAAACCGATTTGGCTGTTCAGCGATGTATTAATCCCGCTTGTAATGCTTCTTATGATGCTCGATCGATCCGCACCGCATGTGATCGATGCGGCGACTTGCTAGATATCGAGTACGACTGGGCTCACGCTGCGGTGCCCTCATCTTTGAGTGATTTTGAGGAAGCTTGGGCACAGCGGACGAATCCCGTTCGCTTCAGTGGTGTTTGGCGCTTTCATGAATTACTGCCGTTTGTTCCTCAGGATCAAGTGATCACTGTTGGAGAGGGGCAAACGCTTTTGCAGCAGGCGAATCATGTAGCGAAGTATGTCGGAATGAATTCCAATCAGTTGTATTTGCAGTACGAGGGTATGAATCCTTCGGGGTCGTTTAAAGACAATGGCATGTGCGCTGCCGTCACTCATGCAAATATGATGGAGGCCAAGCGAGCCGCGTGTGCGAGTACCGGTAACACAAGCGCATCGTTGGCGCTTTACTGCAGTGCTACACAATTGATGCGAGCGATTATTTTTGTAGGTAGTGGAAAGATCGCATACGGTAAGCTTAGTCAAGCTCTCGACTACGGAGCACTAACGGTGCAAATTGCGGGTGATTTTGATGATGCGATGATTCGAGTGCGGCAGGTTGCAAAGCAACTTGGTATTTATCTCGTCAATAGCGTGAATCCATTTCGTCTCGAAGGCCAAAAGACGATCATGTTTCGCATACTGGAAGCTCTCCGCTGGGAAGTACCCGATTGGATTGTCGTACCTGGTGGAAATCTTGGTAACAGTAGCTCTTTTGGTAAAGCCTTTATGGAGTTAAGAAAACTAGGGCTGATCGATCGGGTACCACGTTTGGCCGTCATCAATGCCGGTGGCGCTGACACTCTGTATGAGCTATTTGAGCGTCGTGGAGTTCGATGGAATCAAGGGAAAGTCGATATGGATCCCATCATTGAATACCACGATGTTATGGACCGAGAATCAAAGAAGGCAGACACTATCGCGAGTGCGATTGAGATTAATCGCCCTGTGAATCTTAAGAAATGTCTAAGAGCGCTCGAGTGGATGGACGGTGTCGTTCGTCAGGTCAGTGACCAAGAGATCCTTGACGCCAAGGCAAAGGTTGGTGCAGGTGGTTTTGGTTGCGAGCCGGCATCTGCTGCTAGTGTTGCGGGCGCGAAATTGCTTCGTCGCGAAGGAGTGATTGCACCAAGTGATCGCGTCGTGTGCGTGCTTACTGGTCACGAGTTGAAGGATCCAACGGCGACCGTCGCTTATCACACAACGGATCAGGAATTATTCAATAATACTCTCGGTAGTAGAGGGGTTCGTAAGGCAAGTCACGCTAACCGCGCAGTTGCTGTTCCAAATGATCTTGATGATATTATTCGGGCAATTCAGCTATATGCGTAATGCAGTTTTTACTGGCAAGAAAGCTGCATATTGGTGCTCTTGTTTCGTTTTCTAAGTGCCGATCAAAGATTCTTCGTTTGATCTCGTGAATCTTTTTTCTTCGATACAACCTCTTTCGAGAGTTTGTACGCACTACCCTAATGGTGGCGGGCTCTCACTATACAGTAAGGTGATTTGATCAAGTAAATCAGGTTTGCCATTGATTGAAAGGATATTCCATTGAGAAAAGGAGTGTCCCGCCCATTGAAGTCCATTTCTAAATCATGCAAACCCATTTTGTGTTGCCATTTGTACTGGCACTGGATGAAGGTGAATTGGCTATTCTGTAACCGTTTGTTTGTTATTACTCGCTCTGTTTGAATCAACTTGGCTACGCTTCGGTGATCAAATGCAATAAGTTATTCCCCCAAGGGAGAATATGAATTCACCCAAATAACCTGTGGCTTCGTTTTGATTGGATTAATAAAAATGTCTCAGCCTATTCGCGTTGCGGTGCATGGTGCAGCGGGTCGTATGGGGCGGCGAGTGGTGGTACTTGCCTTCGAAGGTTCTGATTTTGTGCTGGATTCAGCCATTGAAAATGCTGCATGTCCACTTCTTGGCCAAGACGCAGGATTGGTTGCCGGATGTGGCGAGACGGGAATTTTGTTGTCGGATCAGTGGTCGGACGGTGCCCAAGTCGTCGTTGATTTTTCGTTGCCTGCCGCTGTTGATGGGTGCATTGAGAAATGTGTGGAAAAACAGTTGCCTCTAGTTGTTGCGACAACCGGGCTCTCTGAAGAACAAAAAGAAACATTGTTAGCTGCATCCCGAACCATACCCATCGTTTGGGCACCAAGTATGTCGTTGGCCGTGAATCTGCTGATGAAACTTACACAGCAGGCAGCAAGATCTTTAAGGGATGTTCAGGGTGGTCTAGATGTTGAGATTTTAGAACGGCATCATCGTTTCAAAGTTGATGCGCCAAGTGGAACCGCGCTGAAGTTTGGTGAATTGATTGCTGCTGAATTAGGTGAGGGTATCAAGCATGTTCACGGTCGCGAAGGTGAAACCGGATCCCGTTCCCAAAATGAGATTGGTTATCACGCGATTCGAGTTAGCGATAATCCAGGCGAACACACCATTGTTTACGGGATGATGGGTGAACGAATCGAGTTGTCGGTAGCTGCGAGTAATCGCGATTGTTACGCCTCAGGTGCTCTTGCCGCGGCGAAGTGGCTCCTGGGTAAGAACGCCGGTATGTACAACATGTTTGATGTGCTTGGACTTGCGTGACTTTTTCTCCATGCCCGGATACGGACCGACTCTTTCGCGCATCGAGATGAGTTTGGAAATCCTGCCAGTTTTTCAAGACTGCCTTGATCGAGAGTCGAATTCAGATCGTGGTGGCTGCTCCAACGATACTTAAGGAATGAATCATGGGAAACTCATTGTTTAGTCGCGGGTTTCTTGCGTTGATTGCCACCCAGTTTTTTGGTGCGATGAATGATAATGTCCTTAAGGGCGTCTTAACCTTTATGGTCATCGACGGAGCATGGACGGGCCATCTTGGTGGAGGAGGGCAAGGAATTGTTGGCGTTTGCTTCACTGTGCCATTCATTGTTCTATCTGCTTTTGCTGGGCAGCTTGCAGATCGTTTTTCCAAGCGAACAGTTACCTTATTTGTTAAGGCGATTGAGATACCGATCGCCGCCTTAGCTGGCTATGGATTCTACACAGGTAATTTATGGGTCGCTCTTTCTGCCATGATCGCTTTGGCATGTCAAAGTAGTTTTTTTGGCCCAGCAAAGTACGGGATGATTCCTGAGTTGGTAGGGATTGATCAGCTTAGTCGTGCGAACGGTACAATCAATATGTTGACGAACGTGGCGGTGATCTTCGGTACTCTGATCGCTGGGTTAGTGAGTGACCGCTATAGCCCGCAGTTAGGTGCTGAGGGTGTGTCGTGGTTGCCTTCCGTGGCGTTAATCGTGATTGCATTATTAGGGTTTGTCGCTTCGTGGTTCTTGACTGGTTTAAGACCAGGCGACCAATCTGTTAAGTACCAGCTCAATCCATTTTCAGCTTATTTTGAAACGATCAAGGAAATGTCCAAGACTCCTTTGTTGACCGTCATGATGGCTTGGTCTTATTTCTATTTGCTGGCAGGAATCGCTTTATTGATTGTGCCTGAATATACGGTAGTGCTTCAGGTGACGCGAGCGGAGGCCAGTGTGTTAATGGGTGTATTAGGGATTGCGATTGGAGTTGGATGTGGAGTTGCCGGGTACGTTTCGGGTAGGCATATTGAGCCTCGGCTGATTAACGTTGGATCTGCAGGGCTAACGCTTTTTTTCTTCCTGCTTGCCTTTGTACCCCCAAGCCTTGCCGAGGGTGATGGCTCCGCTCGCATCGCATTCAGTAATGTGTCGTGGTTTATTCTGGGTGCTGGATTCTTTGCGGGTTTCTATATTGTTCCTCTCCAAGCTTTGCTGCAGAGTCTTTCGCCAGACTCGGAGCGAGGACGCTATCTGGGAACCGCCAATGCAGTCTCCTTCGCGTTCATGACCATCGCAGCCGTGTTCTATTGGTTGGTTCGAGATTCCTTTGGTGAACAACCTCAGCGAATTTTCTACCTTTGTAGTGGTCTGATGGCGTTGGGTGCTGGTTTCTTTCTCTGGCGTCTTTCTGGAATAAGAGACTACCTAAAATCAAGTGAGACTTCACCATCGATGGGAAGTGGTGAGTAACCTGAACGCATGTCGTTTTTTTTCTTTTTTAAGAATGTCGTTTGAAGGTCTCAAACTTTTTAACAATTCGTTAGTGATCGATCGCGGGGCGACACTGCTTTAAAGAGTTTTTAAGTATTCAAGCACCGCAATTTTCTCTTGGTTATCCAAGTTTTCTCCGTAGCTGTGTCCTTGGTTGCCTTTCCCCTTTATCCGGGTATCGAAAACACTCCTGTTTTTCGCAACGTCTTTCACTGGAGTTGGTTTCTTATCAAATGTCTCCACGGTAAGTCCGACTTTCGTTTCATCGAATTGATCTGACGTCCGGCGCCAGATCAACGGACGTGCCTCAGGTCGCAGGATGCCCCAAAGCGTGGGGACGCTGCCGTTATGGAAGTAAGGTGCGGAAGCCCAAATTCCATCGAGTGGGGGCGCAACGTAGCCGTTTGGACGAGCAACTGTTACTTGCTCATCTTGTTCTCCGAAATGCGCAAACCAACTCTCGCCGTATTTAGCTCGGCCTTCCTCATTAAGTGCTAGAAGTCTAACAGGGTCAGTTTGGATCTCTTCAATCGGAACACGTCGATTGGGGTAGGTCCACGAATCGCCATAGGTTCCATGGCACTCGGCGCAATGATTTGAAAATAGTTTCCGTCCGGCTTCCGCTAAGTTAGTTTGAACATGATGAGGGTACTCAGGTGGCCTCAACGAACTAATGTATGCATAGACGTCTTGGAAATCTTGTTCGTGTTCGCGAAAAAAATCCGGCCCATTTTCCGGGATGAGCATGAATTGCATTAGCCCCCGGTGTCCTTTTTCCGCAAAGCCATCGATATAAAGTCGTTCGCGTTTGTAGAAGTACCACCAAGGCGGCGCATCCATGTCATGGTGGGTGAATCCCTTCGGTGGAGCGGGAACATAGTTGAGTTCTGTGTCCCTCTGGTTCATTAGGCCCATCCCAAATACCACAGCATTGGTTGTGCCGTTTGTGGTTCCAAGTGGGACGATCAATGACCCGATATCCATCCTTGAAAGCGGAGCACCAACCCGAAACTTTGTAGCTCTGATTTCTTCTGTTAGCGTTTGGAGTGCGATCTGATTGTTAGGTGCGCCCGGAAAGGATGTTCCGTAGACGGTTCCGCCGTGGCACGCAAAGCAATTCATCGTCCAATTACCATTTTCTGAAACAACATATTGCAGTGGCTTCGTTTTGAGATCAGGTCTCTGGGTCAGGCCATATCGCTGATACGCGACGGAAGTACGCTCCCCGGGAGACATGCTCTCTGCTTGATCTCGAAGATCGGTGGGCCAAGATTTCCAGATTTGGTCAAAGGTGCTTTGATGGAAGTCGCTGGAAAGTACAGGTAGCTCTGTGAGAACCTCGTAGCCCCGGAGCGTTGATAAATCATCAGCAAATAGAAGGTGATTTCCTATCAAAAGCGAAAAAGCGAAAACAGAATTGAAGTAGTGCATGACTGCATAAGTCTCCTGACGAATAAGTCACTTTACGGTGCTGGCAAGAATGAGTAACTCGCGATGTCGCAGCGGTGATTCGAGTGTTGTGAGGTGACACCGTATGAATCGCTTAGGCGGGCACGCATCATTAAAGCTTGTTGCGAGAGATTTCAATTTTTCCGGCAGTCACCGAGGAACTTCCGCGATGGTGACCGAAAGATTGCCGAACGCAATCACCTTGTGTGTTCTTCTGAAATCTGGGTTTAGCCTGTGAGCTGCGGTTCTAGCCAAAAGTATATTTCGCCCGGGTTTGTCGACTTTTGTAAATCGATTCAGCCAGATGTGAGCCTCGTGATTCAAAGCATATGGGCCGTTCACGGCAAACAGCAGATATGTCTCACTCTCTGATGTAGCGGTTTTCCCGGCAGAATTAATGGCTTCCTTAAAACGTTTTTCTTCAATCAATCCCGGTGCCAACCAGATTACGTCGTCCGTGTTTGCGATTTGATTGATGTATTCAATTGCATCACGCCAATTTTCGCCCCGTTTTGCATAGGCAAATGGATAGTTTTTCAAGTTTTGGATCAGTGCTTGATTCCAAGCGAGTCCAACAAGAATCAATCCACTCAAGGTGGCAGGATGAAGCATCGCGAAGCTGACTACGTTAGCCGGACGATTTTTTCGAAAGCTTCTATCGACAAGGGTGATAGCCAAACCGGAAATCGCTCCAAAAACTGGTAGAAGACCAATGAAATATCGGCGGTGCCACACCGGTGCGATCGGTGGATAAGCGGCAAGCCAGTAAGTGACGGTAATGGCAACACAGAGAATTGCTAAACAGCACAGACCAGATATTAGGTTTTTTTGTTGGCTATAACTGATTTTCAAACCCTGTATCTTGAGAGTGGACGCGGCGATGATGATGGGAAAAACCCACAAGTAGATCCAATTCCAAGCTGACCAAACTTCTCGAATTGAAGTGGATTGTCCAAAAGAGCTCCAAAGTTCACGGTTGTCCCATGATTCCAGCACTTCTGTTTTTAAAAAAAGCAGACTTGTTGAACCCATCGCCAAGATCATCAGGGCGATTCTAAAGATTTTGGAATCTAGGGAACCGGTGATGCGAATCTTGATTTTTCGACTAGCGAACAAGATGAGTGGAAACGCAAACATTGAGCCGACTGAGGTCGGGTGTAACGCTATTCCCGTAACCATAGCGATGATCAATCCCCACCAGTATTTATGGTTGTTCGATGGAGATCCGGCTGCATTTTGATCAATAACAAGAAAGCAAAGTACTGCGATGGTGGACGCAAGAATTACACTGCCATAGGGTCTTAATTCAGTACCAAAGAAAATGGAATTATGTTCAATGGCTAGGATCATTCCAGCGGTGAGACCGCCGAGGAGACTTTGGAATCGCGTCGCAGAAACATATGTCATTATTCCACTTGCCGTTGCGATGCTCAGAACGCTGCTCATGCGCAGTGCGAATTCACTGCTGCCTACTAACTGTTTCCAGCACCAGAGAAACCAAAAATAGGTTGGCATCTGGTGGCCAGCAGTCGCGCGTGTGGAGACTTCCCCAAAAGAACCCCAGATGCACCAGGCAGAGTGCAGCTCGTCGATCCACAGACTCTCATAGCAAGAGGGTGCACGGACCAAGATTGCTACCACAAAAACAAACAGTGAAATCAGGTAAGCTGAAATTCTGGTCGGCGAGTAATGATTCATGCTGCTGGGTGTCGGTGAATCGAGATTCTGAATTCTAAGCCGCTAGGTTGCGCGGATAATTTCACAAGCAGCTTCAACCTGCTCAGGCGACACATTGAGGTGGGTAACTAATCGAATGGATTGCTTGCCTGTGGCTAAGCACATTAGACCTTTGTTATGCAGTCGACCGACTAGTTCGTTCGCGGTTCCTTGGTCAGAGTCTACATCACAAAGAATGATGTTTGTATCAATTCTGTCATCTCTTACTTTCAACCACTTACTCTCATTACACGCGAAACCGATTTTTTTCGCGTGGTGATGATCATCAGCGATCCGATGTCGGTGATGATGCAACGCGTAGAGGGCAGCCGCTCCCAAAATCCCAGCTTGTCGCATCCCGCCACCAAATAATTTGCGTGCTCGCCTCGCCTCTTTGATAAATGCACGGGAACCAACCAAAGCGGATCCCACTGGTGCTCCAAGCCCCTTGCTGAAACACACGCTGACGGAATCAAAGGATTTGCACAGCTCATGAGGGTCTTTTTGGGTCGCGACGGCAGCGTTCCACAGCCTCGCTCCATCGAGATGCGTCGTTAAAGAGTTTTGGTGAGCCCAGCTACAGAGGTTTTCGACCTCCTCTTGCGGCTGAACGCGTCCACCCCAGCGATTATGGGTGTTTTCAAGACACAGCATCTTTGTCCGAAGAAAGTGCTCGTTTTCGACGCTAATTGCATCCTCCACGTCTGAGCTTCTTAGTACTCCGCCCTTCCCCGCTATTGTCTTGGCAACCAAGCCAGAAAGTTGAGCGTAGCCGCCTTGTTCATAGTGATGAATGTGGCAATCCGCTTCACAGATAAATTCGGTTCCGCGATCACAATGAAGACGAATCGCGATCTGATTTGACATGGTGCCCGTGGGCATAAAAATCGCCGACTCTTTACCTAGGAGAGCTGCCGTTTCGAACTCCAGTTTCTGCAGCGTCGGGTCGATGTCGATGACATCATCTCCTACCTCGGCTTCGGAAATCGCTTTTAGCATTTCGGTTGTTGGTTTGGTCACGGTATCGCTGCGTAGATCAATGAAATCGGAGCCCAATTTCATGGGTGTTTGCCTCTGTGAAACATGAATTGAATAAGTGAGTCTTTTTCGCAAGTTGTTGACGCGTCTCGAGATAGCTATTTTCATCCACAGAGAATCCCAGTGTGGGTTGCAATCCTAGTGGCTCGAGGGTCAATTCAAGTTGCTTTTCGGTCCTTCATCGCGGGTACACTAATCCCCCTCGACCAAGAAGCAATGACCAGATTAGGCTAAAGAGATAAGCTTGGGTGGCTCGTCGGATCTTGAACCTCGTAACTTCTCACAAAATACTCTTTCATAACTGTAAATAATGACTCAGGCCATAAAGATTCAGAATGTCGATGCACGAGAAGGGGCATCTGTAGTTTTGACGGAATTACGGGAAAAATTGAGTCCACGCGGTGACATGGTTAGTCCCCGAGGAAGAGCGTTGACAGAGGAGGTCTTCGGTAGAGCGCTTTCACCGATTGAGGTGGTTCAGATAATTTGCTCCGATGTTCAGCAATCAGGGACAAAATCGTTGCTTCACTACACCGAAGCACTGGATAAAGTTTCGTTGCGACCCGACCAACTAAGAGTTTCTGTAGATGAGCTGGCTGAGGCTCATTCCAGAGCGGATCAGGAATTATTGGAGTCAGTGCGTCGGATTCGGAATAATATTGTGGAATTCCAGAGCGCGATTTTGCACCGGGATGTATCGGTAAAGCCGAGACCAGGCGTTGAACTTCTTCAGCGTTATGTTCCGATCAGACGAGTCGGAGTATGCGTACCGGGCGGTGCGGCGGCTTACCCATCGACAGTTTTAATGACCGTGGTGCCAGCCCAGGTGGCGGGTGTTGAAGAGATCGCGGTTGTCGCTCCTCCGACTCCCTTTGGTGCGTACAACGATGACATGCTTGCAACCTGTTTTGAGCTCGGCGTCCAAGAAGTCTATCGCGTGGGTGGCGCTCAGGCTGTAGCAGCCTTGGCCTTTGGAACCGAGGATATTACACCGGTCGATAAGATTGTGGGTCCTGGTAACTTATTCGTTGCCTTGGCGAAAAAGCATGTGTTTGGAACAGTCGACATCGATTCCTTTGCGGGGCCAAGCGAAGTAATTGTGATAGCCGATCAATCAGCCAGAGCAGATTTTGTGGCTGCTGACTTGTTGGCGCAGGCGGAACACTCTCCCGGATCGGCGATCTTAATCACTTGGTGCGAGCAACTGATTGATCAGGTTCAAATTCAATTAGCGAAACAGCTAAAAGAACTGGCGCGGAATGAATTAACTCAAGACAGCCTGGAAGATTTTGGGGCGCTCATTCTCGTCAAAGACGCTCAACAAGCGTGTGACTTGACCGATCAGTTTGCTCCCGAGCACCTGCACATCCAAACCGAGAATCCCCAAGAGTTGATGCTGAGAATTCGCAACAGCGGGGCAGCATTCCTAGGTAATCATACTCCAGTGGCACTTGGAGATTACGCCGCTGGCCCAAGTCATGTTTTACCCACCGGTGGAACTTGTAGCTGGGCAGCCGGTCTGTCTAGCAATAGTTTTTTGCGAAGTGGCAGCGTGACAGCGTTTGATGCAAATGCTCTTGCTCAGATTTCCGATGATGTTGTCAGAATAGCTGGCAAAGAAGGGCTTACTGCACACGCCCGCAGCGTATCAATACGCTGTGAGACCTCCTGATCATCTGAGTTCCAGTCGCTTAGACTACAGAAATGTTACCGCGGTAATTGATCAAGTTTTTTTGCTGTCCACTTAACCATCGTGATTCTCAAATGGTAGATCGCACCTCATACCGACCAGCGGTAGCAGCGTTATCAGGTTACGTTCCCGGCGAACAACCTCCGCCGGGAAAATTTATCAAACTCAACACAAATGAGAATCCTTATCCTCCTCCACCTCAAGTCGTCGAGGCGATAAAGCAGGCTGCGCATGGTCCGCTCAATCGATATCCTGATCCAATGGCAGGCGCATTTCGAAATGCTGCGGCACAGGCTTTCGGGCTTCCTGGGCCAGAATGGGTCTTAGCAGGGAATGGTAGCGACGAGATCTTGACGCTGCTGGTTAGAGGTTTTGTTGGCGAGGGCGAGAAGTTGCGACTCCCCTTCCCCTCGTACGTACTCTATCGAACTCTAGCCGACATCCAGGGTGCCCAGTGGGAGCAAGTTGAGTTCGACGAGAATTGGCAGTTACCGAATAGTTTTGGCGAGTCTAGCGAGAAATTGAAACTCGCTCTGTTACCAAATCCAAATAGTCCGAGCGGAACGATTGTTTCTCGTGATGCCATCGTAGATTTAGCTTCTGAATTGCCCTGCCCCCTAGTTGTCGATGAAGCGTACGCCGATTTCGCAGAGGAAAATTGTATTGATCTCGTCGTTAAGCACGACAATATCTTTGTCTCGAGAACTCTAAGTAAATCTTACGGTCTGGCTGGTATTCGTTTTGGTTTTTTAATCGCGCAGCCCGATGTGATCTCTCAATTAGCAAAAATTAAGGACAGCTATAATTGTGATTCGATTTCGATCGCAGCGGCGACAGCTGCAATGAATTCTTCAGAGTGGCTTGCTGACAATTGCAGAAGAATCATTGCAACCCGAATTCGGATGGCACTGGAGCTTCAGAAGATGGGTTTTTTGGTAACTCCATCTCAAGCTAACTTCATTTGGTGCAGACATAAAACGATAGACCATCGATCTATCTACGATTTTCTCAAACAGCAACAGATTTTAGTTCGTCTAATGGATTACGGTCATCGTGGTGATGGTTTGAGAATCTCCGTCGGGACGGATGAGCAGATTGATGCATTATTGTTTCTTCTTGCAAACTACGTTTCCTAGTTTGCATGCCCCAACATCCTCCACTGCTGCTGCCTCTCCTAAGCTCGTTCTATGACACAGACACCATCGCAATCTCGCCAGGCATCCGTGCATCGAAAAACCGGAGAGACCGAAGTCACATTGTCGGTTAATTTAGACGGAGCTGGAGATGGAGATCGCGAGTCTGGGATCGGGTTTTTAGATCACATGTTGGATCTCTTCGCTCGGCATTCACTGATTGATTTATCAATCACTGCAAAGGGTGATCTTCATGTCGATGATCATCACACTTGTGAGGACATTGGAATTGTGCTTGGTCAGGCTATCGATCAGGCTCTAGGGAGCCGTCTTGGTGTTCGTCGGTACGGTCATTTCACACTCCCAATGGATGAGTGCTTGGTTACGACTGCTGTCGACATGGGTGGTCGATATGCCTTCGAGTACAATGCTCCTATTGCTTCCAGCAAGATCGGCAGGTTTGATTCTGAATTGATTGAGCATTTTTGGCAGTCGTTCGCCGCTAATGCGAACTGTAATTTGCATGTGGTGTTACACCATGGACGTAACTCACATCACATCGCGGAATGTATTTTCAAGGCGACGGCTCGTGCGATTCGCATGGCGATCGAAGTTGATCCAAGACAAAACAGCGTTCCAAGCACTAAAGGCGTTTTGTGATCCTTGGAGAATAATTCGCTTGCGGTGAGCATATTTATTTTCGTTCAAGGTTCGTCTCTGGGGATGTAGCCCACTAGAGCTAAAGCAATCAGGCATCCCACGACCGAGAACAAGAGCAGATTAGAGAAGACCGCGATTGAGGTAAGAAAGAGGATACCGGCTGTCGCAGCCATGCGATCGGATAGCGTCCACAGGAATAAACCTGCCGCCGTCTCCATCATCACAACATTTCTGCTGTGCCACATTGCGATACGTTTTAGCTCTTCTGTTGAAAACTGGTCTCGAAGGAAGTTAAACACCCAGTAATCGCGATCCACGAAGTAGATGTCATAAAGAACTTCCCCTGACCAGTATTCGTTGGTCCATTTGCCAACTGCGCCACCTAATAGAATCATCGAAATAATTAACCGCGATAGAAAAGCGGCTTTGCTGAGAAGTTGATCTGGTGTATCGCGATTCATGCGACTTCCAAACCACCACGACCAAATTGCACACCACCAAGCCGTGACGAAAGTTGCGTCGTTGTAACTGGCTTGGTGGGTGCAAAGAATACTTAGGCCAGTGATTGAAGCAAGGTTGCAAGTCTTGCGAATGGATGATGAGGTTGTGATCAGATTTAAGGTTGCTGCAGCAACAACGCCCACAAATGAGATATGAAGAACGGAGTTCGATCTCCAAAACGACGGAAAGAAAGGGTCTATAAGCTCGATTGAACGATAAACAGCGGTCGCATGCAAAAAAAATTTTAACTTCCATAAGATGGAAATCAGGATGCCAGCCTGCACTAATCGATGAGCGAGTAGGATGCGAGCGTCAGCACGATTTACATCAGAGCCAAGTGGCTTCGTATCCCGCGACACTTTTGGGTTTTGTGTTTCGGTAGAAATCGTTTTTTGCCGCAAGTTCATTCTTTAGGTGCTGTCAGTCGGACAACTTCGTATTGTTTTCGCGTTGATTCATTGCTGTTTTCTAGAGTTGGCTTTAGGTGGAACTTTGAAGTCAGTTCCTGGCCCCGGTAGGAAGATTTGAGTGTAAACCATTGATTCTTGCCAAGGCGAAGATACTCGTATCTTCCATCGGCAAAAGTAAAGCAGCGAGCGGGGAAATGATTGAGGTGGCGGGGTTCGCTTTCATCCAAAAGCGGTGAAATAAGGCCAGGGGGATAGCTGTCAACTTGGTATTGGTTAGCAAAGTTGTACATCGACGGCACGGGGAATTGGCATGCCCAACCAATAAAGGATTCCGACTTCAGGTGGAATCGCTTCATGGTTTGCCTCGCGATGGGAGCCGCTAGCGGGGTTAGCACAAGCCAAAGTAACACGACCGAAATAGAGAAGATGATGCAGGCTAATGATCGATCTTCGCGAACCCAATCGGCAATTCTGCTGATTCGAACGACTGTCTTTTGGACTGTGGTCATCGGTTATCCAGGTCACTTTTGAGCGGCTGCATTGTCTTTCGCATTGCGATGGCTCAGGCTTTCCAAGCTTTCACGGTAGCAAAAAACTTTGAGTAGTCAGCTGGCGATTGGGTTTCATTTCACGGGGCCTGAGGCCATTGGTCGTTGTAGAGTCGTTAAAGATGTTCAGCAATTTTTATAAGAATTTCTCGAACTAACTTTGGATTCGCATTTGGGTTTTGCTTCTTGGCTTGGCCAATGAGTGAACCAATAGCCTGAGGTTTTCCGCTTCGGTAATCCTCGATAACGTGTGGATTCTGTTTCAGTAGTTCATGGCATAGATTCTCTAATTCAGAAGAATCGACCTCTGTGATCCCTAACGACTGAATCGCTTTTTCAACCGTGACGCCATGGTCGAGCATATGTTGGAACACATCTCGTGCGCGAGAATTATCTAGTTCACCTTGGGACACTTTTTTTAGCAAGGCGCCAAGTTCGGAACTTTTAACCGGGAAATTTGCGACTGCGATTTGTTTCTCATTGATGGTTCGCAGGATGTCTTGTTGGAACCATGAGCTAGCACGTTTCCCATCGCCGCACGTGTTTGCTACTTCTTCGTAGAAATTAATAAATTCTCGTCCTTGATTGACGATGACTTCTGCATCGTAGGCTTTGATTCCATGTTGCGACTGGAGTCGTTCTTTGATTTGGGACGGCATTTCGCCGAGGCTGTTTCGAATCGCTGCAATTTGCTCGCGCGGGATTCTTACTGGTAGTAAGTCGGGATCGGGGAAATACCGGTAATCGGCGGATTCCTCTTTTTCTCGTTGTAAAAACGTGCGATTCGATTGATCATCCCAGCCCCGCGTCGTTTTTGACTCATCGGCAATCGTTTTCCCCGTTTCTTCCCACGCGTCGTATTGGCGATCCACTTCGTAATCGATTGCGTGTTCCACTGCACGAAAACTATTCATGTTTTTGATTTCAACGATCGGTGTCGCGATTTTTTTACCATCAACATGAATGTGCAAGTTTACGTTAGCATCAACCCTGAGGCTTCCTTCTTGCATTTCACAATCCGATATTCCCAAGTGGGTCATTCGGAGTTTCAGCTCAGATAAATACGCTTTGGCTTCTTGGGAGGACCGAAGATCAGGCTCGCTGACGATTTCCAAGAGTGGCGTTCCGCAGCGATTCAAGTCAATTTTTGAGTCGTATTGCCCAGCGGTTTCGTCATGCATGCTCTTTCCGGCATCTTCTTCGAGATGGGCGCGTAGAATTCGAATTCGACGTTTCTCAAGCGATTCAGGACCGGTAAGGATGTCCAAGTGACCTTGCGAACAGATTGGTAAATCGAATTGACTGATTTGGTAACCTTTTGGAAGGTCCGGATAAAAATATTGTTTCCGATCCCACTTCGTCATGGGTGGAATCTCGCAATCTAGAGCGAGTCCTGCTTTAACCGAAAGCTCAATGGCTTGATTATTGATGACAGGTAATGCGCCAGGATGCCCGAGGCAGACTGGGCAGACCTGCGTGTTTGGCGCGGCACCAAACTGAGTGCTGCATCCGCAGAACAATTTGGTGTTTGTTTTTAGCTGGACGTGCACCTCGAGCCCGATGATTGTCTCGGTGGGATAGCCGTTCGATTGATTCATATTGCTTGGAAAAGTCTTTGTTCAAATCAGAAAGGAAAGTTTTCTGGTCTCAGTTTGTGGTGAGTGGTCGCAGCTTGATATGCGGCACCGGCAAAAATCAAGCGAGACTCCTGTAAAGCGGGTGCTTGTAATTGAATTCCGATAGGTAGCCCTGACTCGGACAGGCCAGCAGGTAGGGAGATAGCTGGAATTCCTGCAAGGTTAGCGCCAACTGTGAAAAGATCGACGAGGTACATCTGAAGAGGATCGTCAGCATGAGCACCTAATGGAAACGCTGTCGTTGGAGTGGTGGGTCCTAGTAAAAGATCCACTTGAGCAAAGGCAGTATCATAATCACCTTTGATCAGTCTCCTGACTTTCAATGCTTGATTGTAATACTGATCCGAATAACCCTCGCTAAGAGCGTAAGTGCCGATCATGATTCGCCTCTTCACCTCGGCTCCAAACCCTTCAGATCGGCTTCTGCAGTAAGTTGCGGCGAGCGGTCCATTTTGCTGGATTTGTTCAGGGCTGAGCGAGGTTGCTCGATGTCCGTAATGTGCTCCGTCGTATCGAGAAAGGTTGCTGCTGGCTTCGCTTGGAGCGATCACATAGTACACGGGAACATAATGTTCGCTGTGTGGGAGTTGCACTTCGACGATTTCAGCCCCTGCATCTTTTAAAATCTTAGCGGCGTCGTAAACCGCTTTTTGGATAGCCGAGTCAAGGCCATCACGATTAAGTGCGTCTTCTAAGATGCCAACTTTGATACCGCGAAGATCAGTGGATTGAAGCGTTGAAATGAGATTGGGTAACGGCTGGTCGAGCGAGGTTGAATCCTTGGGCTCAAAACCCGAGATGATTTCAGTCAATAAAGCCACATCTTCGACCGACCAAGCAATCGGGCCGACCTGATCCAAGCTGCTAGCAAATGCGATTAATCCGTATCGACTAACCCGTCCATAGGTCGGCTTTAGCCCAGTTACTCCACAGAAAGCAGAGGGCTGGCGGATCGAGCCTCCGGTATCGCTACCAAGGCTGAGAGGTACAGTTCCCGAAGCCACACACGCCGCTGCCCCTCCGCTGCTGCCACCGGGCGTCGCGGATAAGTTCCACGGATTGAGTGTTGCGCCAAAAGCACTGGTTTCAGTGCTTCCACCCATCGCAAACTCATCCATATTCGTTTTGCCAATGAGTATGGCATCTTCCTCACGAAGCTTTTTGATAAC
>Ga0181559_10001005_pt1 | contig 27284 bp, 25 predicted proteins | sample 011ome_21_FD_133752 | JGI IMG/M metagenome (GOLD analysis project Ga0181559, IMG submission 133752) | Coastal salt marsh microbial communities from the Groves Creek Marsh, Skidaway Island, Georgia - 011508AT metaG (megahit assembly) | ecosystem: Environmental > Aquatic > Marine > Intertidal...
CCGTCTTTAACTGCCGATATCTCCAGACGACCCTGCGCCCAGGAACTTATTGACAGAAAAAGCAGCACAAACGTCAGTCCGGTTCGTAGTAATGGTTTAATCATGATTGCCTCGATAAGACTTTAACTTAATTATTTTGAATAGGGGTTTCTAATCGGATTCATGGGACGACTCAGTGCCGCGCCAGCTTTTCCATAAGTACACCATTGGCAAACTAAGCGCAAATACGATACCCGAAAGCAAAAGCTGCAGCAGCAAATAAAACAATACGGTGGCAAAATAGGGGTTCAAGATAGTGTCATCTCCCACTTCAATCTCCAGTGTGAGATCACCGCTCCAGACAGTGAAAAAAGTCAGCAAGGTCATGCCCAACAGGAACAGCGCAGAGAAAAAACTGAACTTCCTGGTGATTTTACGGGTTGTTTGAACGCTACTGCGAAATTCTGGACTCACACCACGACCAACTTAATACGCGGGACAGCTATCTTCAATAGCTGCGAGAGGCCGCTCAGCATCAGGCGGCGGAAAAGTTTTCTTGAAAGTGAAAGCTTCCGGGCTGGGGCCATTTTGACGCAATTGTTCCAATCGCTGTCTGGCCTCCTGCAGGCTTGGCTTATGACCTTACGGTGCACACCACAAGGTTTGATAGGCATCGCGCATCAGCCCAAACCACTCTTTCCTGCCCCGCTTTATCAAACCGGTGACTGTGCGCATGCGTCCGGAGCGCTGATGAAGTTCTGAGTGGTCACTGTTGCGATCCTGATAATGACAACCCTTGACCTACTGCGAGGAATTACACATCAGTGACAGCAGGGCTCTGTCAGCAAATCGCAGTTTTGCCTCAGCCTGGGGGCCCCCTCACTAGCTGTTTCCTGCGCTTCGGCCGACAGCACGCACAGCAGGAGCGTAACCAGCAGCGGAGTACCCCGCCCCGTCTGATAGCAGTTCCCGATAATGTTTCCCATGCGCCGGAGTATACCAGCTAGTCAGCGGACACAAACTGCCTGGCTACATTCAGCACATCTTCCGGATCAAACAGGCGCCAACCGCGCTCGCTGAATCGCTGCAGATCTTCAGCGTCGGGAAAGCTATAATAATTTCCTGCCTCGGTTTGACTGGTGCTTCGCAGGTTTTGCCCCGCATCAATCTTCTCCACAGCAGCAAGCATTTCTCCGCACCCTGCTTCATACAGCGACAGCACGTGCCATAAATAGGAGCGCTCCCGCTGCACCGCCAGTCGGGTCGATGCGACAATACTGCCCGTATCTATGCTGCTGTCTTCGATGAAGTGCAGAGTTGTACCGATTTCTGATTCGTTATTGAGCAGCGCCCAGAAACTCGCCATGACGCCCTTGTAATACGGCAAGGCCCCGGAATGCAGATTCAAGATGCCGTGAACAGGAATGGCGATCACCGGATCCTTGAGAATCAGGCCATAGCGAATCGACAACACCAGCTCAGGCTCCGAAGCCACAAATCGCTCCAGCCCTGCGGCCTCATTGATATTATTCAGTTCGCTCACGCCACCGGCCATCACTTCTCCTAACTGTTCGAAGCTTAACAGTGACTGTTTTGCAGTCCTCGCTGTATTGGATGCGCGACTCAACAACGGCACAATTATCTGGTTAAGCAGATCTTGTTCAACAAATTTAAGCTGCTGCAGCGGTGGCGCCAGCGGCTTGCTGCCAACCCTGGAGGACAGAAAAACACTGATTCGGTGCGCAGAAAGGCCTGGGATAAGGTGATTCAACGCGATGCAACTGGCCAGATCGCGATTGACGAGGATTGTGATGTTCATTTAGGCAGGCTTCCGACAGAACGTTCTCGCTGCAATTATGGCATGGACCGCAGCTGTCTGATCCAGCCGTCACCTTTGCTCAGCAGGTAGAGTTCCCCTACTCCATCGATGCCCAGGCGCAAGCCGGCGCGGACTTCACGCCCGTAGGTGTCTGCAAAACCAAATTCTTCACGCAGACTGATTGTTTCTCCCGCCCTGGTCACCCGCAGTTCCGAAATCAATGCGTTCCCTCCTGGTGTCAGACCTACGGTGTCGATATAAAAGATGCGCCCAGTCACCATATCTGTGAAAACATATTTACCCAGCAATTCAGGAATCAGAGAGCCACGATATACAAAGCCACTGCTAATGGCATAGCCCTCGTCATGATCGAACTGCGCGACTGGATAGGTGAAGCCATTATCCACCACGGGCAAGGGATAAACCGGATTGGGTCGTACGCCACCTATGCCAAAGGCCGTAGCAAAGGTTCCTTCTCGCAAACGCCAGCCATAGTTGGCGCCACGGATACCGATGTTCACTTCTTCAATCTGGGCCTGGCCAATATCTGAAATATACAGCGTGCCATCTTGATCGAAGGAAAAGTGCTGCGGGTGGCGAAGACCATAGGCCCAGATTTCCGGCGCGACGCCAGGCTGACCCACAAAGGGATTATCAGCCGGGATGCCATAGGCCCGTCCTGCACTGCTGCCAAGAGGATCGATACGCACGATGCTGGACATCGGCTCGCTCAAGGACTGCCCATTCTCATTGGGATCGTTGGCGCCACCGCCATCTCCGAGACTAAAGTAAAGCATGCCAAAATCCGCATCGCCCGGACGCGCAGCAGGATTAAACGCGATGTTGCCGATGTTATGATTCTGGGCGAACTGGCCAATGCGAAATATCTCGCGACTGCTGCCTTGAAACCGATTAGCAGACGGATCGGCCACGCTCCATTCGCGAACGACACTTTCGTGGTTCTCTGCGTCGTGATCGAGATAATTGGCCGTGCCGCTATCCGAACTGGCGCTGAAGGTGGTGTAGAACTTGCCAAACCCCGGCGTGCCCGCAGCGGCAAACTGTGGGTGGAAAGCAAAACCTGCCAGGCCGGTTTCGTTTGGAAACATGGAATCATCGAAGCCTGCGCCCTGCTCCCTGATGTCCAGAAAAACCACTGGCTCACGACCACTTGTATCGGTGATGTAAAGCAGGCCACGCAAATCATTAATCACAAGCCGATCCGAACCATCAGGAATCGGGTACATGTATTGGATTCGCGCGTACGCGGGGTTAGTCATGGCCACGTCGCTGGAGTCTTCGCTGCGCGGCACTCGCACGAAGGGGCTGGCGGTCACAGTGATCGAACCGAATTCAATTGGTTCCGGTAACGGATCAGAGATGGCTTCGATGGGCGAATCTGCTGCGCATACTGCGGCAGACAGACAGGCAAACATAGCAATGAGGTGCAACGGCAGCAATCTGGAGTTCATTATGGAATCTCACTTGCGAGCTCTTTTTAGCCTAGGTTATGCCTCGGCTGGCGCAAGAACAAGTAAATTTCGTTGCTCTAAACATAAGCTATTGTCATGGCGTGTAACAGTCTTCATCGCGCTCTAGGATACCTCGCCGTTCCAGGAAATGGATAAACCTTTCACTGATTCGGTGTTGCAGGCGATTAGAGCTGCTCTACTGTCGGGGTCGGCGTGCTACGAAAGCCGTATTGATCACCATCGGACAAACTATTAGGCGATCTTACCTCTTGATCAGGCCTCTATACTCCAGTTAACGACCAAGAGGACGGAGAGATTTATTTTTGACTAGTGATCAGAATTAAATCCCTCCGTCACCTTTAATCCCCTTTAACGCCCTTTAATGCTCTCCTTTAATCAATCCTATTGCATGGCCGCGAAGCGATCATTCATTATGGATGTCGCCTCATTCATGATTCTATCCATAAGTTCTTGCACCGACGGGATATCATTGATCAAGCCAGCTACCATGCCACAGGACCAGGCGCCGCGATCAACCTCTCCATCCAGCATCACTTTTGGATAGACGCCAGCTACCTCAGATGCGATATCCTCAAATTTGATGTCCTTCCCTAACGCTGCTTCTTTTTCCAGCAAGCGCTCAACGGCAGCATTAGTAAGCACGCGCTCGGTATTACGAAGTGGTCGCATGACTAATCTCGTGTCGAGTTCTGTTGCTGCAAGTAATGCCTGTTTCACATTGTCATGTACCGGCGCTTCTTTAGTGGCTATAAACCGCGTACCCATGTTCATGCCTTCGGCACCCATTGCCAATGATGCAACCAGGGACCGACCGTCGGCCATACCGCCCGATGAAACGAAAGGAATTTCTAATTCATCGGCGGCACGAGGCAGTAGTATAAAATTGGGAATATCATCTTCACCCGGGTGGCCACCGCACTCAAAACCATCGACAGAGACGGCATCGCAGCCAATGTCCTGGGCCTTGAGAGCATGTCTAACCGAGGTGCATTTGTGAATAACCTTAATGTTGTTCTCTTTTAAGATGGGCAGCCATGCTTTCGGGTTATTACCCGCCGTCTCAACGACGGTTACACCCTTGCTTATGAGCGCATCAACCAGTCCAGGGTAATCAGGCGGAGTGAGCGATGGCAGAAAGGTAAGGTTTACACCAAAAGGTTTATCGGTAAGCGCCTTACATTTGTCTATTTCATTGGCAAGCTTTTCGGGAGTTCCCTGGGTTAAAGCAGTAATTATTCCCAGACCACCTGCATTGGATACCGCTGCCGCTAATTCAGCGAAACCCACGTAATGCATTCCGCCTTGTATGATCGGATGCTCGATACCCAACATTCTAGTTATCTTAGTTTCCATAGCTTTCTAAACCCGCTCCCGCTTGTGTTGTTTTTGGTTTAATGTGTGTATGAGTCGATTAATTCATTTTCAGGGACGCTCGAAAAGACCCAACTTAAAGCAGTTGGAATTTCAGCCCTTCGCTTGCCGCACTATTCTGCTTGCCACACTATATTAGCGTCAATTAGCTCATGGCTTTCTCTCTCGCTATAACCCAATTCGGCTAGTATCTCCAGGCTATGCTGCCCTAACTTTGGTGCTGGCAATCTAAGCGTACTTTCTGTTAATTGAAATCGTGCGGCGGGAATAGCTTGGCGCACTTCGCCGAAACCCTCCACCTGCTGGCGACTGACTGTACCGCCCTCTTCTATTTGAGGATGATCTAGTAGTTCCTGTCTGCTTAGTATGGGCGCGCAAGGCACATCTTGTGCATCCAGTATTTGCAGCAGTTCCTGGGTGGGACGTTTTACTATTTCAGCGCCAGCGATCTCTCGTCTCGCTATAATATTTTGGCGGCGGGCACGCGCAGTGGCAAAGCGCTCATCGTTGACCAGCTCAGGACGACCGACAGCAGTACAGAAACCCGCCCATTCTTTGTCAGAGACGGTACTCATAGTGATATAGCCATCACTGCTTTCATAGATCAGATCGATTGAGGAGAATGACTTCTTGTGGTCTGCCTCCTTCTCGGCGAAAGTTAACCCACTCATTCCCTCCGGCCAGAAGAAGGCAACTGTCGCATCCAGCATGGACAGTTTAATGTGCTGGCCTTCGCCCTTTCTTTCTCGGTGAAACAGCGCGCTCGAAATGGCCTGAGCTGCGGTTAAGGCGGAAATCTTGTCGGCGATGATTATGCGGAACATACCGGGTCGACCTGTCTCTCGATTTGCCTGTATGTCTGCAGCGCCCGAAAGCCCCTGAATAATCGGATCATAAACGCGCTTGTGGGCGTAGGGCCCTTCTTCTCCAAAGCCGCTGATGGATACAAAAATTATTCCCGCATTGCGCTTTCTGACGACCTCCTCAGAAAAACCCATTCTCTCGATAGCACCCGGACGAAAATTCTGCAGCAGAACATCAGCATCATCGATAAGCTTCCAAAGCACTTCCTTGCCGGCATCACTTTTTAGATCAATGGCAAGCGATTTCTTGTTGCGATTACAGGAGTAAAAGGTTGGTGTAATATCATTGTGTTTCTCACCCAAATACCGCAACTGCTCACCATGGGTGGGTTCGACCTTGATGACGTCAGCGCCTTGATCACCCAGCATCATGGCAGCCACTGGCCCCGACACCATGCTAGTTAAATCCAGTACTTTGATACCCTGCAAAGGACCCATTGAATTCGCCTTTTCTCTGTGATTGTTAGCCGTAACAGTAAACTATGTCTGTTGAGTGTTCTGTGCCCTGGCTGCTTGATAGCCTTCTCTTGAAAGCATGCGCTGTAAATAGCTGTTCAAGGTCTCGGACAAGTCAATGCCACTTGACCCCGCCCAAACCAGGCAAGTAGTCAGAAAAACATCGGCTACCCCAAATTTGTTATTGACCAGGTACTGGGTTTCACGCAAGTGCAAATCCGCAACCGCCACTTGCTTCTGAAAATACTGTTTTGCGGCCGCGATTGCAGTTGCTGATTCACCGTAAATGGCCGCCAGCGCATCGTGGCGCCTTATGATATAAAGACTCGTCTCGTCCAGTTCACCGTAAATGAAACTAAGCCATTCATCTTCCTTCGCCTGCTCTTCAATAGAAGCTGGCGGGGCAATTGTGGCTGTTGTTCCATAACGATTTACCAGATAACGACTAATTGCGACGCTTTCAGATAACTGCAAACTGCCATCTTCAAGGAAAGGGATCTTTTGCTTGGGATTTAACAGAGTGTAGCTTTCAGTTTGAGTTTCACCGGTTCTGGGTCCAATTGGCTTCAATTTATAACGCAAGCCAAGTTCTTCCGCGATCCAGATGGGTCTAATGGTGCGACTGGTGCCGGCACCCCACAGCGTGATTTGTGAGTCGCTCATAATGTGGGCTTCCAATTCATTGGCTGGCTTTGGTTTATTTGCTGAATAGACATGAAATTCATCATGCCTGAATCGTCTCGCTCTTTCGATTCCAGTGTATCAGATGCTGACGCAGTGACTAATGAGGGTAAAGGAAGTATAAACGCAATAACCGACCCTGCCGTCTTTAGAGCTTCCTGAATTCCTGGTCCGCAACAGGATATATCCGACTAAAAACGCGCGAAATTCAGCAAGCCCTTCCAAACATCCTAATTTGATTCCGACCCGGAGTGTACGAACGCAAAATTGTTGCAATAAAAGGGCGATTCCCAAAATCTTGGCCCCTCAGAATACTGGTCACGGGCCGGGTCGAAATCGGAGAGTGGAAGCATTACTCCGCCACTGAAATACTGTCCCTCATAACCCAGCTTAAGAAGGTAATCAAATACAGGCTGGACCGTACCTTCTGCCCGGTGTCTGGCTTCGGCCTCGAGCAAGATGGCTGGATGGAATTCCCGGAGCAGTTGTTCTGCGCCGCGCAGCGCTTCCAGTTCATGCCCCTCCACATCAATTTTTAGCAGGGCAAGACGATGACTGCTTGCTGCAAAAAACTCGTCTAGCGAAATAACATCCGTACTGCGCTTATCAACCCTGCCTCCGATTGCTTTCTCTTCGAAGGTAGCGCCTGAAGAATAACCTTTGCTGTTATGCGGCACGCGCAAAGTATGAACACCGGCTCTGACAGAAACCCCGCTAGGCACGATTTCAACATTGTCGAAACCGAGCTTTCTCAGCGTTGTTCCTATACTTGCTGCCAATTTGGCCTGAGGTTCGAATGCAATCACACGCCCTGTCGGGCCGACCTTCTGCCGAAACCACCAGGTATAGGCACCACGATGTGCGCCGACATCAATTGCGAGGTCCCCTTCCTTGAGCTGCGCACAAGCCCAGGCAATCTCGTCGCGGTCTCTGCCCGCAGCCAGTTTGCGTGCGTGTCGTTTAAATCGCCAGTTCGTGAACATGTGGAGAGTAGGCCACAGCTTCGTTTCGAGAACAAGTTTGGGGTCTGGAGCATGGAATTGACCACAAACAACGGCACTAATAGCCATTTAAGGAGTGCCTGTGGCTAGACCCATTCTAAGGAGTTATCGCCAGCTTAGCTCTTCATCAAAAATGCAGTATTTTGCTGAGTACAGGAAATACAAATGCGATAACCGACTCTGCCTTCTTTCTATCAATGCCGCGCAGCCACCAGTAGAGTGATGGCTCTCAAAATGCCAGCCATCGAAGAATTGCCTGATGATCTTTAATCGTTATCTGCCCCGAATGACTTGCATGATGACCCTGGCGACTCTGCTTGCAGGTTGCAAGCTGCCCGGTGTTCACTTGCTCGGTGATGATGAACCAGCCATGACCCTCGCCGGCGGCGAGTCTCAGAACGTGTTTTTCTTTACTTCTGATTCCAGCTTTGAGACCGATATTGGCCTGGTGGGCGGCAGTGAATACCGCTTGAGCATCACCATCTTCAGTAACTGGGCAGATAGCTACATCGCAGAGAACGAAAACCAGGAGGCACTGAACGAGAGAGGATTTTCTAACAAGCTAATGCCAGTTGCCCTGCTCGGCGCAACCCGCCGTTCCCGCTCGCATCAGTGGTTCGAACTGATGTTCAGCCAATCGCGTTGCCCCAGAGAAAGTCTGCGCGGGGTGTCTGACCTCAGCTACGATGAAGACAGCCGCAGTTATCGCTTTACCGCCAACTGCAGCGGCGAACTCACGCTGTACGTCAATGATACCTTTGGTTTTTATGGCAATAATATGGGCGCCGCCAACATCGCGCTGACAAGACTCAACTAGCTACCAAATTGCTAGCCGAAACCCTAGCCAAACAATCAAGCCGACTGTTAGCACGCACGCTGCACGAGCGTGTGGGTCGTCGCACTGGCGGGAACAAACTCCAGGCGCTGGTTGATGCATGCCGGCCATTCTTCGCTGACGTGGCTAACATAGATGAGCCGGGTGCGAGTCTGGCTCGCCACCAGGTCAAGAATGCCCAGAATCATTTTGCGGTGATAATCATCCAGGCCCACGCAAGGCTCATCCAGTACCAGCAGCAATGGATTCTTCACCATAGCGCGGGCCAATAGCACCAGGCGCTGCTGACCAAAAGACAATTCATGATAGTAACTGGCTTCCGCCTCGGCCAGCTCCACACAGGCAAGCCAGGCGCACGCTGCCGCCCACTCCGTGGCGCCGCTGTCATCATACAAGCCCACGGAGTCATAGAAGCCACTCACCACCACGTCCAACACTTTCCAACCTTTTACATACTTATTGTGCAGTTCGTTGGAGACCACACCAAACCTGGCCTTTACTTCCCAGACCGATTCACCGCTACCTCGCTGCTTGCCAAACAGACGCACATGCTGGCCATAGGCCATATGATTCTCACCATTGATAAGGCTCAATAAGGTGGACTTACCACAGCCGTTTGGCCCCTCGATCAGCGTGTGATTGGCCGAGGTCATGCGCCAACTTACCGCCTCCAACACCAGCTGCTCGCCATAGTTGGCCTGCACCTGCTCCAGCTCTATCAGCACCTCCTCACTGGCATCCGCAGACGCATCTTTCAGATTTACACCAGGTAATAATTCTGGGAGCCTTGGCACCTTATTTACATGAGCTTGAAAAACTGCATCCTTCAATACATCTCTGGCAGTTCCCTGTACCCGCAGCTCAAGGTCTATCATCAAACCGATATGGGTCGTGCCGGGCAATATATCCTGCTGCCGGCGACACAATAACAGGCTGCTAAAACCCGAGCTGCGCAAGGTATCGATACACCCACTGATGCGCTGCCTGGAATCTTTATCAATACTCTCCAACGGGTCATCCAGCACCACCAGTTTACTTGGCTTGCCGACTGCGGCAACCAGGGCGCGCGCAATCAAAGCTCGCCTGATCTGACCGGATGACAGGAAGCGAATACCTTTTTCCAACAGCGGCTGCAGCGCCAGCTGTTCAATAATCATCTCGGTCTCAGGCGGTACCTCAGCATCGGCCTCCAGACCAGAGTGCAGCAACTCCCGCACCAGGGTACCGCTATCCTGAGCGCGATCACTGTACTCGCTCATATCGAGCCGATTGTCCCGCTGCCACAGCCGCTGCTGTTCCTCAAATGACACCAGCAGAATATCCCGCGCCGGTTCAAAGCCGTCCCGGTAAGCCACATAGCTGCCAGACTCTACCCGCTTGCCAGCAAGCAGCGCCGCCAATGCCGACTTGCCGGCGCCGTTACGTCCAAACAAGCACCAGTGCTCGCCGGGCTTAACAGAAAACTGGGGTACCCGCAGCAGCGCCTGACGATTGATCCGACATAACGCATCAGAAACCTGGAGTAGTGAGGATATCGGCATTTTTCTTGTCGTCATCGCAGCCGCTATTCGTCAGCCAAACCCAGTCCACGCAGCACTTTCCGCAGTGCGCGAACCGGCAAGGGGCGCTCCCAGGGTTCAGGCGGCAGCTGAAAATCCGAGGTCTTCGGAATCCAGAATGGTTTTCTTCTCTTGCGTTTAGCTTGATCGCTTTCCATTGGCGTGTAGTACTCACAGCCCTCGAAGAAGTAGTGGGTAACCTGGGAATGCCGACTACGATTTACGTCTTTGCGGGCAGCACCGCCGTGCAGTAGATTGGCGTGCCAGATAATAGCCTCACCTTGCCTGGCCAAGCCCAGCTCAGGCTGCAATCCATGTTCCGCAATTACGTCCTGAATCCGCCGCTCGTAGGCTTGATATTGGGGGTAACCCGGTTCCAACCCCAGGTCCTGCATGGAGTAGTAAGGCAGCTTGTGGCTTCCGGGGTAGTAGATCAGCGGTCCGTTCTCGGCATCGATGTCCTCCAGCGCAACCCATACGCCCACCATATAACCGGCCGGGACAGTATTGAAGTGAATTGAATCGGAATGGGGATACTGTGAGGTGCCCACCGGAAAATTGAGGGTCTGAAACGGCAGCGGTTTGCGACCCAAAAGTTGTTCAAGCGCAGTCAGCACTTTCGCATGCACTGCCAGCTGTCGCACGCTATCAAGCTGCTTCCAGGCATCCTGAACCCGGGTGGCCAGCAGCGGGTTTTGCTGATGCGAAGGCTCATAGAGTGGCTGTACCTGTTCGACGATGTTATTTAGAAAATCCGCAGAGACCCCCAGGTCCAGTTTCAGCACGCCGCGCTCAGCGAAGGATTCAATTTGCTGGGAAGTCAGCGCTTTGGTTTCCTCGGTGCTCATGGTCGGTTTCCCAGTGCGCGCTGCATAACTTCATGCTGAATAGTCATCATGTGTCCAATGGAGCGGCGCCAGTACTCTGAATTGTGTTGCCCCCTGCTCTGCATATAATCAAACGGCACGTTGTTCACCATCAGGAGTTGCACCAGCTCTCGCGCCTCCTGAATCAATCCGTCCTCGGTACCGGAGTCCAGATAAATGTGTGGCATCTGGCTCTTCGGCACATTGTAAATGATTTCAAAGGGATCATAGGCTTTAGCCTGCTCCACCGTGTCGAAGGCTTTACCCAAAGGAGTTCGCTCTTCCTGTGTGCTGAACCCTGGTATGGCAACAATCTCGGCGATAAAGGCATCGGCCTGTTCGAACCGCGCCTGATTTTCCGGGTTGCGCTGAGCTGGAGCATCTTCGACACCCGCCTCGATTCGCGCCGCCTCGGTGCGCGCGTAACTCAGCGCGCCACTGGTGCTGCCGATGGAGATAAACATCTGCGGGTGGCGCAAGCCGAGGGCAAACGCACCAAATCCGCCCATAGACAGCCCGGCAATAGCTCGACCTTCTCGTCGAGCTTCGGTGCGAAAATTTTCGTCAACATGACGAATCACATCCTTGATGATGTGATCTTCCCAATTATTCAGCTGCCCTGCCTCATTGCTGGCATAGTTCACGTACCAGCTATTACCCCCATCCGGCAGCACCAGGATCAAATCGTCCAGATTGCGGGCATAGAAACTGGCGGCAAGATTGCGACCCCAGATGGTGTAGTTCTGCATATAGCCATGTAGCAAATAGAGCACGGGGTAGCGCTGAGTCGAAGTCTCGTAGTCCTGAGGCAAGACGATATCGAACTTCATTGTGCGATTGACCGCTGAGCTGAAGAATTCAACGGTGCTCAGACCCGGCGGAATCTCGGCCGGACTGAGCTCCAGCTCCTGAGCAGAAGCCGCTGCCAGAGAACACAGATAGGAAACCAGAAAGGATTGCCAAAAAAAGCGGCGCAACATGGATGGAAGAGTTCTTATCAATACACTTGCAGGCTAAGCTTTATAGCACTTTTCCGCCGGCGATAGTATCTTGCGAAGGCTATTTAACTCGGGATCAAATCGCACCTCGAGAAAACAAGCCACCTGCCATCAGAAAATCAAGTGCCGCCATTCATGCCCGGAGAAAATATATGCAAACTCACACCCTGCTCAAAACCCTTGTTTTAATACTTCTGTTGATCAGCAAGCCGGCTTTCGCGCAATCCACGGCAGACGAAGAGGCAATTCTTGGTACTGTGGATCAATTCTTTACTGCACTGGCCGAACGTAACCGCCAGCTGCTGGCAAGCATTTCAGTGCAAGGGTCTCTCAATATTTCCACATCGATTAATACAGGTGGTGATCAGAGAATTCGCATCCAGAACTACACCCAACTGTTAAATAACCTGAGCAGCGATGGGCCAGCCTTACTGGAACGCTATTGGAATCCCACGGTGCTGATTCAGCGCGACATCGCCGTGTTTTGGGCACCCTACGATTTTCACGTCAACGGCGAATTCTCACACTGCGGCATCGACTCATTCCAACTCATCAAACGCGATGAGCGCTGGCTGCTAACCAATCTGAGCTGGACTGTAGAAAGAACAGGATGCGCAGAGAGCCCGTTAGGCCCGCCAGCGTAGACGTGATTCCGAGCGACGTAAAAAAAGGTCTGGCAATGCCAGGTATTGCAGCGACGGAGCGAGGCCTCGCCAGAGACTCTCTGATTTCATCACCAGCATTTTCTCAACCTGCATATCGTCATAAGTATAAGGAATACGGCCCACACCGTAGCCCGATTGCTTCAATCCGGCGAAAGGCATCCAGTCGCCCCGGAACGCAGTGTGGTCGTTTACCATGACGGCAGCAGCATTAAGATGCTTGTAGGCTAGTAGCGCCTTGTCGATACTCCGGGTCATCACAGATGCCTGGAAAGAGAATGGCAGGGCATTGGCCCGACTTATTGCCTCTTCAATGGTGTCATAACTGTAGACGCACACCACCGGCCCGAATACCTCATTCTGACTAATGGTAATGTCATCGGGCGGATTCAATAACACCGTGGGCGCATAGAGCGCAGCGGAAATTTTGTTGCCGCCGCAAAGCAGTTTGGCACCGGCGGCCACAGCCTCGTCCACCCATTCGGCCACGCGATCTGTTTCCTGATGACGAATCAGGGGACCGACCTCTGTTTCCGGATCGGCTGGATCGCCCACCTTAGGCGTCTTTGCCATAGTCGCCATACGCTGCGCAAGTTCCTCGGCTATGGCCGCCTCGGCGTAGACGCGCTGCACGGACACGCAGACTTGCCCAGCATGGTAGAAGCCACCCTTCACCAGCAGAAGCAACATAGTTTCAAGGTCAGCAGCTGCGGTCTCGAAACAACACATCCGCATTTTGCAGCGCCCGCTCAGCACCTGCGGCATCGATGGTGGACACACTGCCAACGACTTTGCCATCAAATGGCTAAGTCACCTCGACGCGACCCGTAGCTTTTGCTCCCGGCACCATGACATTAAATTCTTCCACCTGACTCCCCTCTATATTGTTTTGCGTAGTCCAGACAGGACACACCTGGTTGCCCATGGCCCCGAAGCTCTCAGCGTACTTTACAAAGTCCGGATTGTTAAAGTCCACAAATCCATCGCGGTTGGACTTCTTGTTCTGGCGCCATTTGATCAGGCCCTGATTGCTGTAGGTTTGTATGTCCAAGCTGGGCGGCTTCGGGAACAGCTGTACCCATGGAGGCTAAGCCATTTGAATTCAGACAGGTATTTAGCTCCCAGCCTCATAGTTGCGAGGCGACCTAACTGCTGCCGCTGGACTGCAGCCCATCCATGCTTGCGAGGCGACCGATCAACTCTTCAACCCGCGTGCTGTAGCCCCATTCGTTGTCATACCAGCTGATCACCTTCAGCAGGTTGCCTTCGATGACCTGGGTGAGAGGCGCATCGAAGATGCTGGAATGGGAGTTACCGATGATGTCGCTGCTAACGATGGCTTCCTCAGAGTAAGCAAGAATGCCCTTTAGCTCGCCCGCTGCTGCCGCAGCCACGGCGGCGTTGATGCCAGCCAAATCGGTGGACTTGTCTACTTCGACGGTGAGGTCCACCAGACTGCCGTCTGGCACCGGCACCCGCATGGCCATGCCATCCAGCTTGCCGGCCATTTCCGGAATGACCAGGCCAATGGCCCGGGCCGCGCCAGTGGACGTCGGAACGATATTGGTTGCGGCATTGCGCGAGCGGCGCGGATCTTTATGGGGCGAGTCAATCAAACGTTGATCGGAGGTGTAGGCATGCACGGTGGTCAGCAAACCACGTCGAATACCAAACGCTTCATGCAACACTTTAACCAGTGGCGCCGCGCAGTTGGTCGTGCAGCTGGCGTTACTGATGATGCGAGAGTCCGGCGTCACCACGTGATCATTGACCCCAGCCACCAGGGTCGCCTCCAGCGGATCCTTGGAGGGCACAGTGAGAATGATGCGCTTGGCACCTGCCTCCAGATGTTTGTTCAGATCCTCCAACTTGCGAAACACACCAGAGCTTTCGACCACGTAATCGATGCCGAGTTCAGCCCAGGGCAGCTGCGCCGGATCTTTTTCGTTCAGCACCACGAATGGATCGCCGGCGATCTCCATGTTTTTACCATCCACTTTGACTTCACCATCAAAGGTGCCGTGAATGCTGTCATACTTGAACGCGTAGGCGAGTTGCTCCGGGCTGGCCAGATCATTTATCGCCACCACATCGTAATGCTGACGCTGCTTGGCAATGCGCATGATGGTGCGCCCAATACGACCGAAACCATTGATTGCAATACGTGGCAGTGCCATGGAAATTCCTCTCTAATTAAGAAACAGTAAGACTTCTTTAACTACACAATCAGTTGCACATAAAGCTACTAAAAACTGAACGTACTAGGCCCCGGCGACCATTTCTTCGGTCATGCCCCAGAGTCTGTGCGCACTCTCCTCACTAGTTGCCCAAGGCTCTGCACCAAAGAAGCGCGCTGAATCCGCCGTGGCCAGATTTGCCACATCACAGTCTTCGCAATATAGCCCACCCATTTCATTAAGCGCGGGACTGGTGGCGGCCCACAGGGTCGTGGTGCAACCTTGTGTAGTTGATTTGAACAAATCTTTAACCTGCTCCGAGAGATTGCCGTCGGCATCGGTCCAACCCAGCGCCTGCATTTCCTCATTGGGCAGATGTCGCTGCAGCGGTGTCAGGATGCCACCCGGATGCACGGAGAACGCGCGCAGGCCCTGATCCCGATATTTCATGTCCAGACCCAGGGCAAACAGCGCATTGGCAGTCTTGGACTGGGCATAGGCCGTCCACTTGTCATAAGGATTTTTTTGAAAATGCACATCGTCCCAGATGATGTCTGAGCGGCGGTGTGCAATAGAAGAAAGACAGACCACACGAGGCGCGTTTGCCGCCAGTAAATTGGGAAGCAGCTGAGTGGTGAGCACAAAATGTCCTAGATGGTTAGTTGCGAACTGGGCCTCCCAGTTATTGCCAACGCGGGTTTCCGGACAGGCCATAATGCCGGCGTTGTTCAGCAACAAATCAATGACCGGTTCTGCCTCGGCGAGATCCCCGGCATATCGGCGCACGCTGGCCAGATCCCCCAGATCCATCTCGCCGGTAATCACCGCCGCACCCAGTTCTGCTAGGTTGGCCTGGGCTTTCTCCGGGCTGCGGACCGGCACATGGACCCTGGCGCCGGCCTTCACCAGCGCGCGGGTAGTCTCAAGCCCAATTCCAGAATAGCCACCTGTTACCACGACGACCTTACCTGCCAAGTCCATCCCCACCAGCACCGCGTCGGGTTCGGACTTGGCCCCAAACCCAGATCCAATTTTCTGTTGTACCCTTTCAGACATTCTGTCTTTTCTCCTGATTAAAGCTTTGGTTTGAAGCTGGCAATGAGGGAGTGCCAGGTCGAGTGCACGTTATCTTACAACCGTTAACCGCCTTGATGCCCGAAGCTCAGGGTAACTATGGTCTTGCAATTACCAGACCAGCTTGCAGGCTAGACTGGTTCAAACAGGTTCAGTTCACCGCATTGGCGCACCTGGCCGCGGCGGCCAATCCAATCGTGCTTGATCAAATCGTCAAACAGCTGCGGTTCTGCTGCCGTGTTCGCCACAAACCTCTCGTTCGTGGTTAGCAATCTTCCGATGACGATCGACCGAACAGGCTCGCCTCGCTTGAAGCATACCGTGTAAGTCTCGATAGTGGCATCGCCCTGCGGCGTTTCTGTAAAAACCGGATAATCCAAGCTATCCACTTCGCGCTGTATGCTGTCGCTGTCGGGTAATTGCCATTCTGAAGCAAGCGGCTGACAGGAATACACGCCGGAAGCGTGTTTGGTCAGATAGCCACCGTTGGCCGTAATCAGCCCAAATGCGGAGGGTTTACGCCGCAGTTTTTCCACCATGCTGGCGATGCCATGCAGGGAATAATTATTCCCCGGCCCACCAAAGAACGGCAGACCGCCAGTGACCGTTAGCCCGCGGGGATCGTCACGAGCCAGACCCAGTTCTTCGCAGGCGATGGCCACTGCGGATGGAAAACAGGAATAGATATCGAAACACTCCATCTCCGCCAGGGTCTTGCCCGCCATAGCCAGGGCCTGGCGAGTATTCATACCCAGGGCTGGTGAACTCGAATAGTTCAGGCGCTCCGACACCAACAGCCGCTCGTTGGCCTCACTGCAGCCGTGCAGGAACACCCACTTGTCTTCCCCGATACCCAGCTCCCTGGCTTTGGCCACTGAAGTCAGTATGACTGCTGCTCCCTGGTTCACCCCATCCATGGCATTCATCCATTTAGGATAGGGCAGACAGATAAAGCGATTCTCCGCTGTAACGGTCGCCAATTCCTGTGCCGAGCGCGGTTCACCATAGCTTGCATAAGGGTTTTGACTCGCCACAGCGTTAAAGGGCTGCATCAAGCTGGCCATGGCTGCAAGGTGGGACTGCAGGCTGTGCTGATCGCGATGGCGCAGCGCATTTTCGAACAGGGGATAGGTTTGGATCGGCACGCCCAGGCCGTGGGCAAACTCATGGGGAGTGGACAGTGACTCACCGATGCCACGATCTTCAAATGCCCGGTTGTCCTGCTCCTGCCAATCCAGGTCGATGCCCTCGCGCACTGCGAGCTGTGCGGTTTTCAGGGCTTCACCACCGACCACCATCGCCATTTCAATTTCGCCCCTGACAATACGATCTGCCATCTCATTGATGTACTTCTGCGGTGTGTTTCCGCCGACATTGCCGTAGATTCCCAGTTCTGGTTCTGCCCCCAGCCTGCTGGCAATGGCAAAAGGCGGGTTCTCCGCACGCCCGAATGGGTTTGGATCTCGGGGCCGGTTCCAGGAATCCGGAAAGATTCGCACCGAAACCAGTGCATCCAAAGCCGCTGCGACCTGTTTTGGAGCACCCGTGTCATCTAATGCCCGCTGTCCCGCAGCGGCCGCAATGCCCATGGGTGGGAGGCTCACAGACGGCGACTTGCCTTTTTCCATGAACTGTCCTGCACCTATCATCACTGGAGTAGAGGGCGGTAAAGTCTTATCTGGTTCATCTTTCATGAGATTGCCTGCGCTGCAGTTTGCGCTGCTGTCATGGTACTGTCAGCTGATTCAGGCATACTGAGCCAAAAATCAAAGGAAGCCCTCATGATGTCACAAGCGACCTGGATTGCAAAAACCACCACCCTTGCCCTGCTCAGTATGGCAGTGCTTGTACCTGATGCCGCTGCGCAATGCGACCGCAATCGAATCAACGTGGCATCCGCGACCGGCTCGGTCTACGTTGACCTAAATCGCAACGGACGGTTTGATCGGCGCGAACCCGGTGTCCCGGACATTGCCATTAGTAATGGTTGCAGGGTTGTGACCAGCGATAGCAATGGCCGCTATGAAATTGACCTGGCCCCTACCGAGATTCTATTCATCAGCAAACCCGCGGGATATGCCGTGCCGGTTGATGCCAACCAGGTACCGCAGTTTTTCTACCGACACTACCCCGAAGGCACACCCTCCGAGATTCGCGGCACCGCGGTAGAGTGGTTATTTCCCGTGATCGAGCCCACCGGCCCTCTGCCTGATGCAATCAACTTTGGCCTGCTACCCGATAGCAGCGACAGCGGTGTTTTTACCGCCCATGGTTTCGCCGATACCCAGGCGCGTTTCGATCTCAGCCAGGATATGTTGCGAGAAGACCTGATCAACCCCTTGATTGGTAATCCCTATGGAGTCGACTTCGGCATCACCGTTGGAGATGTCGCCAATGACAATCTCGCCATCTATGATCGCCACAAGGTCATGATGGGGCTGATGGAGATTCCTCAGTGGTACCTGCCGGGCAATCACGACGTGAACTACAACTCGCCAGACGCAAGATTCGCCAATGAAACCTACAAGAGCCATTTTGGCCCGACCTACTATTCGTTCAACCATGGCGATACCCACTTTGTGGCTCTGAACAACGTAGAATACGCCGGCCTGGGCGCAGAGTTTGCCAGCGGTCGCTACCGTGGGTTTATTACTGAAAATCAGCTGCAGTGGCTGACTGCCGACCTGGCCCTGATCGATCCGAATAAGCTCATTGTGATTGCTACCCATATCCCGCTGGTCGCTGAAACAGAAGATGAATTCGGCAACCGCGCTACCGGCCCCAATACGGAAAACTTTCAGGCTTTGTTGGATATTCTGGCACCGTTTCCCAATATCTATGGCATTGCCGGCCACGACACCAGCAGCAGCTGGAAAGTAGAAGTGAATCACCAGCACGGCTGGAGTGGCCAACCCTGGTTGGCGCACACCCTGGCGGAAGTGCGTGGCAACGGCTGGACCCGTGGTCCAGCAGATCTGCGCGGTGTACGTGATGCCATGATGGAAGACGGCAACCCCAATGGTTTCTATGTGTTCCACTTCGCCGGTACTGACCTGTCCCCAGAATTCATCCCCTTCCCGTTTGGCCCCGATGCGAATCAGCGCCTGCGCATTACCCTCGAGCCTCTGCTGGAATCACCTGCAGAAAGTAGCGTGAATCGCGGCCAGCTACAGTCTGATACTAGATTAGTGGTTAACCTTTTCGATGGCGGCTTGCGTGATAAAGTCTGGGCTGCACTTGATGGTGATGCTCCTACACCGATGATCTATACAGTGCGCACTGACCCCTATGTGGAGAGGGCACATCGCCGTTTTGCCGACACCGATGACGCCTATGGTCGCCCCCACCTGTCGTCACATATCTGGGAGCTCGCGCTTCCCAATAATATGGCCACAGGCTTACACCATGTCATCGTAACGACAGAGGATGAGTTCGGCCAGCGCCAGCGCGGCAGTTTTACGTTCGAGATTCTCGACAAACAGTGAATGCTCTCTCGCCTGTGATCGGGTTTAGCGCGGAGCTTAAAGCAGGTTCCAGAGAATGGCCTAGAGCCAGCGTCGAACCCGGGCCTTGTAGTCCAGATACTCCTGCCCGAATTCCTGCTCCAGGTAACGTTCTTCTTTCTCAATCGCCACTTTATAGACAAGCCAGGCACCTACAAAAATCGACAGCACGATCCACAGATTATTGGCCGCAATACCGACGCCAAAATTAAACAGACAGAATCCTGCGTAGATGGGATTCCGGGACCAGGCATAGAGGCCATCGGTGACCAGCGCGGTAGTTGGCTTCCAGGGCTCGATGGCGGTATTCGCACGCTTGAATACACCGGCCACGATGAGGGCGATAGCGATCCCCGCAGCAATAAACACCCAGCCTAGCGATGCAAGCGCGGGCGGCAAGCCAGTATCCACAGGCATGATAAAACTCAAGACGAAGCCAAGCAGAATAAGCAGCACAAATATCGCGGGGGGCGGGAATTTTACGGCTGCGTGTTTACGGCGTTTGTTCTCTGTTGTTTGCTCGGTGTGTGATTCAGTTGTTTGTTTGCTGTTATCGTTTTCCATGCTGACCTCTGCCTGACACCCTATGACCTGCCTCAATGTCATTACCGAATTGGCAGGTGTTCCCCATTCAGTAATGCTATGCTGAGCCCAGTATATCGCTGTTTATTCGCCGCAGTCGCGTGCAGCAACAGCCGCCAAATCAGGGGCATATTCAGGAGATAAAGCTTATGAGCGACTTTCAGAACATACTCATTGTATTGGATGTGTACAACGATTTTCGCGACAACCCCGAGCATCAACCCACCGAGGTACAGAAGGCCCTGCAGCTGGTGGCCAATCGCGAATTAACCCAGCTCTACCTGGTTGGCTGTGGTTTTGAAGAATACCTGCATGACACCTACTCCAACTTTGGCCCAGAGGCGATGGAACACCGCAAGCAGTTTGTGGCGGAGATGGAAAAGCGCCTGGATGTAGTGGCACAGGGATTGATCGACCAGGGTTACAAGGTCGACAGCCGAGTCCACTGGACTTATCCCCGCTATGAGCAAATAACCAAGGAAGCGCTGGAGCTGGATGTCGACCTGGTGGTCCAGCACGCCCATATGCGCCAGCCCCATGAGCGGCACAACCTCTCCCACGACAGCTGGCAGCTGATCAAGTCCTGCCCAAAACCCCTGCTGCTCACTAAGGACAAGGACTGGGCACCACAACCGGTCCTCCTGGCAACAGTGGACCCCGTTCACAGCCACCACAAACCCCAGGGACTGGACCACAAAATTATTGACACTGCCCTGCAAATCGAAGAACTGGTTAAGGGCTCGGCACATGTAATGCACGCCTATTCTGAATCGGCCCGCCCCTTCCTGACTAAGGGGTCGGTGCACGAGAAACACGAGGCGGAATTCCGGCGACTGCTGGGAGATTATGAACTGCCAGAACACTCCGTTCATCTGCTGGACGAAACACCCACCAACGCTATTGTCCACTGCCAGGAAACCCTGCATGCAGACATCACCGTTAATTGGTGCCCTGTCACGCTCTCGCCTGGCGGAGGCCATAGTGGGCAATACGGCAAACCGGGTACTGGATTACGTGAAGTCAGACTTGCTGATTATGCATCCGGGCTAGCCGGCTGATAGCGGAACCTGAGGATCTTGAGCCCACGCTCCGGGTCCTCATCCTTAAACTCTGGCGCTACTGCTAAACGCTCCTGGTATTCGAAATCAGGGGCATATTTCTCGAACAACCCCTGCAGAAAGTCAGACGGCAGAAATGGACTGTTGAGACAGGCCAGTACATCAGCGCCTGGCTCACACAGTCGACTCAACTTGCGCACCAAAGCCCCGTATTCCCGCCTGGCATCGAAGCTCCCGCGCTGCCGCGTCGGCGGATCGATGATAACGGTATGGTAGCGACCAAACTGTTTGATCCGCCCCCAGGAAGTGAACACATTGTAGGGAATGGATTTGACCTGACTCAGGGACTGCGAATTCAACCCGTGGTTTCGCTCGCCCCAGGCGATAATGGTCTTGCTGATGTCGACATTGGTCACGCACTTCGCCCCTCCCGACAGCGCAGCAACTGATAGCGCACAGGTATAGGCAAACAGGTTCAGCACGTTTCGGTCTGTGGATTTTGACCGCAGCCATTCTCGCAGCAGGCGCATGTCGAGGAACAGGCCAACATTTTGACGCACTCCCGGGTATACTTCGAACAAAAGCCCACCTTCGCTGACGGTGAAACTTTCTGCAGACTTCCCCCAGAGCAGCTGTGAGGGCGCCCCCAGTTCAGAACGCCGCTGCAAAACAACACCCTCAATCTGATCTAGCCCATCGCTTTCGCGAATTGCCTCAAGCAGCAACTCGCAATCAGCAAACTCGTCAAAGACAGTGATCAAAACTACTGGCGCATACCAATCCACCACAACATGTTCCAAACCGGGATAGCAACGGCCGCGGCCGTGAAATATCCGCCGCGCGTCAGGCTGCTGCGCGCGAAAGAATTCTCCCAATCGCTTAAGCAAAGGTTGATACAAATCACCCTTGTTACTCATGTCACTCTCAAACGCCAAATTCGATAATCAGCGCAAATCAGAAGACAAAACGATCGGGTATCCCAAAATATCGGGAAGCAAGATATTTGAGAACCCAATCCATCACCACACAACTGTTCCAAAACAGACACTTGCGTACACTGCAAGTCAAACGGACAAGATACACGAGAATCCGAAAAAACGAGATTCTCATTATATAAATGTTATGTTTCTGTATACACAAAGTGCAATACGAAGAGACTAATTTTCAGTGAAATTTTCCATTAACCACACCCAACTAGGCGCTGAGTTTGTAATCGTAGTGATAGGTGTAGCTGTGGCTCTTGCCGCAGATGGCTGGAGGCAAGAACTGTCGGAACGTGGATTAGAAGCAGAGTATCTTGAACGACTAATAGCGGAGGTGGAGATTGGTAAAGATAGGTTCATTCTAGATCGAGAGTTTCTTACAGACGCATCAGAGGGGGCTTCCAAGCTTTTGGCCACTATCGAAGCTAAAGCTTACCTCGACAGAGAAGAAGCCATAAACAATTTTGCTTATGCTGCTTGAACTGGCAACACTGGCACAGAAATGATTCATGACATTACCTATCAAGAATTGGTTTCTACAGGACTATTTCATTTGATTCAGATTGCTACATTGCGAAACGAAATCGCCAGATATTTTCGCACCGCTGAAGGCACCATAGCTACCCGCCGCAACTTAACTCGAGATATGTGGCGCACCTTTGGGGAGTTGGCTGGCAGTAGCCCGCTATTTTTCATAGATCTAGGTGGAACTATATCTGAGGAACAAAAAGATAGACTAATTGGAGAAATTGAAGATAGTTGTAGCTTTGAAAGAGATTTGCGATTCTTGGTCTCAAGGCTCGAATTTCTCGATAGAAGCTATGGCATTTTAATTGAACGAAACAAAGAGCTATCCGATAAACTCAGAGCCAATATCTAAACATGAACATTGTGTCGACGAAACATAACAACCTGTAAAATGGTAGCGTCCTACCACACCTGATTTGTGGATGGCTACGCCATCTTATCTACAAACCAGGCGCGGCAGACCGCAACCTTAAAAAGGGCGTTGCGTGTACTCCATGCGTCATGCAAAAGAATTAGTCGTCTAAATAAATATAGAGTTCTAGGAGCAAAAATTTGAATCCACCAAAAATACTAAACGCCAGCTCCGAAAATCGAGATAATGTTATTCATTCTCTCGTCATCGGCTTCGCTACCGACCCCCTAGCCCGATGGTTTTGGCCCGATGCCAGAACTCATCTAAGCGGAGGCCCTGCTTTCGATGCATTTGGTGGCCCATCTCTAGATAGTGGCACCACTTACATTACCGAAAACTATGAAGGTGTCGCACTTTGGATGCCCCCTGGTGTCGAACCAGATGAAGAAAGAATGATTCCTATTCTTGAAGCCACTGTACCTGAAGATCGATTAGAAGATGTATTTGGTGTCTTCGAGGCAATGGAGTCCTTTCATCCAGAGGAAGATTGTTGGTATCTCCCACTAATAGCGGTCGACCCCTATTATCAGGGCCAAGGATTTGGCTCACAACTTATGAAGCACGCATTAGCCCGAGTCGACGAAGATGGATTACCCGCATATCTAGAGTCTTCGAATCCACGCAACATTTCGCTGTACGAGAGACATGGATTCGAGATCATGGGCGAGATCCAAATTGGAACTTCACCTGTCGTGACACCAATGATTCGTCGTTAAGACTTCGATTAATCAAGTATTGCTTTTGGCACTGTCAATTTGAGAAATCGGGTGGCACTATTTGTTGTACGCACCCGTCGATCAATGCATCTTGTATTTAATTCAGTGGCGCGGTCGTTCACCAAAGTCCGTCCACGCCAGATCCAACACTGCAGAGGGAAGTCATGTCACCAATCAAGCGAGTTGCTCTGGGTGCCAAGATTGCCGGTTTAAGCCTCGCCGCTAGCGTTGGCATGGCGCAATCTGAAGCACCAGGCAGCGCAAACACCTACCAGGTGCCGCGCACAGAATTTGACCAGCCAGATCTCCAGGCGGTCTGGGCCACGCGCTTCAACACTATGCTGGAGCGACCAGAGGGTCTGCCGCTGGTGCTGCCGCCGGAGCAGGCCGCGGGTTTCGCCCAGGCGGTTTACGCCGGCAGCCCAGACAACACCGATCCCGACATTGATATTCTTGGCCCTCCGGTGCTGGCGGTGGTCAAGGGCGAGCATCGAACTTCGGTGGTCGTGTATCCAGAGAATGGCAAGCTGCCTTACAACGCGCACGGACTGGCTTCATCCAACTTCGAGTATTTTCGCAGCCACGATGGATTCGATCACCCTGAGCAGCGTCCCGGTGTGGAGCGCTGCGTCGAGGGCTGGGGCACACCTCCCATGCGCGCTTTCATGTACAAGCTTCACCACGGTTTTGTTCAGACCGAAGACAAGATCGCAATAGTCAGCGAGGACATAGGGCCACTGCGGGTGATCCACATGGATGGCCAAGAGATTCCAGATGCCCTGCGCTCCATCGAGGGTCACTCGGTAGGTCATTGGGAAGGTGACACTCTGGTCGTGGAAACCACACATTTTCGCCATGACCTTGCTCCCCGGGCGGCAATTGGACGCCCCATGTTGCTGAGTGGCGACGCCAGGGTTAGCGAGCGCTTCACCCGAGTTTCCGATACCGAGTTATTCTATGAATTCACCGTGGATGACCCGGTCTACTACAACGAACTCTGGCGCGGGGAATTTTCCTTTAGCAAGGAAGACAACAACCACATCTATGAGTATTCCTGCCATGAAGGTAACTACAGCATGGTAGGCGCCTTACGCGGAGAGCGGGTGGTTGAATTGCGCCGGGAATTGGGTCTCGACTAGTTTTAGGCTCAGAAAGCGCAGTACAAAAATTACAGCCACAAGGATATGAAGAAAGTATGACTTGGGATGCAATCGGCGCTATCGCCGAATTACTCGGTGCCATTGGCGTCATCGGCTCTCTGGTTTATCTGGCCACTCAGCTTAAGGCCAGCACACAGGCCTCACATATAGAAGCGAAGTTTCGTCTGACGGACGCATGGCAGATTTTGGTGACATGCTTATCAACGACCCCAAGCTCAATGACATTATGCTGCGGGGCCGCAGGGATCCCGAATCATTGTCCCGAGAAGAATATTTTGTATTCTCGAATTTGTGTCAGAAAGCCATGTGGTATCTCTCAGGCGCTTACTTCATGTACAACACGCAATCCATCTCGCGGGATGACTGGCATGAATTTGAAGTCGTTGCCCATTACTGGACCAAAAGTAAAGGGTTCCATTACTGGTGGAGAAAGATTGGGGGCGCGGGTTTCTCAGGGGACTTCAAGGCGTATCTGGAGGATCTCATGAAACACACAGCCAGAAGTGAGGTTAGCCCTGAAATGCCGACAAGCGAATTGTGACAGACTCCGAAGGCATCAGGGCGCTGATTCAAAGAATCGGGGCGACTTTTAGTCAGCTGGATATGGATGCCTGGACTGATTGCTTTCACACCCCGATGTCGTTTGTGATGGCAGGCGAAGTGCTGGCATTTCACAGCAAGGACGAGGCGGCAGCCGCCTTGCGCCCCATGTTCGAGCGACTGCACCAACTGGGCTTTACCGGCACCGAACTCCATACCTGTAAAGTAAAACTACTAAGCAATGCTACTGCTCTGGTGACTGCGGTCTGGACCCGACTTGCGGGCGATAAGGTGTTGGAAAAACTGGGTGCTACTTACCTCGTCATGAAACAGGATGGACAGTGGAAGGTGGTCATGGTGACTAACCACAGCCCGGACGTGATAGCGCTCTCCTAGGCATTTCCTAGTCGGCCAGTTGGCCATAGTTTCATCTTTGCCGCGCTTGTTCTAGCATGGGCACCTGGCGCCCATCAGCCTCGCTTACCAATCGCACTTACCAATCGAGAGGTGACCATGTGCCTGAAGATAAAAACCTTGTTTAACTTCGAGCCGCCCTCCACCGGTGCCGAGATTCGTGTCGCTGCCAAACGTTTCGCTATTGCCGTCAGCGAATAAGCAAATATTTTACGGAGTATGAAATGTTATCCAACATCAGGCCATTAACGATCTCGTTCACCCTCGCTGCCCTGCTGGCGGCTTGCGGCTCTCCTGAAGACAGTGCGGTTAGTTCTCTTAAAACCCCCAGCGAGCCAGAAACAACCCCACTGACTACCGCCGAGCCTGAGTCAGAACCAAATCTGGAGGACCCCTTTATCTGGCTTGAAGAAGTTGAAGGGGAGGAAGCGCTGGCTTGGGCTGCCGAGCGAAACGCTCTGTCCATTCCACGACTGCAGGGAGACCCTCGCTTCGAAGGCATTCGGGACGCCATCGAGATGGTGCTGACCTCGGACGATCGTATCCCGACGCCGGGCCTAGTTAATGGTCAGGTGTATAACTACTGGCAGGACGACGAACATATTCGTGGACTGCTTCGGCGCACCAGCCTGGACAGCTACCGTTCCGATAATCCGCGGTGGGAAACAGTGATCGATATTGATCTTCTGGCCACGGTGGAAAATGCCAACTGGGTCTACAAGGGCAGAACCTGCTTGCCGGGTAACCCTTCGCGCTGCCTGCTGCGGCTAAGCGATGGCGGCAAGGATGCCGTGGTGTTGCGGGAGTTCGATCTGGAAAACAATAACTTTGTCGATGGGGGATTTAGCGTCGACGAAGCCAAGACCAACGTGGATTGGGTCGATGCGAACACGCTGATTATTGGCACCGACTTCGGGCCCGGTTCCGTCACCACTTCCGGCTACGCCCGCACCCTGCGCCTGTGGCGCCGCGGCACCGATATCAACGATGCCGAGCAGATCATCGAAGTCGGGTTGGAGGATATGAGTGTAGGCATCAATACGGTGGCCGAAGACGACGCGCGCTACAGCTTCGTGACGCGCCGCCCTGATTTCTTTACCGAACAGAACTGGCTGTTGACACCCGATGGCGCATTGGCGGAAATCCCTTTTCCCATCGACGTCAATTTACAGGGGGTGTTTGGAGACAAACTGATCGCGCTTATGCGGAGTGACTGGTCTCCGACAGAAGATGTCACCTACCCCGCCGGCAGCCTGATCGCCATGGACCTTGCAAGCAGCATTAGCAACAGTGCTGCCACCGAAGTTAGCGTTATCCTCGACCCTAACGTTAACGACGAGCTGGATGCCATCAGTGCCGTCGCCATGACTCGCGACTCGATCTACATAAGCGCCCTGAAGGATGTTTCCGGCAAATTGCTGCGGGTGCGTTCAGGCGCAGGCGCCGAGCCGGCCTGGTCTGTCGCCACCATTGAATTGCCGGAGAACGGCGCGATTCGCCTGGTGAGCGCCGATGATTACAGCGATACCCTGATGGTCAGTTATCAGAGCTTCC
>Ga0181559_10001006_pt1 | contig 27279 bp, 23 predicted proteins | sample 011ome_21_FD_133752 | JGI IMG/M metagenome (GOLD analysis project Ga0181559, IMG submission 133752) | Coastal salt marsh microbial communities from the Groves Creek Marsh, Skidaway Island, Georgia - 011508AT metaG (megahit assembly) | ecosystem: Environmental > Aquatic > Marine > Intertidal...
ATACGAATAAGTCTTCATAAAAGTATTCTTAACCTTTTTGATGAATACAATTATTCCATCAAAACTAACAAACAACATTAGGATTCTGAATCTATTTTATCCATAAAAAAAGCGAATCAACCAGAGCAGTCCATTCGCTTTTTTTCTTTACTCATTGTGGTAAAAGCCTGAAGAATATTTGGACTTCAGTCGTTTACCTTCAACCTGTTTTATTTTATCCCCAATTTCTTTTTCAAGGATTTTGGTAATGCATCTTTATGAATTTGGATATTCATTGTTTTGTACCTCACGTAAGGGAAAGAAGCATAAAAATAACCGTCACATTGGTTGTAATCTCCCCATGAGTTTTTCACAACAAAATACTTCGTACCCTTTTGATCTTTTACAATTCCAGTAATGTGCATTCCGTGGTCATCAGTTGTTTCTTGACTGTCAAAAGCCTCTTGTCTTTCTTCCTGAGTTACAATTCTTTCTTCTACCGGAGTCATAAATGCATTACTAATCTTTTCTTCCCCTGCATCACTAAAGTGTTTGTTGTTTTTTCCTTTTACTTTTATCGTTGATTCATCCGTTGGCAATATTGCTAAAGCATCTCTCGCAGAAAATCCTTTTTCTGAAATATCAGCTCCCCAAGCAAAAGTATATCCATCCATAATTGCAGATTCCATTACTTCCATAAATTCGTCTAAAGGCAAATTGTAACAGGATTGTAACGCCCAGTTATCTTGCACTTCTATTACAAAACTAGAGTAAAATGGGTGATGAGTGTATGAGGTAAGTGATACATAATCATCCATATTCAAATCTAAATATTTGGCGAATGATTGTGGCGTGTAAGAGGCTCCTTGATAATCAAATTTAAAATCCTCCATATTGTCTGGCAACTCACCTAAGTATGCATCAGTAACTCCAGTAATGGCTTTCTTCCAGGATTTTGTTAATTTTCCTCCTTGAGGTTTTTTGGCTAATACTTCCACCATCGCTTTTAGCATTCCTTGCATTTCGGAATGATTGTGAGAGTCAGAACCATAATTTAATCCTTTGTACGCAGATTCTGGAACGATTCCGAATCTTTTAATTACCCAAGGAATATCATGAAATGCTCCTCCCGGTCCAAAATTAAAAGTCCCATAATACCTTAGGTAGTTTTCTGCTTTTCCAATGTAGGCATTTCTCACGATAAACATTTCTGATAAATCGTGCTTTCCTTTTCCTTTTCTAATCAATTCTGATTCTAAAAAAGACAAAGCTGAAAAACTCCAACAAGTTCCTGTTCTGTTTTGGTTTTGTACTGATGTCTCATCCAAATTCTTTACTTCGGTAAAGAGATAATCACTTCCTCTTTTGTTCGTAATTGTATCCTGTGAGATAGAGCTATAACTAAAAGCCAAAATGGCGATTAATGAGAGAATAATTTTTTTCATGTGTGTATTTAGGGTTTTTATAATTTTTTAGTGTTCTAAGTTACGGAACAAATTCGTAACATCCAATATCCCCTGGATTACTTCGGGAATTGTTATCCAAATCGGTTGGTAAGAAATACAATGGATCTGCCTGATCAACACACACCGAACTACTTTTAAGTCGTAAGGAATTATTGGTTCTGTAATTAGGCGAAATGTTTAATTTGCTATTTACATAATTGGAATTAATCGGTTGGTCGGTTTTTACCAAACAATGATTGAATCGGTAATTTGCAAAATTACCTGGCACCGTATCTAGGACAATTTCATTGTCGATATCTCCATAGATAATCGAATTATTAAAATTGGCTCTTAGAATTGGTCGGACATAAATAATACCATTTGCCTCGTAATAATTGTTTAAAACTAGTGCTGGGGAAGTTCGAGAAGAGGCAGTCCAAAAATTATTAATTGTACAGTGATTGAAATAATATTCGCCTCCTAATCTTAAAGCCACTGCGTTGTTTCCTGCTTTGTTAAATCTGGAATTTTCGGCATGTATTCTTGCTCCTTGAGCAAAAAGAGAGGCAAAGGAATGATTGAAAGAAGCAACATTATTCAGTGTGAGTGAATCACCACCAAAGGCCGTATCCACGTATAATCCAGCAGTAGCATTTTTAATTATCGCGTAGTTCAACGTACTATTTTGAGCAATCGCAAACCTAATTCCAAACCACTGTCCTGGCTCATTTGCATAGGAAGCCTCTCTCCTATCTCCTTGAAAAATCACGCGATTAGTTTCAGTTCCATTTATACTCAATGAACTTTTGTATACATACAATACGGCATCGGAATGGGCATAAATTACAGCACCTGCAGGGATCACTAACGAACAATTGGAATCAATACCCGGAAATCCAACGGCCGTAATACCATACAGAACATGAGGCTTATCTACTGCCCACGTTTCGCCACAGACCAATTCGTTGTAATGAAAATATGCATTTTGTCCCCAAGCTGCAAGCTCCACGGATTGGTTGTTTCCATTAATTTGAAAATGTATTTTATCCTGAACCACAAATGGATTATTTGCATTTGTGGGGTCAATTGTGACTTCTACAAAAATATAGATACTGTCTTTGGCAGGTATTTCTACATCTTTTATCACTACACCCGCTATGCCATCTACATTCATTCGGTAGGCCGAGGCTGTACCTTTTCCCAATCTAATTTGGGAAATGGAGATTGGATTATTGTAGGAATTAGTAACGGTGAATCTTCGGTAAGTTGAACCTATGGTTGAAAAAACAGTGTCGAAAACTACAGTATCTTTGGAAAATTGTAATTTGACAGAGGAATCATCCAGAAAGTTTTCTTTTCGGCAACTAGAAAAAGTAGAGGCCAGAAAAAGTGCTAAGAAAAAAAAGGAGATATAGAAAAAAAATGATGTATTACTCTTCATAATATGGGCTCGAACCTAAATTGTTGTTGAAATTACGGCTTTTTTGAAGATTTAGTATAAAAAGGTCTTAAGAAATGTTTTTAATTCAAGAAGAAATATGTAAATTTGCAACCTAATTAACGATAACATAATGCCCGCTAAAGATAGGTGGGACTAAATTATACAATATGAAAAAAGACATCCACCCAGAAAACTACAGATTAGTTGTTTTTAAGGACATGAGTAACGACTACATGTTTTTGACTAAGTCTTGTACTGCTACGAACGACACAATTGAATTCGAAGGAAAAGAATATCCTTTGATTAAGACTGAAATCTCTCACAAGTCTCACCCATTTTACACTGGAAAACAAAACTTTGTAGATACAGCGGGTAGAATTGATAAATTTAAATCAAGATACGCAAGACACATCAAAAAATAAGTGTCTCACAGATAATAAAAAAGCCTTTTTGATTAGTCAAAAAGGCTTTTTTTTTGGCTGATACCTAGTGAAAGAGTTATCCTTGGTGACTAAATTTGGTTAATTGCTTATTCATCTTATCGATTACTTGACGGTAAGAAAGATTTTGGATAGGAGTTGGATGAAACCTCACGTAGTAGGGAAAAGGAGCGTCCAATTGTTTGAAATTATGGTCTCTAAGATACATACACTTAATCATGGTATTCACATCAGAGCCTTTGTACTTCTTTTGTTTTGATATCCCCGTTTTCTCTTTCTGTTTTGTCTCAGTTTTCAATTCTTTCTCATTTCTGAGCATACCAAAGTCGGCCACAAAAAAGTTAGAATCCAACTCCACCTCCTTAGCAATCAATTCGTACCCAGAATACAAGGTAACTTTATTAAATTTTCCTTGCTGTAAGTTCTCTGAATCATGGCTGTAAAAAAAATACACTTCGCAAAAATCAAATCCAGAAAAAGAACTCATAATCTCTTTGTTTAATGCGTCTTGTCTTGCTTTCACAGCTTTTGCTCTCTGTTCCATACCTTTTTCTTCCAACGCTTTAATCACAGGAGCTTTATCAGACAAACGAACAAGCATAATGCTTTGTTTCATTCGAATAATTTGAGTCTTTGCTTTTTCCTGAAGCTCTTGCCTTTGTTCAGTACCAAATGCCGCAATAGAGAAAAAGGCTATAAATATGGATAAGAATATTTTTTTCATAAGTAAGAATTTGATTGCTAATTTAATCAAAGTAACTCAAATTTCATTCCATTGGTATCTTCCATAAACAAAAAACCCTTTCGCAGTTACGAAAGGGTTTTGAATTTAGTTTAATGGTAGTGAATTAATAATACAACAGTCTTCTTACGTTTGCCACGTACTTAGCTAACCTAATTACTTGTTTTGTATATCCAAATTCATTGTCGTACCACACATACAACACTATATTTTTCTTGTCTTCAGAAACAATGGTTGCATGGCTATCAAAAACCGAACAACACGTATTTCCTATGATATCATTCGAAACCAACTCCTCCTCAATGGAAAATTTAATTTGATTCACCAAGTCACCTTCCATCGCATATTTTTTTACCATTTGGTTTACTTCTTCGAGGGTAGCTTCTTTCTTGATAGATAAATTCATTATTGCCAAAGAACCATTAGGTGTTGGAACTCTCACTGCGTTGGCAGTTAATTTTCCGTTCAAACTTGGAATTACTTTCGTTACAGCCTTTCCAGCTCCAGTTGAAGTGATTACCATATTAATGGCAGCCGACCTTCCTCTTCTTGGTTTTTTGTGATAATTATCCAAAAGGTTTTGGTCATTGGTGTAGGCATGAACTGTTTCGATGTGACCTTTTTCAACTCCATAATTGTCTTCAATTACTTTTAATATTGGTGAAATTGCATTGGTGGTGCAACTTGCAGCAGAAAAAATATCGTGCTCCTCTATGCTGAATTCTTTTTGATTAATACCGTACACAATGTTCGGTATTTCCTTTCCTGGGGCGGTCAAAATAACTTTCGAAACACCTTTCGATTTTAGATGATTAGAAAGTGCTTCTTTATCTGTGAATACTCCTGTATTATCTAGCACCAAAGCATCATTGATACCAAAAGTAGTATAGTCTATTTCAGAAGGATGATTCGCCTGAATGATCTGGATTACTTGACCATTGATGATTAAATTTTTATTCTCGTAATCTTCGAATATAGTACCAGGGAATGGACCGTGAACAGAGTCCATTCTCAATAATGAAGCTCTTTTTTTAATTTGATCTTCAGAGTTATTTCTCACCACGATGGCTCTCAATCTCAATTGCTGACCTTTTCCTGCTTGTTTAATTAATTCTCTTGCTGCTAATCTTCCAATTCTCCCAAAACCATACAAGACAACGTCTCTTGGCTCCAATCCTTGATTATCGCTAGTTTTGAATCCGCTTAACTTCGAGTTTAAGAACTCAGTAATGGAATCAAAGTTACTTTTTTCCAAAGCCCATTCAGCGGCAAGTTTACCAATATCAAGTTTAGAAGGAGCAATATCAATATTCATCAATTCTTCGGCCAGTGCCGCTGAATCTTCTACTGTTATTTTGTTCCCAGTTACTTCACTTGTGGATTTGTGCAGACTCAGTATTTCTGAAACACTTTGATCTACTAATGGGTTTCTAAAAAGTACCAATTCAATAGATTTGTCGTACAGCAAGTTTCCTATTGAGGAAATAAGACTAATTGCTGATTTTTCTAAGTTTACCCAGTCATTCAATTCTGACTCGTAAAATGCTTTCGAAGCGGTTTGGCTCATTGTTAAGAGTTTTAAATGTGTCCACAAATTTATCAAAAATCGGACAAATAACTCCCTTGGTTTTTAAAAATTCCAAAAAAAAACACCTCAATTCCGTGAAGTGTTTTTCTTTTATTCTGATTTTTTACCGGAATTTTATCCCAAATAAGTCTTCAATAATTTGCTTCTTGACGTTTGTCTAAGTCTTCTTATCGCTTTTTCTTTAATTTGTCTAACTCTTTCTCTCGTTAAGTCAAATTTAGTTCCAATTTCTTCCAACGTCAAACCATGTTTCATTCCAATACCAAAGAATAAGATAATTACTTCTCTCTCTCTTTCCGAAAGCGTTGACAACGACCTTTTAATTTCTCTTTGTAAAGACTCTATCATCAAATCAGTATCAGCTGTTGGCGAATCTGAATTAATCAATACATCCAATAATGAGTTATCTTCACCTTCTTGAAATGGAGCGTCAACAGACACGTGTCTTCCCCCAACTCTAAGTGTATCAGTAACTTTTGTATTTGTTACTTCTAATTCTTCTGCCAATTCGTGTTCACTTGGTGCTCTCTCGTATTGTTGCTCTAGTCGAGAAAAAGTTTTGTTCAATTTGTTTAATGAACCTACCTGATTCAACGGTAGTCGAACAATTCTACTTTGTTCTGCCAAAGCCTGTAAAATAGATTGTCTTATCCACCACACAGCGTATGAGATAAACTTAAATCCTCTTGTTATCGAATCGTTGAGCTGCCTTAATCAATCCCAAATTCCCTTCATTAATCAAATCTGGTAAAGTAAGTCCTTGATTTTGATATTGTTTTGCCACAGAAATAACGAATCTAAGGTTTGATTTGATAAGTTTTTCTAGGGCTATTTGATCACCTTCCTTGATTCTTTGAGCTAAAAGTACCTCCTCTTCTGCTGTAATTAGGGTCTCCTTACTAATTTCTTGCAGGTATTTGTCTAACGATTGACTTTCCCTGTTTGTGATCGATTTGGTAATTTTTAGTTGTCTCATTCAATGGTGTTAAGTGAATATTAAGGTGCAAAAATAACATTTTTTGTTACATCTGTCAACACCTTTTACGAAAAGCCTTGTGTAATGTTACATTGAACGCTGTTTTTTTTCAAATAAAATGAAAATATTTTTTAAATTATTGAGTATCATACAATAGAAATTGAAAATATTTTTACATTCTCTTGTAATTGGCCAAATTATACAATTTTAAGGCTAATATAAGCGGAAAAATCAGTAAAAAAACAATCACAATCATGTCCTCTCACAAAAGCCAGATTCCTTATCTTTTGATTTTCAATTCTATTGCAAATAGTCCTCTCCGCAAAGGAAGGAATATTAGGTTCAAATGATTCGCTTAAATAAATCCCTGACTTATAATAAATTACATAGTGAAAAGGCACGAAAAACTAAATTATTTAATATCCAGGGAAATTAGTTGTTTGTCTCCAATAAATCCTTCGAGTTTATCGCCAATTTTTACCGGGCCTACTCCTGCTGGAGTTCCAGTATAGATAATATCCCCTATTTTGAGTGTCAGAAACTGCGAAACATAGCTGATAATTGCATCAATCGTAAAGATCATGTCTTTGGAATTCCCTCTTTGAACCTGCTCACCATTTTTGTTTAAACTAAATGAAATATCTTGAATCGATTCAAACTCCGATTTATCGATAAATTCTTTGCCAAGCACAGCAGATCCATCAAAAGCCTTTGCTTTTTCCCAAGGCAAACCTTTACTTTTACATTCTTGTTGTAAATCTCTGGCAGTAAAATCAATACCTAAGCCTATTTTATCATAATAGGTGTTGGCAAATCGCTCCTCAATATGTTTTCCTACCTTATTTATTTTTACTAGCAATTCAATTTCAAAATGAAGGTCATTTGTAAATTCAGGAATATAAAACGGAACTCTTTTTGGAAGAATTGCAGAGTCGGGTTTTAAGAAAAATAAGGGTTCTTTAGGTGCTTCATTCCCTAATTCCTTTGCGTGCTCGCTGTAGTTTCTTCCTATGCAAATTATTTTCATATTGGTTATTGTAATTAGTAAAAATGCAAGAATGATTAGTCTTCAACCATTGTGTTTAAAAATTCCTTGTATTTTGTTCCATTTTAAGGAAATTGCTATCATTCTTAACTTGAATTTTATTTATTCTATTATTAGAATGTAGAATTAAAGAATCTCCAATTGTATCAAATAATAAATAATCTCCAACTTTTAATTCTTTTTCCATTGAAGGTTCAGGTAACTCAATTAACCCACAAGCGGTTCATACAAAACAAAAAAAGAGTGTATATTTTTTTTCATCACAAAATTCCAAAATCTTGCTAACTCTTAGAATCTAAAAATTACATATTTTCCTTCACCTCCTGCAATACTTTCTTAGTATACCTCGGAAAATCTCCCTGCATCATCCAAGAGTAATAACTAGGCTCTCTTCTTAATACGTCTTCAATTGTTTTCCCTTTGTGTTTACCAAAATTAAAACAAGGCTCTCCATCGGCATTAAACACAAATCGCCCTGCGTAATCTGCCATTTTATTCCCCATTTCTGAGTATTCTGCTAAGAAATCTACGTTACCTTCCAAATCATCATACCGCTCAATTTGCGCCAACAAGACGTCCATGGTCGCGGTGGTATCTGCTTCTGCACTGTGCGCATTTTCTAATGTTTTTCCGCAATAAAATTGAAGAGCAGCTTCAAGCGTTCTTTTTTCTTGTTTGTAAAAAATATTCTGAACGTCAATTCTTTTTCTATCGGTCATATCCAACTCTACTTCCACTCTCAATAATTCTTCCATCAACATAGGAATATCAAACCTATTGGAATTATATCCAGCCAAATCAGCATCACCAATGAATTCAACCACCTCAGGAGCAATTTCTTTCCATGTTTTTTCATTCAACACGTCAAAATCATAAATTCCGTGAACTTCAGAGGCTTCTATGGGTATTGGCATTTCTGGATTTACTCTTTTGGTAAAAGTCTCTTTTTCTCCATTTGGCATTAATTTTTGAATAGAAATTTCTACAATTCTATCTTTAGAAACATCTACTCCAGTGGATTCCAAATCAAAAAATGCAATAGGTCTAGTAAGGTTTAAATTCATTGGTTTATTATTTTTTATAAAAAAACTCTTCATTAATGGTTAATGAAGAGCTTTTGTAAGATTTGTATTTCTGTCAGTCTTCGATTCTCTCCCTTCGGTCAAGTCAAACTCAGGCTTCAGCTTGTTTTAAATTTCTCTGTTAAGGTCAAATGACTCTAAATAATCGGCTACTTTTCGCACAAACATTCCTCCAAGTGCTCCATCCACTACTCGGTGGTCATAAGCATGCGACAAGAACATTTTGTGTCTTATTCCCATTGTGTCTCCTTCCGGAGTTTCTATTACCGAAACCATTTTACGAATCGCACCCACTGCCATAATCGCCACCTGGGGTTGATTAATAATAGGAGTTCCAAAAACATTCCCAAAGGTTCCTACATTCGTCATAGTGTAGGTGCCTCCTTGAATTTCGTCTGGAGTCAATTTATTTTGCCTTGCTCTGTTGGCTAAGTCATTTACCGCTTTAGTTAATCCCAAAAGGTTCAGTCTATCTGCGTTCTTAATTACCGGAACAATCAGGTTACCTGAAGGCAAGGCGGCAGCCATTCCTATGTTAATATTTCCTCTTTGGATAATATTCGTTCCATCGATTGAAATATTAATCATAGGAAAATCTTTTATAGCTTTAGCTATTGCTTCTATGAAAATAGGAGTGAAAGTAATTTTTTCTCCATTCTCTTTTTGAAATTGATTTTTTACTTTATTTCTCCAATTTACAATATTGGTCACATCTGCTTCTACATAAGAAGTAACGTGTGGAGAGGTTTGTTTGGACATCACCATATGATCTGCAATCAACTTCCTCATTCTATCCATTTCTACCACCGTATCATTCGGTCCTACTGGGATTGCTGGTTTGTGAACAGGCTGGTTTATCTCCGTAGTTTTGGCGATTACCTTATCTTTTGGCGCCTCTTTTGCTTTTGTTACAGCTGCAGGAGCGCTATTGGCTGACTGATTTCCTCTATTCTTAATGTAGTCTAGAATATCAGTTTTACTCACCCTGCCGTCTTTTCCACTACCCGAGATCTTTTCTAATTCGCTCATCGAAATCCCTTCTTCCTTGGCAATATTTCTAACTAAAGGCGAATAAAACCTTCCAGAATCACCTATTTTAGCAATTTCTACTTGCTCTGTGGCTGTTTTCGCAAGAGGTGCTGCAACTTCCGCTACAACTTCCTCGCTTGGCTCAATTACTTCCTCAACTGCTGGTGCTGATGCGGGTGCCTCTTCCCCTACTTCTGTCGAAATGATAGCAATAACATCACCTACTTGAGCTACATCGCCTTCATTGAATAATTTCTTTACCAAAACTCCGTCTACTGGCGCGGGAACCTCAGAATCTACTTTGTCAGTCGCTATCTCAATCAAAGACTCCTCTGCCTCAATCGCCTCACCCACTTCTTTTAACCAAGTAATTACAGTAGCTTCCGCTACACTTTCTCCCATTTTTGGTAATAGAACTTCTATTTCAGCCATAATTATATAATAATGTTTATTTCAATTTTTTGAAGTACAAAAATAAGGAATATTTCCATAAAAATCTGGGCTTTTTAATTTTTATTGACTTAGAATATCGTCAATTAACTTATGTCACTTGTTTCTCTTTGATATAGTATTAAAAAATCGTAATTTTATCCTCCATGGAAACTTGGTTATTTTTTGGATTCATTCTTACTGTTTTTTCCCTATTACCAATCGGAATTAAGAAGTTAATTGGTACGAAGAGCCAACCGAAAAAATGGATTGTTTTCTTTATAAATTTTCTGTCAACCAGTTTATTTGCGGCAATCCTAATTGAATTTTTTCTCTCTTTGAAAAACATTTATTTTACAGGCTACAAAACCCGTACTTTTCTTTTAATATCACTTGTGGTTTGTGTCACTCTACATTACTTTGTAACTCAATACAAGAACACAGCCTACAGAATTTTTGTGCAAATTATTCTGGTGGTAACCATCTTTGTTACAACCATTATAGGAGTAGTAAATTTAGCCAACTACCAAGAGTATCTATTGTTCGAAAACAACACCTATCGAATTGAAAAAAACTGGGAACTTTCTGGGGCGAATTTTATGCTTCCTACATTGTATAGAAAAAAGGGTATGGTTGAAAATGCTTATCCACTCGAATATGAAAAGGGTAACCAAATGGATTATCTTCACGATTTCACGAAGGAATCTATCACAGAATTCACCATCAATGAAACAGACAGTTCAATTCGCGTATCGTGTCATTTTAAGGACGGTGCCACTTACTTTCTCACTACACCCGATCTTTCATCCAATTAAATTATTGTCGGGGTGGTCCCGATTCATTCGGGACGTCCGCCACGTCTCAAACTAATATTTTCTGAACAAAAAAAAGCCTCCCAAAGTGTTTTGAAAGGCTTTTAATTTTGTCGGGGTGGCAGGATTCGAACCTGCGACCTCCACGTCCCAAACGTGGCGCGATAACCGGGCTACGCTACACCCCGAGTGCAGTATGTTACTTCTTAAACTAAGTGTAAACTTCCCGATAAAGGCTTAAGAATTCTTGGTTGATTTTAGAACTTATCAATCCGTTTCCGTATTGAGATTGCAAATATAGAACTTACTTTTTAATCTGCAATAAAAAACCAGAAATTATGTATCGATATTTGCGTATTTCGCATTTTGTTCGATAAACTCTCTTCTAGGAGGAACTTCATCACCCATTAACATAGAAAAAATCCTGTCACTTTCAATCAAACTATCAATCGTGATTTGTCTCAAGGTTCTGAATTCTGGATTCATTGTTGTATCCCATAATTGCTCTGCATTCATTTCTCCAAGACCTTTGTAACGCTGAACTCCAACAGAGGATTCTGATCCAGATCCTTTTAATTCTGCTATCAATTGATCTCTCTGTTCATCGCTCCATGCATATTCTTGTTTTTTTCCTTTTTTTACTAAATATAAAGGTGGCGTAGCAATATAGATATACCCTTTTTCAATCAATTCACGCATGTGACGGAAAAAGAAAGTTAAAATAAGTGTTTCGATATGCGAACCATCGACATCGGCATCACACATGATAATAATTTTGTGATACCTCAATTTCTCGAGGTTCAATGCCTTACTGTCTTCTTCTGTTCCCACTCTTACACCCAGTGCGGTGTAGATGTTTTTAATTTCTTCATTTTCAAAAATCTTGTGTTGCATTGCCTTTTCCACGTTCAAAATCTTCCCTCTTAACGGCATGATGGCTTGAAAAAATCTATCTCTTCCTTGTTTGGCAGTTCCTCCAGCAGAATCTCCCTCTACCAGGTAAATTTCACATTCTGCTGGGTCGTTTCCTGAACAATCTGACAGTTTTCCTGGCAATCCCCCTCCAGACATTACTGTCTTTCGTTGAACCATTTCTCGAGCTTTACGCGCAGCATGACGCGCAGTTGCTGCCAAAATTACTTTTTGTATTATTGTTTTAGCATCGTTCGGATGTTCTTCCAGATAATCTGTCAACATTTGCGAAACAGCCTGGCTCACTGGAGCATTCACTTCTCTGTTTCCTAATTTTGTTTTGGTTTGCCCTTCAAATTGTGGTTCTCCTACCTTGACAGAGACAATTGCTGTGAGTCCTTCTCTAAAATCATCTCCACTGATTTCAAATTTCAACTTGTCCAACAATCCAGATTCATCAGCGTACTTTTTCAAAGTACTTGTAAGACCTCTTCTAAATCCCGAAAGATGGGTTCCTCCTTCATGGGTGTTGATATTATTTACATAGGAAAAAATATTTTCCGAGTAAGATGTATTGTACACCATGGCAACTTCTACTGGCACACCATTTTTTTCACCTTCCATGTGAATTACCTCTTCAATAATTGGCTCACGAGTGCTGTCCAAAAACTGAACAAATTCTTTCAAACCTTCTTTGGACAAAAATGTTTCCTTGAGAGTTTCCCCTTTTTCGTCCACTACTCTTTTATCTTCAATTGAAAGAGTAAGCCCTTTGTTCAAAAACGAGAGTTCTCTTAGCCTTTTTGATAACGTTTCATAACTATAAATTCTCTCAGAAAAGATGGTGTCATCTGGCGTGAAAGTTACGATTGTTCCTCTTTTATCAGAGGTTCCAATTTCTTTTACTGGATATAATGGTTTTCCTTTTTCGTATTCTTGTACAAATACTTTTCCCTCTCTGTATACTTCTGCTTTTAGGTGGTTAGAGAGTGCGTTCACACATGAAACTCCCACACCGTGAAGCCCTCCAGACACCTTATACGTATCTTTGTCAAACTTTCCACCCGCACCTATTTTTGTCATCACAACTTCCAGAGCAGAAACTCCTTCTTTTTTGTGAATGCCTGTTGGAATTCCTCTTCCGTTATCTTCTACAGAAATGGAATTATCTTCATTAATTATTACGGTTACTGTGTCACAGTATCCAGCCATTGCCTCATCAATTGAGTTATCTACCACTTCATACACCAAGTGATGCAAACCTCTAATTCCTACATCCCCAATATACATGGAAGGTCTTAACCTAACATGCTCCATTCCTTCGAGAGCTTGTATATTATCCGCTGAATAATTTCCTTTGTCTTCTTCGCTCATAATTTAGCTTAAAATTGTTGGTTTCATTAAAGAACAAATATAACTAATTTGAACACGATTAGAAAGAGAAAAGAGTCGACTTTTCAACAATAAAACCTCCTAAAACATAAGGTTTTGTTGATAAATTATTTACAAAAAGGTAAGAGTACTTGGACTCGCTTTCAATTAAACATTTTTCGTTAATTCGATGAGTGTGATTTCTGGTTTTATCCCTACCCTTCCCGGAAACCCTATATGACCAAACCCTCTGTTGACGTACAAAAACTGTTTTTTTTCTTCATATAGTCCTGCCCACCTTTTATAACGTAGCGATACCGGACTCCATTTAAATCCCGGGAGTTCTATCCCCATTTGCATTCCATGAGTGTGGCCACTTAGAGTTAAATCAATGTGCTGTCGGTGCGGAATGACAACGTCTTCCCAATGGTGTGGATCGTGAGACATTAAAATTGTAATTGAATCGGGAACTACATCCTCAAGCGCCTTATCCAAGTCTCCTTTTGGCGGGAAGGGCGGTCTACCCCAATTCTCTACTCCTATTAAGTTTATTCGGTCGCCTTTTTTTTCAATGATTCTTCCCTTATTTTCTAATAAATCAAAACCTATGGCTGAATGATGCGCTCTTATTTTCATTTCATTGACTAATTGATCTTCTTCGGTTTGCCAGTTATAATACAAACCATAATCGTGGTTACCCATGATAGAAAATTTTCCATACTTGGCAGAAAGTCCTTTGAGTAGAGGAATAAATTTATCAAACTCTTCAGAAGTATTGTTTACCAAGTCGCCCGTGAATAAAATTAAGTCTGGTTGGAGTTCTTGAATTTTGTTGACTCCTGCCTCGATTGCTTTGTAGTCATCTAAACTACCCGCATGAAAATCAGAAAACTGAACAATTCTCAGTCCTTCAAATGAATCGGGTAAATTCTTAAGAGTTAGTCTCGTATGAAACACTTTGAAGTCATACCTAGTTTTGAACATACCATACAAAAAAGAGGCAAATGGAATAGCCGCTATTCCGAATCCTATTTGTGTTACCGCTTTTCTTCGAGACGGAAAATCAACAGAATTATTGGTAGAAAAAAATGAAAAAACATACCCAACAAAACGAGTAACATCCTCGAAAAATATCACCGAAATAAAGACTAATTTTGCTACTCCAAAAGTGACAAACAATCCCATCATGAGATTTATCGCCTTGGTTGTTTGGCTCAGGCCATGACCTAAACTAGAAGAAGTATAAATGAGAGAAATAATAGTTAACAAAGCTACGCCCAGCTGAATTGAAATTGCTATTATAAATTGATTGTTTGAATATACCGATCGAAGTATAAAAAATATGTACACTTCAATAAGAAGTATAAACCCTAGTATTATTTTCATCATGTGTGTGAGTCGAAACTAAATGGATAATCTTACTTTTCTATACAAATGTTTTTATATGTCGATCGGCCTTTGAAGGATGAATATCGGCAATAGAAATTAAAATTCCAGTTTCTTCTACTCCACCAAAATCTGGATTCTCTGCAGTTCCAAAGGTTTTCATCGAATCCGAGAGGTTCATGTAGGAATTAATAAGAGGTGGTATTCTTTCCCCTTTTTCTTTTAATACTTCCCCTAATATTTTATGTCCCTCTTTATAAGTAAGCCCTGTTAACTTGGTAAGAAATTCTTTAGATTCATGAATAATAGGCAAAGGAGAAATAGGTGTTACCAATTGATCCTTATCAGGAAAATAATAGTTCATAAATGAAAGTAACATATCTCGTGCTTCTTTGTTGTACTCTTTGTACATCGTTACCTTTCCAAAAAAATAATTCACCTCTGGGTTTAAAACTATGAGAGCACCCAGTCCGTCCCACAGATTATCGAGGGTAAATAATCCCTTTCTATTTGTGGCAGAAGGTTGATAGGCGGGCTGGACCCAAGACCTTCCTAATTCTATCGTGGTGGGTAAATAATCGGAAACAAAACGATTGGAAAAGTTGAAATAATGTTTTGTTGAAATGTCTATTTTATTCAGATTTCCTCGAAATTTCGCACAGTTAAAAAACCTGTAGCCACCCAAAATCTCCTCGTCTTCAGGGCTCCAAACAATCAGTTGATCATAATTGTGCTCGCAAGTATCCAATTCATCAATATCTACTTCTTGCCCTGTACCACCACCAGCTGAACCAAACGATACTTCTCTCAATCTACCAATTTCTCTCATTACATGAGGGGAATCATGATGATTTATTATATAAATTTCATTATTTCCTTTGTTCGTAGTTCGAATAAATTTGTTTTGGGACAATTCCTTTTTAATTAATGACCTTTCTATTGGAGCTATAATGTAATCTAAATTCATGTTCTGAATGTAATGGATTTTCTTATTTTTTCGGCAAATTGTAGGCTATATTTTTAATATGGGCTGCAATTTCTTTGTCAGATTTTGATTCTTCAAAATCGATCACAGAGATGGGCTTTCCAAAGTAAATCGGCAGCACTTTGTTTTTTTGCTTGAATAATTCGTCAGCCAAATACAACATTTCAATATTGGATTTTATTCCTATAGCTTCCCTAAGCGCGGACAACCGATAAAAGAAATTTGACAATTCACCGTCTATAAATACAGGGACAATTTTTTTATTTGATTTTTTGGCCCGAGTTACAAAAGTTTTTTTCCATTCCAAATCACTCACTACACCTTTTTTCTTTCGCGAAACAAGTCCAGCAGGAAATAAAAACACAGCTTTGTCTGACTCAAAAAGTTCATTTACTTTTTGGAGTGATTCTTTTGCATTCTTTCCATGTTTGTCTACCCCAACAAACAATCCCTTCAAGTTTTCCAGACTCATCAGGAGGTCGTTCACGATAAACATAATATCCTTTCTTATTGGAGCCACTTCTTTCACAATGGCCATTGCATCCATCCCTCCAAGAGGATGATTAGATACGAAGATTACACCTTCTTCTGTTGGGATGTTCTGGAGGCCATGCGATTCAACAGAAATATTGAATCTTTTGATAATATCAATGCAAAAATCTACCCCAATTACTTGTTCATTTTCTTCCAAAATTTGATTGATTTCGGATTGATGAAGGATTCGTTTTAAGTAATTAATAAGAAAGCGAGGAAGTCTTTTCAAGAGTTTAGGGTTTTTACTTCCTATCAACCTTTCTATATCGATGAATTTTTCCATTTACTAAAGGTAAAAAAAAACTTAATATGCTCTGATACTGTCAATAATAACCTTTTTTACAGGCCAATTATATTTGTCCACTTTTACTTTCGAAATTTTTGATAAGGTTTCAAATCCCGAAACTATTTCGCCAAAAACAGTATAATCACCATCCAAATGAGGAGTTCCGCCCGATTTTTGATACACTTTCTTTTGATAATTGGTATATTTCTTACCCTGCTCCTCTTTCTGCTTGAAGTAATAAGAAGGAAGTTTTTGACCTTCAACAAGGTAAAAATTTATAGAACTTGATTTTTTACCTAAACTTTGTTCTTCCGTGGGAACTGCCATTGCGAGGGCTCCTTTCTTATGAATATTGTTCACCTTTATCTCATTCGGTATTCTATACCCACCTATTTCATTCAGTTTGTTCATTATTTCCGCATCATCAGAATTCCCCCCTTGAATCATAAAATTATCTATAATCCGATAAAACAAGGTGTTGTCATAAAACTTCTTTTTGGCAAGCATCACAAAATTTGCGCGATGAAGAGGGGTGTTGGTGTATAACTTTAAGGTCATAGTACCTAATGTGGTGTAGATAACAATTTTTGTTTCTCGATTTGTATTTCCAAAGGCAGTTAATTTGTCCTTGACGTTTCTATTTGTGATTATGGTACGAGCGATTCGATTTATAATACTATCACTATCGAGGCTAGTTGTAGAAGAAACCTTTTTTTTGGAGGGAAATTTGGCAGGGGCATCTTTTTTTACTAATTCTTGCTGGCAACTTGAAACTACCAACACACCAAAAAAAAGTAAAAAAGCACTGAGTTTTACAGACATCCTGCTAAGAAAATTAAAGGCACAAAAAATGGCAAGCTACTCATATCGCACCGCTACGACCACCTACCCTTGCTACGTTCCCGTCCTGGGGGATTCAGTAGGAGCTGGTCGTATGAGACTTGCCATTCCAAAGATACAACATGATTTATAAATAGCAAGAAATTAGGAGTAAGTTTTGACATTAAACTTACTCTATTCTTCAATAATCTTGAAGGTTCTCAAAAATCTGTTAATTATTTCTAAATTAATTATTATTTTTAACAAATTATCAAGCAACCTTCGGCAAAATATCATCGTTTGTAAGATAACAACTAAAGAAAAAAGAACCATACTTATGAAACTGAAAATTCTATCAGCATTAATTATTATTATTCTCAGTCTGCAAGGACTATCCTCTCACTTTGCAGGAGGAAACATTTATTACGACTGTCTGGGGAATAACCAGTATAGAATTTGGGCAGAAATCACTTTAGATTGTGGTGGAGCTTCAAACCCTACTTCATTTCCTATTACATCCACCAACACATGTGGCTTATCAAATCCAACTATTTCTCTATCTCTAATCTCATCACAAACCAGAAACGTTTCTCAAGTATGTTTTGAGGATAGTCTTCTTACGAGTTGTATCAATTCAAGTAATACTCTTCAGGGAAGAAGAAGGTATTTGTATTCTGCTGTTGTTACACTTCCTCCATGTAACAACTGGACTTTTGGATGGTCTTCTTGTTGTAGAAATGGTGGTTTAGGTGGTGTGGTAAATTTGACAACAGCAGGAAATATATATTTAGAAACCAAAATGTTTAGTGCCAACGATTCTTGTAATAATTCTGTGAGATACACAGGTGTACAAAACCCGTATGTTTGTATCAACCAACCTGCTAGTTACAACTTTGGTGCTGTTGATCCTGATGGTGATAGTTTGGCTTATGTGTTGATTCCTGCCATGACAGGTGCAGCAACTTTTTCACCTTATAATACACCTTACTCTGGTCAGAATCCTATTAGTGCAATTGTATTAGATAGTACTACTGGAACAATCACTTTTACTCCCAATACGCTTGGTTCTTTTGTTGTGGTAGTTCAAGTAACGGAATACGACACCGCAGGAAATATCTTAGCAGTTACGATGAGAGATATCCAGATTGTTGTGTATAACTGCGCAGGAAATATTCCGCCAGACCCTACTCCATCCTTTCTTTATAATGTAGTAGGTCAGGGAACTATTGCTGGACCAAAAAAACTAGAAGTCTGCGAGGGAGATTCATTTTGTGTAGATTTTCAAGTGTATGATTCAAATGCATTGGACACACTTACTCTTTGGAGTACAAACATTGCTTCTGTTTTGCCAGGTGCAACGTTGAGCTACACAGGGACAAACCCAATTACAGGAACAATATGTTGGAGTGTACCGTCTAACTCTCCTGCCATAAACCCTGTTAGTTTATCGGTAGATGACGGATATTGTCCTATACCAGCAAGAGCCTCATTTAGTGTTATAATAGAAGTGATAAAAAGTACGTATGTTTCCCCAGACGTGACCATCTGTTTGGGAGATAGTACTCAACTCACAGCTCAAGGAGGAAGTACGTTTACTTGGGCATCCATTTCTGGTCCGCCACTCGCGGTAGGAACAAATTTCGATTGTGATACTTGTCAACCAGCGTTTGCAAAACCAACTGCTACAACTATTTACGAAGTAACGAGTGATTTATCGGGAGGTTGTAAAAACAAGGATACAGTTCAGGTAACGGTCGCTTCCAATTTTAATTATAACTTGACACAAACCGGTACTGCCAGTTGTAAACTTGACCCTATTAGTTTTAATATTACTCCACTAGTTCCCGATACTTATACTTACTTATGGACACCAGCGAGTATGCTGAACGCAAATAACATTCCAAACCCTGTACTAAACCCGACTCAATCTGGGTTATTCAACTATATAATTACTGCCACAAATTCACAAGGATGTGTGAAATATGATACGGTTAGTGTATTTGTATCAAACGGAGTAAAACCAGATGTAAAAGCATTTACAGACAAGGATACTGTCATCTGTAACGACATTGCAAATCTAGCCGCATGGGTAGATACCGCAGCTTCAGTGAGTAATCTTCGAGACGATTTTGATAATGCACTGAGCCCATTTGCCTTCGTGAGCAATATTTCGGGAGGAGCAATTGGATCTGGATGTGGAGCTAATTCTCCGCCTAGTTCATTAAACTTTAATGCCGGTGGAAACCGAGAACTTCGAACATCTTCTATACAAGTTGGAAATTGTACACAAATCACATACTCCATAAGATTAGGAAATGCTGCTTCTGGTTTTTCTTGTGAAAATGTGGAAAGTACAGACCCTGTATATTTTCAATATTCAATAAACAACGGTACCACATGGGTGAATCTAAGGACTCACTCTTACCTTGGATGGTTGGTATCTACTGGATGGCAAACATTTACTTCACCAATGCCTGCAGGAGCAACAAGCATAATGTTTAGATGGCATCAGCCAGTACATGGTGGAGTTGGACAGGACAACTGGGCACTTGATGATATCCAAATCGATTGTAGTTCGCTAAATAACTATGCCTACAGCTGGACTCCTACTCCTACTCTAGGAACCCCAAATTCGCCTTTTACAACTGCTCAACCAATTGTCGGAACTAATTATCAATTGGTTGTTACTGATACAACTGGAGGATGTTCCGATACCGCGTTTGTTTATTTAGAAGCTTCAACCGACTACCCGATGATTGATGTATCTATTGATACAAATAATGGATGTAAACCTGTAATTGTTACATTTACCAACAATACAGATCCAACAAGAATTGGAACAATCGAATGGGATTTTGGTGACGGAACCACTAGTACGACATTAATAAATCCAATGGTTCATACCTACACTGAACCGGGAACTTATTCGGTATATGTAAAAATTACATCACCCAATGGATGTGTCTCTGACACGACATATACCAACCTAGTAACTGTGTATGACATACCCGTTGCGTTTTTTAATGCGAATCCACAGCCCACAAATATTTCTAATCCAAACATTAACTTCTTTGATCTATCAAGTAATTTTGTGAATCAATGGGATTGGGCCTTTGGTATCAACCAACCCGGATTTCCTACAAACTCAAATTTACAGAATCCTTCAGTGAAATATCCTGACTTAAATAGCGGAGTATATCCTGTGACTTTGATCGTTGGATCGGCCAATGGATGTTACGACACTGTAACAAGAAACATTATCATTGATGGACTGTATACTCTCTATCTTCCGAGTTCGTTTACTCCAAATGATGACGGACTTAACGATGTATTTGGTCCAAGAGGTGAAAAAATAGACCCAGACAATTACAAATTTATGATCTTCAATAGATGGGGAGAAACAATATTTAGTTCATCTAGCGTATCGGATAAATGGAACGGAAGACTGAACAATAGTGGAGACCTATTACCCGAAGGAACCTATGTGTGGCGAATAATGGCAAAAGATGGTAATACAGGTGAGGAGCATGAATACTTTGGGCATGTGGTACTCCTGAAAAAACAAAAACTAGAATAAAAAAACTAAGCTGGTATTTACCTCTCTCTAAAAATCTTTTTTTAGCAAGCCTCATTAAAGAGGCTTGCTTTTTTTTGTTATAAATAGTCATATTATTGAATTTTTGAAAGTAATACTATTATATTTGAGTGTAAATTAAAAAAGTTTGGAAAACCTGAAAATACATATTAAAGTAAATGAAGATCTTTATTTGAAAGATCCTGAATCAACTAAGCTCGGGAAAAAGATAATATCTTATAGTATCTTACTCATTGATGAATTAGGATTTGAATCATTTACTTTTAAAAAGCTTGCCACCAAAATTAATTCTACAGAAAGTTCAATATACCGATACTTTGAAAGTAAATATTCGTTGTTGCTCTATCTCTATTGCTGGTATTGGAGCTGGATTGAATACAAACTAGTTTTTGGAACAATCAACACAAACTCCGCTTTGATTAGATTAAAGAAAACAATCGAAATAATTAGCTCTCCCATTGAAATTGACAACGATATTTCCCACATTAACGAAGTTATCTTGAAGAAAATCATCATTTCTGAATCAATTAAAGTGACTCACACCAAGATTGTAGACGAAGAAAATGAAAAAGGACACTTTAAAGTGTATAAACGAATCATTCGAAGAATTGCTGAGATTATTCAAGAAATCAATCCTGATTATCCCTATCCGCATATGTTGGTGTTCTCCATGATTGATGGTGTAATCGAGCAATCTTTCTTCTCTTCTCATCTCTCAGGGGTGACTGAGATGAAGGATGAACACGATACTTGCTTGATTGACTTCTACACCGATTTAATATTAAAAGCAATACAATAAAATACTCGATTACTGAGCTAAGACTCCCAACGTGTGTTTAAGTTTGGCGTGTGCTTTTTGATTGCTAGCAATGCTTTTGGCGAAATCAATTTGAGAATAGATATAATTTTTTTCTCTCGTATTGATCATAAAAATAGAGCTTTCACCTAGGTCAAATAATCTCAATTCTGCATCGAGTAGTTTTTCATAATTCAATTGATTATTCAAAAATAATTTGGCTTGCGAGAAACTCGTACCAGAGGTATTATAAGCTGCAATTATCTTGTACTTTACTTGTTGATTTTTCTCCGCAAATCCCGCTTGCATATCTCTGATTTCTAATTTATCTAGTTTTACTTGTCCTCTTTCTTTTCTGATAAACAATGGAAAACTTACCTCTGCGCTCCATTTATAATTATTTGCGTTGTATGTTTCAAAGGTAGAAGCAAAAGTATTTTGAGCTAAAGCATTATACTTCAAATTAACAGTAGGTTTTAGGCTTTCTTTGCTCAATCGCAAATCAATTTGTTTTGATTCTATTTTATACAAATAGTTGACCAAATCCGGATGGGTTGAAATAAGTGAATCTGCCATAGAGAATAACGAATCATCAGCAGGAACAAGCAATTCGCTTGTCAATTCTGGTGGAGATACATCTTCGGACAGTTCTAGAGGAACAATTCCCTCTTGCCACAAAAATACCTGAAGTAGTTCTGTATTATTTTTGTAAGAAAGTGTTGCCTCTTGCAGAGATATTTGTCTATTCTGTACCACAATATGATATTCCAAAGTATCAATCATAGGTTTATTTCCCATTACCGCCTCTTGTTTAATTCCTATGAACCTTGACAGGGCATTTGAGTAGGCATTTCGATATATTTCCATCTCGTGAAAGGATTTAAACCATTCCCAATAAACTGCGCTAGACTCATACAGCAAGTCGTTTAGTATAATTATTCTTTGCGCATCTGTGCTATTTTTGTAGATCTTAGCTTTTTTTAATTCAGCCCTTCGTTCGTCAATAAACAACCCTTTTCCGAGTGTAATTCCAACCCCCGCATTCCAAAGACCATCGGCAGGCGTGTTGAGTTCTGGGTTAAGAAATGTACCTTCGTTCAATTCATATCCTCCTTCAAGAGTAATTCCGAACCAAGTGGGTATTTTTAATCCTCCTCGATTCTCTGCATAATAGGAATTATTATCAAAATCTTTGTAATTGGCATTGCCATAGAATTTTGGATCAAAACCACCTCGTGCTTTCAACAGATAAGCTTTTCCTTTTTGGGTAGTTAAATCTGCCTGGATAGCTACTGGATGATTACTTTTTACAATTCCAATAAACTCCTCGAACCCCAATTCTTGCTTAATTTCTTGAGCGTATAAAAACACTGGAAAAGCAAAAAGGAAAACGACCAATACGGTTCTTAAACTTTTTGTCATTTTTTCTTCTCGTTAAGGTTTGTTTGGGTTTTCTTACTATAAAAGTCAGGTGGGAATCCGTTGACATTTCGCCAAAGTTCATACCAAACGGGAACATCATTCAATAATATCATGTTGTTCGTTCCACCCCCATACATCAAGGCATTTGGCCAAGAGATATCAGTAGAATCTGGCTTTACTAATATTCTATATTTTCCATTTTCACCCAAAAACATATCCATGGCATACACATGTCCACTGTAAGTTCCATAACTCGCATTGGGCCATCCTGCAAATACAACTGCCGGCCAGCCATCAAATTGAATTTGAACTTTCTGTCCTACTTTCAGCAAGGGTAAATCAATAGGTGCCACAAAAAGCTCTACCGCCAGTTGATATTGTGTTGGCATTATTTTCACCAAGGGATCACCTTCTTTTATCATCTCTCCTATTCCTGCGTAAATCAAGCTAGAAATATACCCATCTTGTGGCGCTTTTACGTAGTACAAATCATTCCTAAATGAATAATTAGATAATTCATTCATGAGTTTGTTTACTGTTCCCTCCGAATCGAATTGAGTAGATAAGGTAGAATAAATGTCTGAGTTGATTTTAGCGATATCCGAATCAAATTTCACCTTGATATTCGATAATTCAACCTGAGCATTTATTATTTCATTCTGGCTTGCCAACCATTTATTTTGCGCTTCAATTTTGTAGGCAAATGCTTTTTGCTCCTTTACTCTTTTGTTCTCCAAATCTGTCAATGACTTTAATCCATCTTTGTACAAACTGTCTGTCCGATTAAACTGACTAATAGCGGCCGCATAATTTGCCAAAGACGCTTGGTAATTATTTGAGTCATTTTGAGCTTTAAGTTTCGCTTGCAAAAGTTTGTTTTTTGCTTGTTGAATTTTCAATCCTCTTAACTCTTCCAACGCTACTCGCTGACTTTGCAACGCCAACACTTTACTCTTATAAGATTCTACAGAAGAAGACTTTAAATTCATTTGGTTCTTCGTTCTGGACATTAAACTTGTATCAAAATATCTGTCTTTTATCTCGGACAAGAAAGCAATTGTATCCCCTTTCTTAACGAAATCACCTTCTTGCACGAACCACTTTTCAATTTTTCCTGGGATCACGGAGTTGATTGTTTGAGGTCTTTGCGAAGGTTTAAGAGTAGTTACGTTTCCATTTGTTCGGATATTTTGAGTCCATGGTAAAAAAAGTAGGACTATCGAGACAATAGAAATAACATACAAAAAGCGAATAAATGCCTTTTTGGAAGTTCTATTCTCCACTTTATTGAGGGTATTAAATTTGCTTTCCTCTACCCTATTTGAAATATCTATTTTTGAAATATTTAGCATAATTCTGTTCTCTTATAAATAATCCTTTACAGTATTGTAACTTCCAATTTTTTCGATTCTTCCCTCTTTCAAAACAATGATTTTGTCTAGTTTTTGACATAAAGCTTCATTAGATGAAGCCAATATAAGGGTCCAGCAACGATCTTTGTGTGTTAAGAAATTTAATATTCTATTTCTTTCGTCTGGAGAAATAGCACCGAAAGCATCTTTTATTAGAAGAAGTCTTGGTTTGTCAGCAATAGCTCTAGCCAATAATATTTTATCAATTATTCCCTTCGAAAACTTCTGTCCTCTGGAGTCAATCATGGTATCGTATCCTTTCGGCAATCTTTTGATGTGCTCTTCTAGTCCAATATTCTTAATGGCCCACTTTATGTTTTCAAAAGTTGCTTTCTCTCTGCCCATTTTGATATTATCAAAGATAGTTCCGTCAAACAATAACTCCTCTCTTAAGCAATCTCCAATAACGTTTCTTAACGTACTTAATTTTAAATTTCCTTGAGGTAAACCATTGTAGGCAATATATCCAGAAGCAGGAACATACAAGGCAGATATTAGGTACATCAAAGTTGATTTACCAGAATCATTGTCTCCGTACAAAAGAACTTTTTCGTTCGGATTTATCACAACATTTATGTCTGATAAAACTGATAAATCTTCTTGTGTGTAGCCAAAACTTACCTTGCTTAATTCCACTTTGAGTCCATTGTCGTCCATGTTATCCAAAATACACAGGCCTTCGTGATTCTCTAGTTCTAAGTCTGTAACTTGACCAATTTTTTCCAGAGAGGTAAGAACGTCATAAATTGTTTCGAGACTAACTATCAATTTTTCTACTGAATTAATTACCAAAAGAATAATTATCTCCGCTGCAACGAATTGACCAATATTCATTTGCTGTTCCATTACAAGCATACTCCCAATAATAAGCAAACCAGATGCTACAATAGCCTTAAAAACAACCAGTAGTGAATATTGCTTTACTAGAATATTGAAATGGCTTTCCCGGGCGTCAATGTATTTATTGGTTCGCTTGTCTGTAACTTCTAGTGGCAACGAAGTTTTTCCCGCCAATTTGAAACTAATGTTGGTCCGAGCCATTTCTTGCAACCAATGGGCTACGTTGTATTTGTTTTTTGATTCTACCAAACTAGTTTCTAAACCAACTTTGGCAGTATATTGAAAAATGGCCCATACCAAAATAACCAAAATCAAACTAAAAATGATGAAAAATGGGTGATAAAGAGATAATAATATAAGTCCAAATACTACTTGAATGGAGGCAGAAGAAAAATCAATCAATATTTTCGAAATTCCTTTTTGAACCGAAATAATATCAAAAAAACGATTCATTAGCTCAGGAGCATAATGATTGTACAACGCTGACATTTTAATATTTGGAATTCTAAACGCAAACTCAAATGCAGCGCGGGTAAATAATTTTTGCTGAAGAATCTCCGTTATTTTTAATTGACTAATTTGAAGAATACCCGAAAAAATAATTCCCAGAATAACAAAAGTTACAAGCACTATCCACGCTGTACTTACTGCGCCACCTTGGATGAGATTTATGATTGCTTGAATACCAATAGGCAAAGATAAATTTACCAAACCATTGAAAATAGCATACAAATAAATATACCTAATCTCCTGTTTATCGTTCCTCAATAGCTTCAAAAACCTTCGTAAAGGCGTAAGACTATTTTCTTTTTTTTCTTCCATTTATTTATCAATTAGACAAACTAATACTAACTTTACTTCGCAAAATAATAGTATTACTATCAATAATGCAAGTATTTTATCTGTTATTTACGTTAAGGTAAGGAAAATTTCAATATGTAGTGAACAAAAATTGCCACAAATAGGAAGATTTAGTTCTTTTATCGTAATATTGCAATTAAATATGAAAATACTATCACATCTATTTACTTTCACACTATGAAATTATCAGAATTAAAACAACAACTTTTGAGTATGGATACGCTTACATTTATTCTCCCCAACGGAACATCAGTGCCTTCACACTTTCATGTAACTGAAGTTGGTCAAATAGAAAAAAGCTTCATTGATTGTGGTGGAATGGTACGGAAAGAAAAAACAATTGGGTTGCAATTGTGGAAATCCATTGATTTTCATCACCGACTGAAAGCAAGTAAATTATTGTCGATTATCGAAATGAGCGAACAACAACTTCACTTATCCGATGAAGAAATAGAGGTTGAGTATCAGGGAGAAACTATCGAAAAATTTGGTCTCGCATACTCGGAAGGCATTTTTTTGCTGACCCAGACAAAAACCGCATGCTTAGCAGAAGATAGTTGTGGAATCACCCTTCCTAAAATCTCTGTATCACTTTCTGAATTAGGATCAAACGAGAAGGGAAATACGTGTACTCCCGGTTCAGGGTGCTGTTGAGGATTAGACAATAGCTATTTATTTTGATGTAATAATCATTAGAGATAAAAACAACTTCCAGCCAAAATGGAAATGTCAGAATAATATCAGAAGTTTTTGGTTCGATCCCATTAAAACTTCATACTTATTTTCATTATTAAGCTCATCTCAATCATTTTCAATTTGCGAAAACATAGAATGTCAGATTCAATTGTTTTTCTGTATAATCATAATTTCCTTATCTCAGTGTGCCTAATCTCTCAATTCCTCTTTTTCACGCTCAATGTCTGCTTGTTCAACATCTGTTTGTGAGCTAACAGAAACAAATTCTCCTGTTGCCATAGATAATGCACCTCCAGCTAATCCTGCCATACTAGCCAACAGTATAGAGTCTCTCAAATCACTCGCAGCTGCAACCC
>Ga0181559_10001007_pt1 | contig 27261 bp, 22 predicted proteins | sample 011ome_21_FD_133752 | JGI IMG/M metagenome (GOLD analysis project Ga0181559, IMG submission 133752) | Coastal salt marsh microbial communities from the Groves Creek Marsh, Skidaway Island, Georgia - 011508AT metaG (megahit assembly) | ecosystem: Environmental > Aquatic > Marine > Intertidal...
GAACCTGAGTCGTTCATCCATCGGTTTACACTCCTTCCAGGGCATCGGGAGTCCTCCTCCAAATGCCTTAATGTGTAAACCATGTCTCCGGTATATTGTGTAGCCTATGTCTCGCTACTCACATAATTTTCATCGACTTACAGACTCTCTGACCACTCGATTCCGGGACTTCACTCATAGCCTGGAATCGGAGGGCTAATCAATCGGTTTCTCCCGATTCCCGCCTGTTGTATCGTCTTGCAATGATCACTATCCACTGCACTAAAAAGCTGCTCTCGCGCTTGCCCGTAGGGGTTGGCGAACAGCTGCGCAGTGAGTATTCCAATCACTTCGCCGCCAATGATGCCACCCCCACCCTGCCCCACCTGGCACCACCAACAAGAGCGCCACCTGCCACGCTGTCTCTTTTCGCTGGGAAGGATTCCAGCACAACAGCACTACACCAGCAAGGAAGCCAGTGAATACCGCATGGCATGAGCTGTCGCGTGCACCCGCTCAGGAATGAACGTATTTGAATGGCATGCTCAACGCCGCGAACAGGATTTTCGGGTCAATAAACGGGTATTTCGACAGGTCAGCAGGTCCAGTCGACACAATCAGCGAGGATGTCTACTCTCAATAGGCCGTTAGTATTTCCTATCCTTACGTGCCCCATTCCGAGTTTATTCGCACCAAGCTGCAGGCCAACCCGCAGTAACCGCGAGCATGCTCGCTGTCGCGCTCAATTGTCCGGTGCGCCCGCGCTGATTTAATGTCCTACGGAAAATTTGCTCAGGTGTTCTCTGGTGAGAAGAAAACTGGCTGAGCATTAAACAAAATGGTTTCCGGAATCGCCGGGGCGATTCAACCTACTTTGCATGGGCTCTTTTCACAAAGTCAGCCGCTCTCTCGGCAATCATCATGACCGGTGCGTTTGTATTTCCACGGATGATGGTTGGCATGATCGAGGCATCGGCCACTCGCAACGCGTCAATGCCATTCACCTTGAGGAAAGTATCAACTACTGCGCTCTTTTCGCTGCCCATCCGACATGTTCCAACCGGATGGTAAATAGATCTGGCGTTGTTACGGATATAGCTATCAATATCGTCGTCAGTCTCGGCCCCGATACTTGGGCCGACCTCTTGCGGACTCAACACCCCCATAGCGCTGGTGGCCATAATGCTGCGCACCTGTTTGACTGCGTTACGCATCGTGACTCGATCGCGCTCCGTTGCCAGATAGTTCGGAACAATCAGCGGCGGACCCTCTGGATCTTGACTGTTGAGCTGCACATGACCCCGTGACTCAGGAGTAAGATCACAAGCATGCAACAAAATCCCTTCATCAGTCGGATACGGAGCTCCAGTCAAGCTTGGAAGTGCCATCGTAAGGTGCAACTGTATGTCGGCTGCATTCAAGTCAGAACATGACGTGAGGAATCCACCTGCTGGAATAGGCAATTCACCAGCAAACCCTTTGCCACCAGCCAGCCACAAGGATGCCGCGAGCAATCGGCGATACCACGGTGTCCATTTCAATGCAGAATTTCTTCCCGAGAGCGTATAGCCCAGTGCAATATTCAAATGATCCTGCAGGTTCTGTCCGACTTCGCGGTTCTCTGCCGTCAGTTTAATGCCAGCTTTGGCAAGCTTTTCGGGGCAACCGACTCCAGACGCCAGCAGCAATGAGGGTGATCCAATTGCACCAGCGGCTAAGATGACTTCCGCATTCGCATGATAGTCGACCACTTTTCCTTTATCAGTTGCCTGGATTCCCGTCGCGCGACCATCCTTGACGATCACTCGCTTAACCACGCAGTCGGTTCGCACGATCAGGTTTTTTCGTTTTCTCACCGGCCGTAGAAAGGCAACCGCGCTGGATTGTCTCCTGCCCCGCCAACGCGTACTGTCGTAGAGTCCGAGTCCTATTTGTTGCTCACCATTGAAGTCGTCATTGATCGGGAGACTGAGTTCCCGACCCGCGTTTATAAATGCTTCCGTAATGGGGTTAGAGATCGTCGGTTTGCATACTCGCAGAGGACCCGCCTGGCCGTGATAAGCGCTGTTTTCTCTGTTCGAATTTTCTGATTTCAAGAAATATGGCAGTACCTCGTTCCAACCCCAACCATGACAACCCGAGCGCTCCCATTTTTCGTAGTCTTGCTCAATGCCTCGAATATAAATCATCGCGTTAATGGCTGAGCTTCCCCCCAATACCTTACCGCGCGGCCAGGGAATTTTTCGATGATTCAGGCACTGTTCGGGCTCGCTTTCCAACATCCAATCAGTCGTTGGGTTTCCAACGACTGAAGCCACACCCACAGGCGCATGAATCATTGGGTTGGAATCCTTACTGCCAGCTTCCAACAAGAGAACGGTTTTGTTGGCTAATTCACTTAGCCTGTTGGCAATAACGCAGCCGGCAGATCCGGCACCGACGATAATGAAGTCGAATCTATTCATTTGGAGTCAAACCTTGATATTGGGATGCGGCCTTTCGACCCGGTAGATGCTAAATGCCAAATCCAATTTTTACTTTTGACTGGTGAAAAATTGTTTATTCGATTGAATATCCTGATGCCTGGATGGATCCTGTGGGTGGCGATTTGATGTCTCACCAGCGATTGTACTGATACTCAGCAGCGCTAAAGCCCATAGTTCGACCGATTATCGACCTTTGGGATGCCCTACCCCGCCAGCAATACTGCAAACAGCCGAAATCGGATAACCGACAACGACAGCGCAGCCGGCCTCAAAACCGCAGGGACATGCGTCGGGCAACCATGATCGCGAGATAAGGCGAGCAGAGACTGGACGGTGCGTTATTCAGCGTGCGAATCGAACAAAAGCCGCACCGCTGCTCGTTAGCTCCGCATCTTTGTGCAGCTTGGCCAGAATACGCTTGATGGTGGGCTCGCCCGTGGCCGGCGCGGTGCCCTTTCGCGACACCTCGAAGACATAGCCCTCGACTTCGGACCCATCGCGCTTGCGACCAATGGCCGGCCTTGCCAATGCGGAAATCGTATCGGTGTCGAGAGAACCCCAAGTGACCTCGCCCAGGTACATAGGATACGGCTGCGACCCACGACGTAAGGTCTCAACCGGCACTTCGGACACCATGGCATCTCGCAGCATCTGGTCGACCACTGTGACCGGCAGCGCGTATACGTCTCCGCCGTTGCCATCGACCGAGCTCAACGTCGTTCTTGCCCCCAATCACCGATGGCGCGGACTGGTCACTCCGGCAAAACGAGGCAAAGGGGTAATGCGTCCCTCCGATAATGACGTCGTCTCACCGACTGAGCGCCATGCCGCCATGACCTGGGCTCAACGGCTCAAGCGAGTATTCAACATAGACATGCCCCAGGGCACCCTCTCTTGATGCTCCGCATCAATTCACCTTGTCGAAGTCTGCAGCCACTGCGGCGGGTCGGTAAAAGTCATCCCATGTATCGAGGACCAGGACGTCATCGATAGAATTCTGGCTCATCTGCGCGATAAGGAACAGGTCTTCATTTTGAGATCTCCATTCCCGTAGGGTAGTTGGAAATCTCATCAAGGTCATGGGTCTAAATCTGGGTACAAGGTCAGCTACTCTTGTCCCGATGAAAGTCCAGCGAATATAGAGGACGCGCTGCGTTACGAAGGCTACAATCCAGGGGTCATTAGTGACATTGGCATGAGTGTAGGGGGTCGAGTTATCTCGACATGGCAATACCTTAATAAAAGAGATCCAGCGTTCCAATTACTTCGACACCAAGAAGTAGACGGCGCCATCATTTATCGGGATCCAGCTGATCTTATCGATTTCGGTATGGGTTCTTGCGGTGCCGATATATCAGTTTTTAGCTGCTCAGACAGCTCGATAGCAAGCAAAGTTTGGCCACTCGGTTGTCATACAAGCCAACTGTTAACTCTCCTCGTCGAACATAGCAAGCAAGGTGTCGTCATTCATATTGATGACCTCAGCTTTGATGATTTGGTAATTTTCGATCAGAGCGACAACTCGCTATGTTTGATTACTGTTTCTAGTGATAGAGAAGCCATCGGTGCGATGTTATCGGGTGGTTATTTGGTGGTTGCTGTTCAACATCTGGGCGAATCTGAGGTTGAGCTTATCTTCGGATCAAAGGATTCACTTACGTCTACGGCAGTCGCGCTACCCACTCACATTGTGAATCATCACACACTAGCGGCGATAGGGGTTCTCCTACTGCTAAACATCGATCATAGCCAGATTTTAAAATGGGTCGGCACACACTCACAGCGCAGCTCACCTTAAGGTTGCGTGACCTTTTTCTATTTAACGTTCAACCGTGTTCATTTCTGCTTTATTTGTCCTTGTTACATTTTTATGCCTCTCTCAAAGAGGATTTTCGATGCTATTCATGCGAACAATCTTTGTTATCAATGTCTATTCAGAAAATCAGTGAGTCCGATACTGTTGAAAGTGCTATGGCCTAGAAATGCCCGTCATTCACGTCATGAAGTTCTGAATTACTTTTTACTTTGCCTAGTCCAAGCTAATAAATAGTTCTTACAAAGGTGAAGCTGGTTTGCACATGAAGATTTTGTATATCTGCACCCACAACCGCTGTCGTAGCATCCTTTCAGAGGCCATCAGCAATGCACTATCAAAGGGTATTATCATTGCCAAAAGTGCAGGCAGTCACCCCAGTGGTAATGTGCACCCGCTGTCACTCAAATACCTTGAAGAGGCGGGCATTGTCACTTCAGGGCTCAAAAGTCAGTCATGGAATGACTTCAAGGACTTTGAGCCCGATATCGTTATTACTGTTTGTGACTCGGCTGCCGGTGAGGTTTGCCCGGTCTGGTTCGGCAACGCGCTCAAAGTTCATTGGGGACTGGATGATCCATCAAAGCGAATGGGGACAGAGGCAGAAATAGCCGAAGCGTTCCGAGCAACGATTGCCATTATTTCCGATCGCGTGGAGAAGCTTTGCGCTATCGCCGAGCTCGATAAAAAACAATGGCCGGCGGCTCTCGCCAAGCTTAGTGCGCACTAGCGCTACAGTAGATCTGAGCCATTGAGAGAGGAAACTCCGCAACTCTTGCCATTTGTAGACGGATCGACAGTCACTGTGGACGATTAATCGCAACGGCTGGCATACGCCAATTTAAATGAATGGCGAGTCCCCGAAAGACGAAAATAGCAACAGCGCCGGCTAATAAAGTCTGCTGATTTTCTACCCATTTCAAATGCATCAAAAATGCTTGTAGCGTGAGACCGCCAATGATGGGTGTTGCGTACAGCTCAGGCGAGACCAGTAGCGTATCTCGTCCTGTTAGGGTGTCGCGGATTAACCCTCCTCCAATAGCAGTAACCGCTCCCATAGCAACGCTATGCGATAGCGGAATACCTAAATTGGCACTTTTAAGCAGCGCACCTGCGCCAAATAGCGCAACGCCCATCGCATCAAAATACGCGAGCGCATTGCTGCGGGCATTCAGTTTTCCGCGCAACGAAAATGCGAGCACACCCGTTAAGGTGGCAACAGCAAGCCAGGCTTGATCATTGAGCCAAAACACCGGCACGCCAAGTATGAGGTCGCGGACGGTGCCACCCCCCACAGCGGTCACGACCGCCACAACAACCGCACCAAACAAATCAATGCGCGTGGTCAATGCCGCCAAAATACCCGAGGCGGCAAAGGCGGCCGTTGCTGCCATCCCCAAAAGATACTCTGGGCTCACAAAGCCCCCCAGGTACGTATGAGACCCATTTTAAAGTCGGCAACCACGACGTTTAACCTGTTCGACGGCTTACCCCGACGATAATACGTCGCGATACGCTCAGCACGCGACATCCACTCGCCACAGAGGGGAATATTGCTCGCTTCTTGAGGCCGTTATCAGGGGCGCCATACGGAACAAGTGCGCGCAGAGCTTACAGGTGAATCTGGCATCGAAAAACAACAAAGTAACGCATCTATTCAAAAGAATAACCGAAGATTTGTATATCGCGCCTGTACGCGCTTGCAACATGATCGACCAAAGTTGGCGTGTAGTAGCTCCGAAAGATCCTACCACCACCTGAAACATTACGCGCTCTCGGCTGTTCATGTGGTACAGATAGGTTAGAAAGCACTTTTTGTAAATCTCGATCGAATGATTCGTAGCGACCCACAAAGCTAACAGTGTTCAGGTCAATCAGTGCACTTTGAAGCCGAAAATGGGCATCGCAAGTATGTAAGTCTTGGGTTATCACAGACTCAACAAATGCGTCGAAAGTTTTAGGCTTTTCTTTGAGACCTCCTCCCGACCAAGAGCCACCACCCTTTACTTTGTCAGCGTAACATGACACAAGACGCTCCCAAGGGTTGCGGACAAATGCAAACGAGTAATACGCTTCTTGCAGGCGGGGATCGAGAGTTAAAGAAAAGCCCTCCTCAATGTCCAACTTAAACGGAGCGTCACGCAAGTGAGAGAGGATAGTACGAGTTCCCACTTTTGCCACTCGATACCACAATAGGCGCGCCTGATGCGAAACCGTTACGTTGTAGCGCTTCATTTATTTATTACCCATTTATCTTGCTCACCCCAATCAAATGGCTTGCCACAACCGTCAGTTCTCCCGTCTTACTGATGCAAGATTCACATAATTGAAGCTAGTAACTGTGTTTTTTCCCTAAAACATCCGCATATGTCTTTGCACAGAACTGGGCGTCTAGCCGTTCAAAAAGCTCTCGGACCGCATCGCTACAAGATATTAAATCGGCGTAATCCAACCAAAGATGCCGTTGTGGGTCTTGGGCTACTTCGGACCTAAAGACATCAGCGAGGGCAGCTAACGTATGCTCTACTTTCTGTTCGTTCATGTCTCGCCACCACTTGCTTTTCTTAACCTCAGCAGTATCTCGAGTCAGAAATATAATCAACGGGTTAGGCATCATGTCGCGCAAAAAAGCGAGGTACTCGGGCAGTTCGTCGATACAATCCGCATAGCGAATCTCTTTAAAACCATAACATCTGGTGGTAGCACGCTCATGGGCAGTCGTTAAAACAAGGTCCCTGATAAACTGCTTGCAAGACTGCAGATACACAGCTCTAGACATCGCATGTATTCCGTACCAGGGATGGGTAGGATCATCTGCCAGTAGCCGCTTTCGTTCCTCTTGGGCATGCTCGATAGCTCGCAAACCTTGAAACCAATGATACGCTACGTTGTTATTCTCGCCCTTACACACCACGCCAGGAATACTGTTAACTATCCCTTGCAATAGCGTTGATCCAGAGCGACCGTGGGTTACGATTAATAGAGACTGAAAGTTAAAGGCCTCTGCACGATTCGCTACTGCTCCATCAACCTTGGAGAGGTAATCTGCAGCGCCCGACAATTCTCTCTGTAATGTCTGAAGGAGAGCGGGCTTTCGTCTAATCTGTTGACCACTGTATCGTTTTGAGTAGCTACGCCAAACGTCATCCGCTTGTGTCTCAATATTCGCAATATGATAGGCACCGCGTCCACGGTCATAGCCTTCCCGAACAGAATCGGCTTCTACAGAGCCCTTACGTTTCCCATGATGGTGGTATACCGCTAACTCTCCAATGCGCGCACCAGAGAAGCCCGCTTGCGAAGCTCGGTTGCAAAAATCAATGTCCTCACATGGAAAATCAGTGCCTACGCCCATTTCCTCATTAAACCCAAGAAGATCTTTAATGACCGCTTGTCGAGCAAAGAGGTTGGCCCCGTGAATAAAACCTGCCGGAAGCAAGCCAGAATTGGGCGCGATTCGAGTATTTGTATCGAAATATAGGTTTGCCACTCGGGAGTCATCCTCCGCAGCACCCAACAAAACTTGTCCTCCACCAAAATCGATGTTTTTTATCGAGCATATCTTGGTCGCAACCTTGAAGAACTGGGGATGTAACCTACAATCATCGTCGGTGAAGAAAATCATCTCGCCAGCTGCGGCCGCTACCCCGGTGTTGCGTGCTACAGATAAACCAGGCTTGTCTGCGCGAACGATTGTGACCGGTAACGACGTAGCTGCCGCATACTTTGCAAGTATAGCACGGGTCTGATCGGTCGATGCCGAATCCACCAACACGATTGAGAAATTCACTGGGGGAAGTAGCGCAGACTCTAAGCTACGAAATAGCATGGGCAAGAACATAGCACGGTTGCGAGTGGCAACAACCAAGCTGAATACACAATCAAATGCCACAGTAGATGCCCCGTTTAGCCTCGTAATGTTGCTGTGAGTCGCTCGTAACCACCGGTGTTGTGCAACCACTTTGCCAGATGAAACGCATTGGAACCTAGATTGGCATAATTACGTCCAGCCAGATCAATAGCTGCGCAGATACCATCAACACTGCGATCTTTGTAGCAGACGCCAGCTCGACCGCTATTAGCGAGTCGTGACATGTGCGTCTTATCTGGCACAATTACCGGCACGCCCGCACTTAGAGCGTCCAAACAAACTCCTGAGATGCGCTTAGCGTGTAGCGCTGGCTCATTAGTAATAATCACTGCGTCACAGCCAGCGATTTGTGTAGCAAATTCGTTGGGGGGTAAATGCCGCTCGATTTTCGTCAATCGTTCATGAGCGAGCACACACGGAGTACCTTTGGAATTGTGATAAACCACCTCGAGACCTGCTGCGAGTAGCTTGTTCATAAGCGGCAACAGCAGGCCATTATTCTTATCCTTTCGCTGATGGCCAAAAATCCCAAGCCTCCGAAGTGGCCCCTGACGAGGCGTTTTAGGTAAAGCCCCAAAAAAAGGGTAAGGTGCTACCTTGCATGAGATGCCTAACTCCAAAAATTCAGCGGCTAAACTGGGACTTTGAGCAAAGCAGGCTAAAGAAGATCTGGAGAGGTTGCTGAAAGCACTCAGCATGTTTGTTGCCTCGAGCAAAGGTGCATCTACGCGGTCATCGTGACTGTGATGAAACAAAAGGGTGGTGTTTTTTGCGCGATTCCGCGCAGACACCAAACCCAGCGCGGTCACAGGAAAAGCAGTTGGGAAAATATGCAGATCGGCATCTGCATACTTTTCGATCACTCGGGAGATGTCGGTGGCCACCTTTTTGCGCTCTTCACTCAGGTCTTTTGTACTATGCGAGTGCATTCCGTGCGTAATTGGCAATTCGAACTCAGCCGCATAGTCAAATTCCTCCCCAATGACGGACTTTACATCAGAAGATAAAGATTTCTCTCCAACGATGGTCACATGGTCGCCGAAAGTATTGGTTAAGCCACTAGCTAGCACTTGGAGCCAGACCTCGTGCCCCCTCAAAATATTGCCTAACAGATGCTCGAAAATCACTACATTCACGCTACCGTCCCCCAAAACAAATACAAAACCCTACCTACGGTGTGTTTACCACCACAAGCAGAACGCTCCTTTTGCCAGCATTAGCTATTACATGCCAACGCTAATGGCATTGAAGAGTTCTTAGTATGAGATCGCATGTTGACAAAGATGTTAAACACCAATGCTAGTCGGTCGACAGGACGGATGGCAAATTTTGGCCACATCAAACAGAGGTTATTTAACGTAAATTGAATTTACCAGCGGCTCTCACCCGAGGGAAAAAGACGTTTCCAGCAATGCTTCCGCTATGAAGAAGAAATTACTACAAGTATATAGACTATAAGGCCTGGTAGCTAATGCGCCCGTCCACTATGGTTAGCTGGGTTTTGGCCGCTAATATTGCACTGGGTTTAGCGGTCATAAAGTCGGTATTGAAAACGGTAATATCGGCCTGTTTACCAACGGTAATTGACCCCCGATTACGCTCTTGAAAAACACTGTAGGCAGGCCAAAGCGTTAGCATGCGCAGTGCATTTGCCCTTGAGACCGCATACTCTGGGCGCCAATCTTTACCCTGGGTACCATCGAGCCGAGCCCGCGTAATAGCGGCATAAAATTCGATGCGCGGATCACCCGCCTCTACGGGTGCGTCCGAACCGGCCACTATCTTCAACCCGCGATCAATCAGCGGCTGCCACGGGTAGGCATACGCTAACCGCTCTGCTCCGAGCCTTGCTGGCGCAAAGTTTAAATCACCAATGGCATGGCTTGGTTGCATGGACGGTATAACTTGCATAGCCACCAAGCGCTGCTGGTCCTTAGGTGGAATGATCTGCGCATGCTCTAGGCGCCAGCGCAAGTCCTCGGTGGCCCATTGCTCTTTGGGTAGGCTGGCCCAGGCCTCGGTATACCAGTCTAGGGTAGAGCGCAGGGCGCGGTCGCCAATAACGTGGGTCATCACCTGCAAGCCTTGCCGAAGCGCTCCCTCGAGCACGGGCATGAGCTGGGCTTTAGTGGTGCGATTCATAAAGCCACTGTGCTCTGCATCCGCATAAGGCGTCAGTAGCGCTGCACCGCGTGATCCCAACGTGCCGTCGATAAAAACTTTAATACCACGCACGTCGAGTAAACCGTCGGGCGATAACATAGGCCCACGGGCAATCAGCGACTCTGCCTCGGCAATGGGTACAGCCACGTACACACGATGCCCCATAACGCCCTTTTCATTGAGCGCTTGCAGCTGCGCTAACTCGCGCCAGCTCATACCCATGTCGTGGGTGGCGGTCCAGCCCAACGCCGCATTGGCTGCCATACCCCGCGCAAGATTCTCCTGAATATACGCGTTGGTCTCGGGCGGCAGAATTTGTCGAAACGGCTCCATGGCCTTGGCCAACACATACCCCGTCAACTCGCCATCGGCGTCACGCTCAAACTTGCCACCGTCAGGATCGGGTGTATCGCGGGTAATGCCTGCCATTGCCAACGCCTTGGAATTGACCAGTGCCGAGACGCCGTCGGCACGGGGCATGTACAGCGGTTTATTTTTGGTGAAGGCGTCGACATCCCAGCGGGTTAAAAAGCGCTGCTCGTCTGTCCACTCACGCTCAATCCAACCACGCCCCAAAACCCAATTGCCTTCGGGTATGGTTTGGGCCCAACGTGCAATTTCATTCACCGTGGCTCGCAGTGTGGGCTGCCCAAACAAACTGAGTGTGCGGGTGCGCCTACCCACCCCCTCAAGATGCTGATGGCTATCTACAAAGCCGGGGAAAACAGTACTCCCCGCCAAATCTAAAACGTCTTGCGCACCGCACTGCCAAGGCACACTACCGTGGTTGCTACCCACATAGACAATAAGACCGTCTTTAATAGCCACTGCCTGGGCCTGCCACTGGGCGTCATCTGCCGTGTAAACAGACGTGTTCACCAGCACGAGATCAGCCGCCAAGCAATCTGGCTTTGCGCTCGCGGGTAAGGTAGCTAAGGAAGCCAATAAACTCATCGCAACCCCCAGGAGACGCAGTATACCCTCTTGGTTGTGAGCAATTCTGTCAGTGAAAGCAAGATGCATTAAGTGAGTCATAGAGCCATTACACCGATGTGGTTTGCTAGCGCACCAAAATGGCATGAATTGGGTCGCCGCGCTACACTTTGGGCGCGCAAGATTTCCGCGCGTTTGGCATAAGCCCTTACCGACTCAACACATTATTGAAAACCAAGAGAGCAAGGATCGTCCCTATGATTCGTCTACTACGCACCGCACTTGTTTGCTCACTGCTAGCTGTCGCGCTGCTCCCAGCATTGCCCAGTCAGGCCACGCTGCTCATGAAACCGGTGGCCGATGCTGACTTGGTGTATACAGGCTCCCTGCTCAATCACAACTACAACCCGGCTGTAAGTAAACCAGAGGTGTTTCTGGGTTTTAGTGTGGGTCAACGGGTCGCCACACCCGAACAAATTGCTGATGCGCTTGGCGCATGGTCTACGCAATCTGATCGAATTAATGTTGTGGAATACGCGCGCACCCACGAGGGCCGACCTCTGTTTGCTGTGTATATCTCAGCGGCAAGCAACCTCGCTCGACTCGATGCTATTCAGACCGACATTAGCCTGCTCGCGGACGCCCGGAAGATTGACGACTCTCAAGCTCAGGAAATCATTAGCCGACTTCCCGCGACCGCTTGGATGGCTTACTCCATTCACGGCAATGAAACCTCGGGCGCTGACGCGGCATTGGCGAGCATCTATCACCTGATCGCCAGTACTGATCCAGGGGTCACTAGCCTATTAGAGAATATGGTGGTTGTTATTGACCCCATGATGAACCCCGATGGCCGCGCGCGCTTTGCCAAGTCGCTTGAGCAATACCGGGGTACTGCACCCAATGTGGACGACCAGTCACTGCTGCACACGGGTGACTGGCCTTACGGACGTACCAACCATTACTTCTTCGACCTCAATCGCGACTTCTATTTTTTAACCCAACCCGAAACCCGCGGTCGCGTGGCACTGATCAACCAGTGGCGCCCGCAACTGATGATTGACGGCCACGAGCAGGGCTCGCAAGACACCTATCTCATGGGCCCGCCGCGACAGCCGCTCAATAAAAATATCGACGCCGATTTACAAAAGTGGGCGCGCGTCTTCTCGATAGACCAAGGCGCGGCTTTCGACGACCGCGGCTGGCGGTATTACACCGGTGAGTGGTTTGAGAATCTGTATCCGGGTTACTCCAATTACGCCGAGTACCGCGGTAGCGTACACATTCTCTATGAGCAGTCACGCATGGCCGAAGACGGCGTACGCCGCCCCGAAGGCACTGTTCAAACTTATAAAGAGTCGGTTCACCATCAATTTGTGAGCACCATGGCCAATCTCAACACTCTGGCCAAGCACTCCAAAGCGATGTACCAAGACTATTGGGAAGGCCGCAAGTACAACGTATCTCCAAAGAGTGAATTCGCTAACCGTAACTATGTGGTACTGGCCAACAGTAATGCCGGTCGCATGGAAGCACTGGTGGATGTGCTTACCGCTCAAGGCATTGAGCTATACCAAAACCAAGTAGATGTCACGATAAAGCAGGCAACCGACTTATTTGGCAAGCGCAGCGATAAGGTCACCATTCCTGCAGGCAGCCTTGTTGTCCCCAACCGCCAACCCGAGGCACCCTTAATCGCCGCCATTATGGAATTTGATGCCGACATTGAGGAATCGGTCTTTGTTGAAGAGCGACAGCAGCTACTCCGCGACGGCTCTTCAATTCTTTACGACACCACCGCGTGGAACCTCAGTATGATGTATGGACTGCCCTCATTAACGGTAGAGGAGGAATTGTCGACTGAGCTTAAGCCTTGGCAACTGCAAGCAAGTGAGGCTGCAGCGCAAACCATTGATTCCAACGCCAACGCCTGGTGGGTTAACGGCGAAGATGATCGCTCGGTTGCCTTTGCTGCGCGCCTTATGGAGCAGAGCATTGAAGTACGCGTGCTCAATAAGGCAACCGAGTTTTCGGGGAGCACAGCACCGCGAGGCAGTGTCTTTGTGACGGCGATGGACAACCCCAAGTCCACAGATATTGCCGACCGGATTAGCCGCGAAGCGCAGGCTCTGGGGCTGCCAGTCAGCGCTACCCGCTCGGGTTACGGTGCAGGCGAATTGCCCGATTGGGGTGGCGAGCACTTTCCACTGCTAAACAAGCCTCAAATTGCCATCCTGAGTCACGCAGGTTTCAGCAGCTACGATGTAGGTGTGAGCTGGTGGGGTATCGATACCTATTTAGGCATTCGCCACAGCCAGATTGATGCAGCCTATTTAAGTTACGCAGACCTTCGCCGCTACAACACCATTATTATGCCCAACGGTTATCGACCGCTGAGTGATACAGAACGCCTGGCATTGAAAGATTGGGTTAAGCAAGGCGGCACACTAATTGCTCACAGCCAATCAGCGGGTGCCTTGGCAAGCGAAGACGGTCTGGGCAGCGTACGCGTAATTAGCGATACCTTTGAGCGAGCGGCGGAATACGATATCGCGCTGCAGCGCCAGCGCTTATCCACGTCTAACCATGTTGATATGCAAGCAGCAGCGTCACCGCGCGTCGATACGCAACTGCCCTACCCCTGGGATCCAGAGGTTAAGGTACCTGATGAAAAAGAACTTAAGAAACGCGACACGTGGCAGTCGCTCTTTATGCCTTCCGGCGCCATGGTTGCCGGCCGTGTTGATAATCAGCACTGGCTGACCTTTGGTACACCCGATGAGCTGCCCCTCCTATATGCCAAACAACCAGTACTGATGACCGACGGCAAGGCCGAGGCTGTAATTCGGGTGGGTGTGTTTCGAGACGCCAAGCAGGAGCCGGCAAAGAACACTGACAAAGAGGATGAGGAGGCCAGCACGCGCGTGATCAACTGGTCTACGCTACCCACAGACACCGATATTCACGTGCGCATGAGTGGCATGCTCTGGCCTGAAGCGGCGCAACGCATTGCTAATTCGGCGTATTTAACTCGCGAAGCGGTCGGTAAGGGACAGATAATCCTCTTCTCGGGTCAACCCAACTTCCGCGGTGCAGCCCGGGGTACTAATCGACTCTGGCTTAACGCCGTTGTGTACGGCAGTGGGCTGGGCACCGACCCACGGGTGGCGTTGTGAGCATAGCTACACTTTTCGGTAGCCAGCTATTTAAAAAGAGCGGCAACGGGTGGGATAAACAATTTGCCTAATTTTGGGGTTGCCGATTGAGTAGCACATTTAGGCTAGGTACAAAGATAACGCCCCGTCTATTTCAGATCTGAACCTAGATAACATGTCGCTTTTTGAATCATCATCAAGATGACTAGCACGAACCCCATTCAAGGCAATCTCACACAATTCGTGTTCGGTTACTGCACAACTCTCAACAGCATGCTGATACTCTTGTGATAGCGTTGTGTGAAAGATACCGGGATCATCAGAATTCAAAGTCACAAAACACCCAGCATCAAGGAATGTCCTCAGGGGATGCGTGGAATAAGAGTGGGTAATTGATGTTTGCACATTGCTAGAAAGGCATACTTCAAGGGGTAACTGTTCATCGGCCAGATAGCGCAAAAGGTCGGGATCTTCGATTGCACGAGTCCCATGCCCAATTCGGTTGGCGCCAAGCAGGTGAATTGCGTCCCAAATATGCTGGGCATTACCGTCTTCACCCGCGTGAGGACACGCTGGAAGTCCCAAGCGATTCGCCTCAGCAAAGATGGGGACAAACGGCTTAACTGAGCGCCCAATTTCAGGCCCCCCTAGTCCGAGAGCAACCACCCCCGCACGCCGAGATGAGTCGCTACAAGCCCATCGCTGTATTTTTTCTGATACATCTGGAAATCGACGGACAAGATCAACAATCCATCGAATCTCTATGTCAAATTCCTCTTTGACTCGATCTTTGCCCCAACACATTGCCGCAAAAATTTCATTGATACTAAGGCCTTTTCTTAAATGCAACTGTGGCGCCCAAATGACCTCAGCATATCGAATATTATCGCGCTGAAGTGCTTTACCTAGTTGGTATACAACCAGAGCAAAGTCCTTTGGCTTTTCGATAACACTCGAATGAAGTAACAGCATGTTGGCAAACTGCGCAAAGTCCTGATACACGTTATTTGCCAACAACTCCCGGGGACTCGAAAAGGGCAATTCACGACCATTGCGTTCGGCCAAATAGAATAGTGTGGACGGAGATAGCGACCCCTCCATGTGGATATGAAGCTCCGTCTTGGGCAAGGCCCTAATAAACTCAGATACTGCGTGATTTATAGTCATTGGGTACGACTGCCAAGATGATTCGCGATTGTACCACTTTACTTATTTTGAAATACTGCGGTCTCAAGCCCCACAAACATGCCTAAGTATGCCTGACTTTATGATCATCGGTGCGGCGAAATCTGCCACCACTTCGCTGCACCACTATCTCGGCCAGCACCCACAAATTCTAATGAGCCGTGATCGATGGACTCGATTTTTTCATATTGATGCCGGCATACCAAACTTCAAGAAATTGGCATCTCAATTTTCTCCAGTACACCTCAATGAGTCTATTCGTCGCTACCGTATGATGTGTCACGAAGGCGTCCCTAGAACCTTAGACCAATACTTGCAGCAGTGGCCAACAGACCAAGCAGGCGTGCTTCTCGGTGAGTCATCACCCACTTACCTTTATCATTACGCTGCCCATGAAAGAATTAAAGAGCGTTTTCCTGAAGTAAAGCTTCTGATTGTCCTACGGCAACCCGCAGATCGGGCCTTCTCACATTTCAAAATGGACCTTCGACGGGGCTGGATAAAAGATGGATCCTTCCAAGAGGCGCTACAAAAGGAACCCGCACAAGTTATGCACTTTTGGTGGGGAATGCGCCAATATTTTAGGCAAAGCATCTATGCGCCACGCATTGCCTACTTACAAAAACTCTTTAGCTCTGAGCAAATCAAGATTATGTTCTACGACGATCTGCAAAAAGACACACAAGCTTTTATGAAGCAAATCCTCGAATTTTTAGGTGTGGATTCCTCATACAATATCGATGACTCGCTAGAGCACAATACGGCATCTGCAGATGACAGGGCGAAAGCTCAAGTCAATGCATCCGCGCTAACCTTTAACCCAGAGTTGCGTAACCGGTTAACAACGATATATCGACCAGACATTGAAAAAGTTCAAGAGATAACAGGTGTAGATCTTTCTCACTGGCTCCGAACCTAGCTTGGCAGTAGCCGCTCCCTGATTAGTCGTTGCTAGAACTTAAAAGGCTTTGTGAACTCAAATCGACAATGCTATAAACGCCCGTTGCCACACGCTTTTTCATCATACTCGCGGCTTGGCAACGTCGTTAACTACCTCACTTTGGGATAAAAAATGCCTATCGAACACATTCGTAATGACTCGGTTTTCCCTAAGGGTTTCGAACGTACGTTAACCATCTTGAGTCAGCGCGAACCCGTTAAAGAGGTTAAGCTGCATTTATTGCTATCTCAGCCAAGAACGGGATCGACGCTGGTCTCTGATTACATTACAAAAACTGGCGATCTAGGCTGGTGCGATGAATGGCTCAACCCCGTTTGGATAGACTTGGTTGCCAAAAAGACTGGCACTTCGGATCTTTCAAAGAACCTAAAATGGACACTACGGCATGCTGCGTCACCTGACGGCTCGGCCGCGATCAATATTCAGCTGCCTCAACTGTTGCACTGGGCGAAAAAGCAAAATCCATTGCCTGCGTTACCAAGCCGATTGATCTATCTAACGAGGAATAATCGCCTAGAGCAGGCTTTTTCTCTTGCCAAGGCAAGATCCACAAAAATCTTCCAACAGGTGACTCCTGTAAAGGAGCAGCCATCTGTGCAGGTGTCGAACTTGAGTATAGCCACCGCCCTCAGAGATATATGCTACTGGCATGAAATAGCTGAGAAATTTCTTATGGATCGTCAGTGTCTCCGAATGAGTTATGAGGCATTTAGTAACAACCCAATGGCCATCAATGAAGTGCTTAAGTTCTTTGGAAGTACGAGAGACATCGACTCATTACCCAAAAGTAACCTAAGCAAACAACAGAGCCCACAGGATGTTGATAATTTACGTCGCTTCTGCTCAGAAATGGGATTCGAAGCACTACTTTAATTTAAACAGTGTTTCTGAGTAATACGCCTTAACGGAAATCGAGAGCCCGCAGGCGCCCAACCAAGACACCTTTGAGGAGCTCGCTAAGTGACGCTATCTTCTATTGCGCGGCTCAATCAGCCAATTTCGAGTTGGTTGCTCAGACGCAACCCCTAGTTTCAACGCGTCTCTCGTGAATTAAGTAGACCGCAAGACCCTTTTGTAAGGTTGATCATAATGTTTAGCCATTGGCTGAATGTTCCGCTCAACAAATCATAGAAGTTTCAAAAATCCTGAGCTCTAAACTTGCTAAGTCAGAGATCGATGTAACACAGCAACAAAAGACGCCTTGAGCCTACAGATGCATAAACAAACCCGCGGCTAACAGCCACATAATCAAGGCAATACAAACATCCAAAACCTGCCAAGCTCGAGGTTTGGCAAAAACTGGGGCGAGCCAACGCGCACCAAACCCAAGCCCTGCAAACCACAACGCACTGGCGCTGCAGGCGCCGGCTATAAACGCCCACTGCAGAGGTGCTGGGTGCTGCGCACCCACGTTTCCAATCAGCAACACCGTATCTAAGTAAACGTGCGGATTTAAGACCGTGAATGCCGCCGCTTGGGCAAGTACCGCCATGCGCGAAAGCCCGCCTGCCTGGCTGTCGGCATGGAGACCACCGGTAGTCCACGCACGGCGCAATGCCTGCCATCCGTACACAATTAAGAAAACCATGCCCGCCAGTGTTAATGCCGTGGCAACCGCAGGGTTGAGTTTCAGTGCTTGGGCCATACCTAACACGCCGGCGGCAATCAGTAGTGCGTCGGTGGTGCTGCAAAACACCACCACACTGCCAATAAACTCGCGGCGTAGCCCTTGACGCAGTACAAAAGCGTTCTGTGCCCCAATGGCGACAATGAGCCCAAAGCTTAGCGCCAGACCTTGTATAAACGCCGGGTAGAACGCAGCTACGGTCATGTAAGTTGTTACCTATTAACTTGGCTCACAAAAGTGGCATGCAGTCCAAATTAGCCCTTTGAGTTCCCCAACTGCCAAAACAGAAAACTATAAATATCGGCGTATTGGGCCAACACTTGCTCACGGGTAGAGCCAATGCCGTGACCGGCATCAAAATCAACACGCAAAAGCACCGGTGCACCGCCTTGGTTAACAGCCTGCAAACGTGCGGCCATTTTGCCCGACATCCAGGGGTTTACCCTTGGGTCGTTAAATCCATGGGTTAAGAGTGTTGCCGGGTACGTCACACCCTCTTCGACATGGTGATACGCACTCATTGCTAGTAAGCCTTCAAAGCCTGCCTTGTCTGTCACCGAGCCAAATTCTTTAATGTTGGGCACGCCATTGGTGGTGGTCTCGGCGCGAATGGCATCAAGCATACCTACCTGCAACACGGCAGCGCCAAACAAGTCGGGTCGCTCGGTCATGGAGCGACCCGCCAAAATACCCCCTGCACTACCACCCATGGGCGCCATATGCGCCGGACTTGAATAGCCCTTGTCGACCAAATATTCAGCGGCGGCAATGAGATCTTTCCACGTATTGGGCTTATTTCCCATGCGCCCAGCGTAGTGCCAAGCCTGACCGTACTCGCCACCACCGCGCACGTGCGCGATAGCAAAGATGCCACCCTGCTCTATCCACCCCAAGCGGATGGGCGAAAAGGACACATCTTGACTGAAACCATAACTGCCATAGCCGTACACAATGGTGGGGTTGGTGCCATCAAGCTTGGTATCGGCGCGGCGCAAAATTGACAGCGGCACATTCACGCCGTCATGAGAAGTCACAAGAACCTCTTCGGCAACAAAACCCTCAAGGTTGTCAAACTTTCCCTTAGGCACCATACCGTTGTCGGTGAAGGTATTGCTTACGGGGTCGTAGTTGTAGCGAATGCCACCCTGAATCCACGTGGTTTCATAGGCCATGATACCGGCGATTTGAGGCGACACAGAGGATATATAGGCCGCACCGTTCCTTGGTGTTTCCAGCGCCATCACCTCGCCGCTTTTAGTCACACGCAGTATTTGGTTAATACCATCTTGCTTAGCGCTAACATACAGCGCGTCTGCGGCGGTAACGACGCCCTCGATCACGCGCTCACCCGCGCCAATTACCTCGCGCGCGGTGGCTAAGTTGGGTGCAGCCAATGCTGTGGCGATCAATTTAAATCGTGGCGCTTCATTAGCGGTGATGAGATAGATGTCATCACCATCCACGGCAAAATCGGTGACCAAATCAGACTCGGCGCAAATTTGTACCCACGGGATAGCACCCGAGTGGAGCGAGTTAAGGGGCGCCGTGAACAAAGAAATTTCATTATTATCGCCATGTTTTACTTTTAGCACGGCATGATCGGAATTGGGGGTAATCACAATGCTGGGAAAATCGGTGTCCAGTAACGGCAGGGCCTCTGAGACATTAAAAGCGGCTATGAGTGTATCTTCGTTGGCCGGGTTACCCACTGCGTGATAGCGCACCTGGGTCTGTTTGTAGATTTCTGTCTCGGGTGCATCAGCGGGCAAATCGCGGCGGCGTGAGTAGTAAAAACCCTTGCCATCGAGCGACCATTGCGGCCGGTTATACGCTGTTTCAATATTGGTTAGCGTATCGGGTAACGTGCTACCCGAGGCGAGATCGATCACGTAATACGTTGTTTGCTCGGAGCCGCCCTGCGCCACACCGTACACCACATAGCGACCATCCCAAGAGGGCATATACACCTCTATGGATGAGTGCGAATCGCCCTCATCACCCAGCGCCTCTGGGTCTACGAGTACTGTCGCTGCGTCTGCCCCACTAGGCTGATGGTAAAGCTTTGCGAGACTTTCGCCCGCGTTACGACGCATATAGAAAACATCGCCGTTGGCGAGGCGTCTTACACCATAGGTCGTGTAGGGCGCACCCTGATCCAGCTCGGTGAGTCGCTCCAGTAATCGCTCACGCATAGGTAAATCACCCAACACTTTGGCGGCATAGTTCCCCTGTTGCTCAAACCAACTGCGCACCTCCTCGCTGTCCTGATCTTCCATCCAGCGATAGGGGTCATGCACCTCCACACCCCAATGGATATCCACCACATCGTCAACGCGCGTGGCGGGAGGTGCTGTTACGGGAGATATTTGGGGTGTCATAGCGGGGTCTCCGGTTTGATTAGATGCATCGCAGCCACTAAGCAGCGACACAGCCAAAAAGATTGATAGCGTACAAAGGGTTAACCGATGGTGCATAAGGAGGTTCTCCAGATACAGATAAACATCTCTTCAACCTACGAGGTGAGAGATTAATTGGCCCAAACGCAGGCGCCATAACAAGGGCTATGATTGAGTCAGTGCAGTCACGATTCGATAAAATCGCTGGTTAATGGGGTACAACGCCGACGTCCAACCCAAACGCACAATAACCGTATTGTGGCTGGGAAACACCATGGTCGTTTGCTGTCGATTACCGTTCGCAAAAAAAGCGTCCTCCGGCAGATCGGGAAAGCGCAGTGTGTCGTTGCCACGGTTCAACCACCATTGAAAACCGTAGGCTCGATAATTTTCCGAGGCATTGGGGGTTGTGGCTTTTGCCACCCACTCGGGCGTTACGATGCGCACGCCGTTGAGCTCACCGCCATTGAGCATGAGCTGGCCCATACGCGCCCAATCGCGAGCGGTGGCATAAAAATAAGAGCTGCCCACAAAGGCACCCGATGCATCAACCTCAAGAACACTGTGTTGCATACCCATGGGCTGATAAACGTGGGTAATGAAATCGTCATAAGCGGCTTGCGGCGAGCCCAGTACATCTTGGTGCAATCGACTCAGCAGATTGGCCGTGCCCGAGCTGTAATTAAAACGCGCACCGGGTGTACCTGCCAGCGGAACACCCAGTGCATAGTCATCCGCCGAGGGCGCCAAAAACAACATGCGCGTAGCGTCATCGCCGGGCTCGTAGGTTTCCTCAAATGCCAGGCCATCGGTCATGGTGAGCAGATCAGTAACGGAAATAGCGGCACGGCTATCGTCTGCCCAAGCGGCAAACACCGGCTGGCGCTGCCTGTCGAGTAAACCGCGCATTTCCAAATTACCCAACATAATGGCGGTGAGACTCTTGGCCATAGACCACCCCAGTAACGGCATACTCGACGTGGCACCTTGGGCGTAGGTCTCGGCAACAATTTCGCCGTTATGCACCACCAACAGTGCGCGGGTATTTAAGCCCTCGGTGTTGTCCTGCTTTACCAGTGCATCGGTTAGGGCCTGCATACTTAGGTTATGGGTATTGACCTCATCGCCCGCTGGCCAAGGCAAGGTGCTTCTGGGTATCACAGCGCGCGCCTCTAGTGCTCGGCGTGGGTCCTTATGACCAAAGTCCAGTGCACAACCTAGCCCATCGATAAAGCTGGCTGTACGGGTGCTAACCCCCCAAAAAGACGCCGTGACCGATCGTGCGCCTTCGTTGTACTCAACACTGAGCTGCTCAAGAATGGGGGAGTACTGCACAACATCCGTCCACGCTTGGTCGCGACGAGCTTGCATTACATACTCGGCACTGCACAGAAGCTTAGCGCCAATCCCTACCGCCACGCGGGGGCCTTGCGTGAACATGGCCACCGATAAGCCAAGTGCCTGCCACGCCCCAACAACAAGCGCCCCAACAATAGCAACAACAGGCACCGCCAGCACCAACCACTTGGGTTTTTTCATAGGCCGCTTCTTTTTATGGGTATTTTTTATGGGTGATTTTTTACGGGTGATTTCTTACGAGTACCTTCTGGTCGCTAGCTTCGCTAGTTAACTTCGCTTGTTTAAAAACGCCGCCATTTGAGCATTCTTTTCATCACTGATGCGTTGGGCGATGGGGTTGTCATTTAGCAGTTTCAACAGCGCCGAGCTACCCGGAATATCGGCCAATAAATCCCAGTCGTAGGCTTTGCGTGCCACACCCTTGGCTAAATCCAGTGAATACATGAGCATAAAATCGGCGTTGGTTAAATGCTCACCCGCCAAGTAAGGGCTAAAGCTACCCAATGCACGTAGCGCCCGCGCGCCCTTTTCAAGCACGGGCTTTACCTCTTCAACGGTCAAATCGGCATTACTGCCGCCAAAGTAAACGCCGGGGTAGAGGCGTCTGGCGGGCAACTCAATGTAGAGTTTAATGGTGTGCATAAGCTGCCTGACCTGCGCGCGCTCAAAGGCGTCAGCGGGCATCAGTGGCGTGTCGGGAAATGCATCTTCAATGTACTCAAGAATGACGATGGTCTCTGCCAACATGCCATGAGGGGTCTCCAAACAAGGCACTTTACCCAGTGGACTTACCGCCAACCAGTCTTCATCTTGACTGGGATAGCGAGTCACCACCTCGTAGGGCACGCCCTTGGTCTCTAGCGCCATGCGCACCATATTAAAGTAATTGCTAACGGCAAATCCGTGTAACTTAAGCATCGTGTTGTCTCTTTATTGTTGAGTAAAATTGCGTATCGCTGGTGCACCTATGAATAAGCAGGGTAAACCCTAGCACAACTTAGCGGGAGCACGAGGGGTCGCTGCACGACAGATCCATCCCTCGACAGATCAATCCCGCGCCACCACACGCCCACCACTAGCCAAAAGGCGCTTACCGGGATATCGCTCACTGATTAGCGCTCCCTCGGCTACCACGAGTTCGCCGTTCACAATCACCCACGGGACCCCAACGGGCGGTGCGTAAGGCGCTTGATAATTGGCGCCCGCTGCAATGGTCTGTGGATCAAAAACAACAATGTCGGCATCTTTACCCACTTGCAACCGGCCCTTATTGGCAAATACTGGCGCGATGGGTTCTAGCCATTGTGCCTGCTTAAGACTGGTGCGTGCCAAGGCGTCCATTAGGGATAAATAACCGCGCTCGCGCACATAGCGGCCCAAAAACAAGCTGAAGGTTCCCGCAATATTGGGGTTGCTCTGCTGATCGCGGGTAAAGGCAGGTAGTGCGTCGGTGGAGACCATCATGTCGGGCCACGCCAGTGCCTTCGCTAACCATGGCTCTTTAAGATAGTGGTGGTTTACGCCCCCGCCCGGCTCGTGCTGCACATAGTAATCCCAAGTCTCTTTGGTTAGCCACTCGCCGGTAGCCGTCCACTGCACATCCTCATAGGTGATATCAAAGATGGCCTGCCAGTCGCGTTTGCGAAAAACATCAGCTGAAATACTCGTACCGCCCGCCAGATAACTCAGAGTTTCTGTGGCCACCCGCACACCCCGCGAGCGCGCTGCATCAATGGCCGCCAACCAATCGCTTACACCGCCCATGGCATTGTGGGTAAGGTGACAGATAAACACCGGGGCGCCCGTTTGCTCGGCCAGTTCGAGTGCCTCTAACAGGCCCGCAGGGTCACCAGGTAAATTGCGACGGACATGAATGAAGACCGGCGCGTCAAATTCAGCCGCGGTTTCAAACACCATGGTGAGCTCCTGGAGGCTTACCGCATCGCGCATGTAGTCCAGCAATACACCAATACCCAACCCGCCACTGAGCAGGCCTTCACGTAGCAACCCGCGCATGGCCTCAATCTGCTCAGCGCTTGCCGCTTGTTCCCAAGCGGGGCTCCCCATGGTTATGGCAGTATCGCCATGAAAGAAATAGGGTTGATCCTTACCTTCTATCACCTTAATGCGTGCGGCGAAGTGCGCCACCGAGGCACCAAAGTTAATAAGCGATGTCTGTTCAATAAGGCTGCCAAACGCTGCTACAGGAAACGCTCCCGCCTCGGTGTCTAGCTGGGTAGTAATGCCATCGAGTACATTGCTTTGCTGACCCAACGGTGTGGGAGTATGGGTATGGATATCAATGAACCCGGGCGCCACCACATGCCCTCGCGCATCGACAACCCGGTGCCCCGCCAAAGGCTCGTCGCTAATTGCCTGAATTTTGCCGTCGCTTATGCCTACGTCGCGCACGTCATCAAAGCCGGTTTCTGGGTCCATCACACGGCCGCCTGCAATCACTAAATCAAAGGTCGGGTTGGCGTGTCCGGGCAGGGCAACCATTGCCAACACCAACACCCAAGCAGTACATCCACTCACCAGGGATTGACGCCAATAGCGGCTGCTCCCAAGCCGATGGCGCAGCCAATCGTGACGTGCTGAGAACATCATATCAATGACCTACCGCTGAGCTGATGCGCCAGATGGTATTACCCGCATCATCGGCCACTAACACGGCACCTTGGCTATCGATAGCCACACCCACCGGACGACCCTGGGCTTGACCCTCAGCATTTAAAAAACCCGTCAACACATCCATGGGCTCGCCTGCTGGCTGCCCTGCAGTAAACGGTACCGCGATTACTTTGTAACCCGATGGATTCGCGCGATTCCAAGAGCCATGCTGGCCAATAATGGCTGCACCCGATGGTAGGGGCAGTGCCTGGTGAGAGTAAAACGCGAGCCCCAGTGATGCGGTATGAGCACCTAACGCGTAGTCGGGAGTGCGCGCAGTGGCAACACGCTCGGGTTGCTGTGGACTAACGCGGGCATCAACATTTTGCCCCCAGTAGCTAAAGGGCCAGCCATAAAAGGCACCTTGTTCCACCTGCGTTAAATAGTCGGGCACCAGTTGATCACCCAGCTCATCGCGCTCGTTCACTACCGTCCACAGTGTGCCGGTGTGTGGCTCCCATGCCATACCCACGGGATTTCTTAGCCCATCGGCAAAGACGGTGGTCGCGCCTGTCTCGGGGTCGATAGCAAGAATAGCCGCACGGTGGTGTTCGGCCTCCAACCCGTTTTCGCCAATGTTACTATTTGAGCCTACAGCCACGTACAACATATCGCCTGTTGGCGAGGCAATCACGTTTTTAGTCCAATGGTGGTTCAGCGGACCACCCGGTAGCGGCGCAACGCGTTCTGCTGGCACTGTGATGGCCGTAGCGCCCTCGACATAGGGAAAGCGGACAAGCGCATCGGCATTAGCCACGTAAAGATGATCGCCCACCAACGCCATACCAAAAGGGGAATACAAGCCACTGATAAACTCGGTCTGCAAATCGGCCATACCGTCACCGTTGGTATCGCGCAATAAGGTGATGCGGTCGGGGCTGGCACCAGCGGCGCCTGCGTAGGCCATCATCTTTTCGGCCACCCAACCCTTAATACCCGAAAAGCCACCCTCGGTAGCAGGGCTGTTACTTTCGGCCACAAGGACATCGCCATTGGGCAACACCAGTAGCCAGCGCGGATGATCAAGGTTGCGGGCAAAAGCGTTAACCTGCATGCCCTCAGCGGCGAGTGGCTTAGCATCAGACTGCCAGCCAACAGCTTTTGCGGGGTTCACCGTGGGGAGAAGTTGGCTGTCGGGCTCAACAAGGGTGGGACTCACACCATACTCATGGCTCGGATCACTCGGCGCTTGGTCATTTGCGCAACCCACCACCATGAGAATCATCAACGGCAGCAGCCGTGGGGCCTTCCAGTAAGCGAATAATTCTCGCCTTGATCGCAGTATCATCTTCATTGAATACCCTTAATGTTAGGCCAGTTTGGTCCAAAGATTGTCATGAGGTCTCATTGGACCCCCTATTTTTCATCGCCGGGCTAACTCAACACTACGCCAAAGCCTGATCTTTTACTGGTAAATGCCGAATGCGCACACCGGTTGCCGCATAAACCGCATTGAGCACAGCCGGCGCCGCCACAGCAATGGTAGGCTCTCCCACGCCACCCCAAAAACCACCCGAGGGCATGACCTCGGTCTCAACGGCTGGCATCTCGGCAATCTTCAAGGATGGGTAGGTATTGAAGTTTTGCTGCTCAACCTGACCCTCTTTCACTGTCAGCTCACCGTGCAGCGCGGCAGACAGGCCATACACAAACGACCCGGATACTTGCGCTTCAATTTGTTGTGGATTCACGGCGTAGCCCGGATCGGTGGCCGCCCAGATCTTTTTCATGTGCAACTTGCCAGCAACCACCGATACCTCGGCACAGGCAGCCACATAACTGTCAAAGACCCGACACAACGCCAAACCCAAACCCGAGCCTGCGGGTAACTCGCGACCCCAACCAGCATTGGCTGCCGCACGCTCCAGCACTGCCAGTGCCTTGGGCTGATCCTTCAGCAAGCGTCGACGGTAATCCAGTGGGTCTGCACCTGCTTGCTTCGCCAACTCATCTAAGAATGACTCGAGGTAAAACACGTTTTGATTACTGTTGACGCCTCGCCAGAACCACGGGCGCAGATGCGTGTTACGCATGGCGTGATCGGCAAGAAAATTATTGATGCTATACACAAGTGCGTGTTCGCCCTCGGGTGCAAGCGCCTGAAAAACTGCCGGATCCTTTTGAGGCGCGCCCAATGCGGGACGCAAGGCATGCAAAATAGACTGACCCGAAATACGCACATGCAGCGCCTCGGGCAAACCCTCATCATTGAGACTGGCACTGAGTCGACAGCGGGTTATGGGGTGATAAACACCGCGTCGCTGGTCTTCCTCGCGGCTCCACAAAAGCTTAATAGGTGTGCCGGGTATGGTTTTGGCAATCTCGGTGGCTTGTACCAGAAAGTCGTGCTGTGCCCGGCGTCCAAAACCACCCCCCAATATGAGCTTATGCACCTCGCATTTGTCACGGAATAAACCTGCGGCATCGGCAAGGGCTTCCAGCGCGGATTCACCGTTTTGCGTAGGCACCCAAGCCTCACAGCGCTCCTGTGTCCAAAGCACCGTGGCATTCATAGGCTCCATGGGGGCGTGATTCTGAAAAGGATAGCTATACTCTGCAGTCACCCGCTGCTGGGCATTCGCCAATTTGGCAGCCGTGTCGCCACGACTGTGTCCAATAAACACATCGTCGGCATCCAACCCTTCTTTGAGCATGGCTTC